>Ga0209300_1000032_pt1 | contig 95976 bp, 95 predicted proteins | sample Shrwel_input2_RT_FD_187535 | JGI IMG/M metagenome (GOLD analysis project Ga0209300, IMG submission 187535) | Subsurface microbial communities from deep shales in Ohio, USA - Utica-3 well 1 S input2 RT (SPAdes) (version 2) ... | reverse complement strand
AGAACGAGGCAAGATCAATAGGATGCACGGCGACAGCAGGGACAGGTGGATGGTTGGTTTGGCGACTACCAATTTACCTGCTTCCCTGACTGTCAACTCGCTCTTCCCCCAGAGTCCGCGAAGAACCAAAAAAGGGGCTCCGTGGAGCCCCTTTTTCTGCGCCTCGCGATCACATCAGCGAATCGCCGACGCGCAGGATCTTCATGGTGTTGGTGCCGCCAGTGGAGTCGTGGTAGCTGTCGCCCTTGGTCAGGACCACCCAGTCGCCCGGCTCGACGATGTTGCGCTTGACCAGCTCGTCTACCGCCGCCTGGCTCACCTTGTCGGCCGGCAGTGCGGCCGGGTCGAAGGGGATGGTCTGCACGCCACGGAACAAGGCGACACGCGCCTGGGCATCGCGGTGCGGAGTGAAGGCAAAGATCGGCACCGAGGAACGGATGCGCGACATGATCAGCGTCGTGTAGCCGCTTTCGGTCAGGCTGATGATCGCCTTGACGCCGGGGAAGTGGTTGGCGGTGTACATCGCCGCCAGCGCGGTGCTTTCGTCGCAGCGGCTGAAGCTCTGCCCCAGACGATGACCGGACTTGATGCTGGTCGGGTGCTTTTCCGCTCCGACGCAAACGCGGGCCATCGCCTTGATCGCCTCGACCGGGTATTCGCCGGCAGCGCTTTCGGCCGAAAGCATCACGGCATCGGTGTAGTCGAGAACCGCGTTGGCTACATCGGACACCTCCGCGCGTGTCGGCATCGGGCTGTGGATCATCGACTCCATCATCTGCGTCGCGGTGATCACCACCTTGTTGTTGCGACGTGCATGCAGAATGATCTTCTTCTGGATGCCGACCAGCTCGGCGTCGCCGATTTCCACACCAAGGTCGCCGCGCGCCACCATGACGCCGTCACTGGCGCGGATCAGCCCGTCGAGGGCCTCGTCGTCGGCGACCGCTTCGGCGCGCTCGATCTTGGCGATCAGCCACGCCTTGGAGCCGGCTTCGTCACGCAGGCGCCGGGCCAGCTCCATGTCTGCCGCATCGCGCGGGAAGGAAACCGCCAGGTAGTCGAGTTCAAGGTCGGCTGCGAGCTTGATGTCGGCCTTGTCCTTGGGCGTGAGCGCCGGAGCGGTCAGGCCGCCGCCGCGACGGTTGATGCCCTTGTTGTCCGACAGCGGGCCGCCGATCAGCACCGTGCAGTGCAGTTCGTCGGCGGTGGCGTTGTCCACGCGCATCACCACGCGGCCGTCGTCGAGCAGCAATTCGTCACCGATGCCGCAGTCCTTGACCAAGTCCGGATAATCGATACCGACCACCTGCTGGGTGCCCGCGTCGCGCGGATGGGTCACGGAGAAACGGAACTGGTCGCCTTCCTTCAGCTCGATGCGCTTGTCGGTGAACTTGGCGATGCGGATCTTCGGCCCCTGCAGGTCGCCGAGCAGCGCCACGAAACGACCATGCCGGGCGGCCAGTTCACGGACCAGGTTGGCGCGGGCGCGATGCTCTTCCGGCGAGCCGTGCGAGAAGTTCAGGCGGGCAACGTCCAGGCCGGCGAGAATCATTTTCTCGAGCACGTCCGGCGAGCTGCTGGCCGGGCCGAGGGTGGCGACGATCTTGGTGCGACGCAGGGTCATTCATAGGCTCCTTCTTCTGATGAGCGGCAGGCTACTACGCTGTTTTGCTGTAGTCATCGTCAGCGGGCCACTACCCTTTTCCGTTGCCGTCTGCCTGCAGTTCCGCCATTGACGGCCGATAAGCCGGCACGGAGGACATCTCATGCGCATCCTGATCATTCTCGTGTTTGCCCTGACCAGCGCCGGCTGCAGCAGCCGGCATGCCCTGGACCGTTACCTGGACGAGGCCTACGGCCGTTATCAGGCCGGCGATTGTGGCGGCGCGCAGCTGGCGCTTTCGCAGGCCGAGCGGCTCAAGCGAGTGCGGCCCGGCGTACAGCCGGAAATCTCGCTGTTGCGCGGCCAGTGCCTGGAGCGCCAGGGGCTGTTCGTCGATGCCGCAGAGACCTATCGCTTCATCCAGGCTCAGTACCCCACCAGCGAATATGCCTATCGAGCCGCGGCTCGGCTGGAGACGCTGCGTCAACTGGGGCACTATCGCCCAGGTGAACAAGCGGTTCCGCATCCGGTCGCGCGCTGACCGGTCGGCCACGGCCTCCAGGAGGGAAGCATGCGTAGCTGGGTTCTGATCCTTGCGTTGTCGCCGGTGCTGGCGCAGGCGCAGATCTATCGCTGGACGGACGAGCAGGGCCGGGTGCATTTCAGCCAGCAGCCGGTGGCGGGTGCGACGCCGGTCGAGGTGAAACCGCAGGTGATCGAACGTGACGCCGCAACCCTCGAGCGTGAACGGCGCAGCGAGCGCTATTTCGATGCGCGTCGCCAGGAAAACCGCCAGGCCGCGGCCAGCGCCGCTGCCGAGCGTGCCGAGCGCGAGCAGGAATGCAAGGTGCTCGAGGAGCGACTGGCGCGCCTGCAGCTCGGCGGACGCTACTTTCGCAACAATGCAGAGGGTGAGCGGGTCTACTACAGTGAGAGCGAAATAGAGGCAGCACGACGTCAACTGGCCACTCGCATCCAGCAGCGCTGTCGCTGACGGATCGTCCCGTGGCCGCGGTGCGCCGTAGGCCAGGGATTCGATGACATGAGCAACCAGCGTCGCATTCAACGGCATCAACTGCCGTACTACCTGAATGTCTTCAACCGCTACACCGACAGGCCGTTGGGCTTCATCGGCAATCTCTCCGAAGGGGGGCTGATGCTGATCAGCCGCTATCCGATGATGCTGGCGCAGCGCTTCGAGATGCGCCTGAAGGTGCCCGGCCAGGACAGCAAGATCCATTACGTGGATTTCAGCGCCATGAGCCTCTGGTCACGCGAGGATGTCACGCCCGGCAGCTACGACACGGGGTTCGCCCTGATTACCCCGTCGCCGGAGATTCGCGACATGATCGATGCCCTGCATCACTACTTCAGCTTCCGCCCCGGCGCCCTGGGGCCCTTCGTTCCGCCGTCCGGTGCTTCGACCGACAAGGGCTGCTGCCAAGGCGTCTAGCAGTGACTCAGAGCGCGCCGGCGCGTTTCATCGCCAGGTAACGTTGCACCAGAGCCGGCCCCAGCTCCGCCGGGCGTGCCTCGACGATCGGCACCCGGCGTGCCTGCAGGCTGCGCAGCTGTGCCTGGCGCGCATGGGTGTAGGCCACCGTGCCGCAATAGGCGAGTGCATCGTCGTATCGCTCGACCGGCTGTTGGCGCAGTTGTTCGAGCACCTCCTCGCGCAGGCTCGCGAACATCACCCGATGCCGTTGCGACAGGCGTGCCAGGGCCGGCTGTAGCTGATCATCATCCTCGTCGCGCAGATTGCTGATGAAAATCACCAGGGCACGACGTTTCTGATGGCGCAGCACCCTGTCGACTGCGTCCAGGTAGTCCGCCGGCTGCAGGCTGCAGCTGGCGTCGTACAGGCTGTCGAGCAGGATGCCCAGTTGCCGGCTGCCCTTGCCGGGCGCGACGAAGCGCGGTGTCTCGCAGGCAAAGGTGCCGACGCCGACGGCGTCACCCTGGCGCAGCGCGGCATAGGCCAGCAGCAGGCTGGCGTTGAGCGCATGGTCGAAATGCGAAAGGTGGTCTTCCTGGCTGCGCATCCGGCGCCCGCAATCGAGCATCAGCAGTACCTGCTGGTCGCGTTCGTCCTGGTATTCGCGGGTGATCGGTGCGTGCATGCGCGCCGTCGCCTTCCAGTCGATCTGGCGCAGGGTGTCGCCGTCGCGGTACTCGCGTAGCTGATGGAATTCGAGCCCCAGGCCCCGGCGCGGCTGCGGATGCACACCCAGTCGGGCGAGCCATTCCTCGAGGCCGCGAAAATCGGCGCCGTGCAGCCGGGTGAAGTCCGGGTACACGCGGGCTTCGTCCACCCGCGGCAACAGGCGCCGGCTGCGCCAGAGGCCGAATGGACTGCGCAGGCTGATCTCGCATTGCTCGAAGCGCATGCGCCCGCGCTGCTCGGGGCGGATGCGGTAGCGCAGCCGGGCCGCGCCGTGTGCGTCGAGGGTCAGGGCCTGTGGTTGCCCAGTGAAATCGAGGCCGGCCGGAGGGTGATCATGCACCTCCATGCGCAGCGTGCGAGCTTCCACGGAAGTCAGGTTCAGCTCGACCTCTGTCCAGCGTCCCAGTGCCAGCCGGGCGGGAAGCGAGCGGCTGCAGCGCGGTGACGCCAGCCGCGTCAGCCGCAGTGCATCCACCAGCGCGACGCCCGCCAGCGCCAGCGACGCCCCCCACCACAGCAGGTGCCAGTGTTGGCCCGGCGAGCGTTCCAGTGCTTCCAGGGCGCCCAGGGCGATGCCGGCTGGCAGCAGGGCGCCGAGCGCCGCGAGCAGGCTTCGGGTCGGGTTCAGAAACTGGCGCATGGGCGCGACTCGGTCGTCACGCACGCGGTGCTGCGACCTGGTCGAGCAGCTGGCGCAGCAGCTGGTCGGTCGTCAGCCCTTCGATTTCCAGCTCCGGTGCCAGCCGGACGCGATGGCGCAGCACCGCCAGGGCACAACGCTTGATGTCATCCGGCGTGACGAAGTCGCCGCCGCGAAGCAGAGCCCGAGCGCGGCCGCCACGAACCAGCGCGATCGACGCGCGCGGCCCCGCACCGAGCGCGAGGCCGGGCCAGTCGCGGGTGGCGCGAGCCAGGCGTACCGCATAGTCGAGCACCTGGTCGTCCAGCGGCAGGTCGGCAGCGATCTTCTGCATCGCCAGGAGGTCGCGCGCCGAGAGCCGTGCCTGCAGCGCGCTGACGTCAAGGATGTCGGCGCGGGCCGAACGGGTGACCTGGCGTACCAGGGTGAGCTCCTCGTCCGCCGCGGGGTAATCCATGCGCAGCATGAACATGAAACGGTCCAGCTCGGCTTCCGGCAGCGGATAGGTGCCCTCGTGCTCGATCGGGTTCTGCGTGGCCATGACCATGAACGGCTGGGGCACTGGCAGCGCGCGGCCTTCCAGGGTGACCTGCCTTTCCTGCATCACTTCCAACAGGGCGGCCTGGGTCTTGGCCGGCGCACGATTGATTTCGTCGGCCAGCAGCAGGTGCGTGAAGACCGGGCCGCGGCGCAGCTTGAACTGCTCGCTGCCCAGGTCGTACACGGCATGCCCGGTGACATCGCTGGGCATCAGGTCAGGGGTGAACTGGATGCGTGCGAACTCGCCGCCGAAGCAGCGCGCCAGGGCACGCACCAGCAGCGTCTTGCCGAGCCCGGGGACGCCCTCGACCAGCACGTGGCCGGCCGCAAGCAGGGCAGTCAGCACGCCCTCGATCACCTCGTCCTGGCCGATCACCGCCTTGCGCAGTTCCTCGCGCAGAGCTCCGGCGAGCAGAGTGGCGCGCTGACGCGGCGTCTGGGCGACGGGGGCCTCTTCGGCAGCGTAGGTGGGTTGGCTATCGGATTCGCTCATAAGGCATTCCTGAGTCGTTGCAGGGATTCGACCTGCCGGGTGAAGTCGACCGCACCGCGGCGGCGGGCATCGTCCAGGCGCATGGCCTGCTCGACGGCCTCGAGCGGCAGCCGCGAAAGCTGGGCCAGTACCTGATGTCGCGCTGTCTGCTCGAGCTGCTCGAAGCCGGGATGCAGGTGCGTGGCGCGCTGGGCAATGTCGTGCTGCAGGGTTTCGAGCAGTGCGCGTTCGCCACAGCGCCGCCGGACAAAGGCGGCGCTGGCGTAGAGATGTTCCTGCAGGCGCCGGCGCTGGGGGGAGGGTGCGGCCAGCGCCGGCCCTTCACGACGAGCCAGGTACCACAGGCCAAGCACCAGCAGCAGAGCCAGGGCGAGCAGCGCTTCGGGGAAATGACGCAGCAGCGCATCCAGCAGCCCTGTCGGCTCGCTGCGCTGGACGAGGGTGACCCGGGTGTTCTGGGTGAGGTAGGCGAGCAGCCAGGCGTGATCGTATTCGGCGATACGGTCGTTCTGCCAGATCCAGGCATCGGTCAGCACCGTGACCAGGCCCTGCCCGTGCCTGAGCTGCAGCATGTGCGTGGCCGCTGCGCTGTTGGCCCAGGCATGCGCACGGTTGCCGGCGTCGTAGAGGTGGAAGTCGGTATCGAAGGCCAGGTAGGCCGGACGATTCTGCCCTTGCAGGAACAGGCGGGTCAGTTGCGGGTCGTGCTCGGGGTCGCCCGGGTCGGCATGCGGATCGCCCTTGCCGGCGTCTTTGGCCTCGCTCTGGTACTGCTGCAGCCCGAGCCCGTCGAGCAGCAGATCGCCGCTGCGGCCCGCGGTTTCGTCCCAGAGCCGCTCGGCAACGAACACCAGATGCCCGCCGTGCTCGGCCCACTGCAGCAGGCGCTCGCTCTGCCGTGCGGTCAGCTGGCTGCGGTCGGCCAGATACAGCAGGGTGTGAGCCTGTGTCGGCAGCTGGTCCGGACGGCCCGCCCCGCCGAAACGTTCGACTTCGATCCCGGACTCGCGCAGAAACAGCTCGGCGGCGAGATACGGATTGCGCCGGGCTTCGGCCGTGGGCCCCTTGTCGACGCTCTGTTCGTAGAACTGCAGCTGCGTCGCGACATACAGCGCGAGCAGGGCCAGGGCGGCAAGGGCGAGGTAGATCGGCAGCCGACGCTTCATGACGGTCGCGCGCCTTCGAACAGGGCCCGCCAGCCGCCGCAGAGCTGGTCGCGTGCGTCAGCCCCGATAGGCAGGTGGCCGTAGGCCAGGCGCAGCCAGTGCCGGGTGAGTGTGTCGGTGTAGGCTCTCAGTTCCGGCGCGCCGAGGGTCTGTACGCATTGCAATACTTCGGTCTCGGTATGGGCGGCATGCAGCGGCAGGCCGTAGTCGTGCAGCAGGCGGCTGAGCAAGGCGCGGTAGAGCAGGCTGACGGCGGCGCGCGGGTGTTCGGCCCAGAGCTGCTCGGCCTCGCCGGCAACGTCGTCCGGCAGACTCTGCGGGGCGATCTCCAGGCCGAGCAAGCGTTCCGGGCCGGCCGCCGCAGCATTCGCTGGTGGGCGCCAGCCGAACACGCGCAGCCACTGGCGGTACCTCCAGGCCAGCGCGGCAACCCCTAGTACCAGAAGCGTCCAGAACAGCACCTCGACGACAGTCGCCAACTGCTCGGCGAACGGACGAAGCCCGCCGAGCGACCAGTGGTCGAGCCAGCCCGTCGAAGGGGACTGGGGCTCATCGCCGAGGCGCCAGCGAGTCACCGTCTCGTGCTGGTGGAACGGTGGTTGCTCGAGCAGCGCCTGAATCCGCTCGCTGGCGGCGTCGCGGCTCAGCGGGTCGTCGGCCGGGCTCGCCAGCGACGGGGCCGCCGCAGGACTGTCGTCGGCCTGCGCGCGATCGGGCGCGCCGGCCAGGCACAACGAGAAGGCCAACGGCGCGAGCAGCAGGCCAGGCAGCAATCGCTGGCGCAAGCGCCGGAAGCTCAGTTCGATATCCCAGGCCTCGAGCCGGGTGCGGCGGTTCAGATAGAGGCTGAAGCCACAGGCGACGTAGATCGGCTCCCAGATGATCAGCCCGAGCACGTACAGCAGGTTGGACAGGTGCTCCAGCCAAAGCCAGTCGTGATCGCCCAGCAGCAGCTCCTGCCAGCTCAGCTGTTGCAATGCCTGAGATGGCAGTAGCAACAACAGCAACGCCGACAGCCCCAGCCAGAGCAGCCCTTCGAGGTGGACGCCGACCAGGGTCAGCCAGCGCGCCGTACGCGCGCTGTGGCGGTGCAACGTTGCCAGGCGCCGGCTTCGCTCGCGTCCGGCCAGCTGTTCGAGCTGTACGACTGGCAGATCGAAACTGCGCGTCATGCTCAGGCGGCGCCAGGTCAGGCTGGGCAACCACTGGTGACACAGCAGGCCGGGCCAGGCACGCAGGCTCTGGCGCAAGCTCGGGGCCTCGCCGAACAACGCTTGCGAGAGCACATGCAGCGGCAGGCGTTCGAACAGCGGCTTGAGCCACCAGAACAGCAGCACGGCAACGCCGGGCTGCTCCCAGAACGCCAGGCTGAGCAGCACGAATATCGGCAGGGTGATCGAGGCCCAGCCGGCGAGCAGCACGAATGCATGGCGACGGGCCAGAAGAGTGCCGATATCCAGCGCTTCCCAGTTGCTGCGCGGTCGTACCGCCATGGTCGTTTCAGTCAGGCGCATGGCGGCTCCGTCCGGCCAGGCAGAAGTACAGCAGCACCAGCAGCCAGAGCGCGGCACCCACGGCGAATTTCAGGGCCGGGGCGGGGTAGGTCATCGACGACCAGTAGGCTTCGATGAACGCGGCCAGCAGCAGCATCAGCATGGCGCCGGCCACCAAGCGTACGCTGATGGCGGCCGCCTGGCGCAGGGCCTCGCTTCTGGACCGCCGGCCCGGCGCGATCAGTGCCTGGCCCAGGCCGAGGCCGGCGGCACCAGCGAGCGTGATGGCGGTCAGCTCGAACGCGCCGTGGCCGATGACAAACGACCAGAACGGCAGCTGATAGCCGATGTTGCCCAGATGGCCGGCGACCGTGCCGATGACCAGCCCGTTGTAGACGAGATAGAACAGGCTGCCGAGGCCCAGCAGCAGGCCGCCGGCGAAGGTCTGAAAGGCGATGCCGATATTGTTCATCACATAGAAGCCGAACATCGCCCAGTCGTCGGCCGAGCCGCGCTCACCGAAGCGCCCGAGGCGGGTGGCGTCGGGATCGTACATCGCCTCCATGTCGGCAACCTGTTCGGCGGGCAGCACGGTGAAGACCAGGTCCGGAAACAGATGCACCAGCCATCCGCTTATCAGCAGCAGCCCGTAGAAGATGCCGCTGGCCAGCAGCACGCTGCGGCGCTGGCGGCGCACCAGGGCCGGGAAGCCTGCAAGGACGAAGCCCAGCAGGCGGCCGGGCAGGGGGCTGCGATGTCGGTAGAGCTGCCGGTGCCCGGCCAGCGCCAGCTGGCGCAGACGTGTCAGCAGGCCTTCGCTGTAGCCGCGGCTGGTGGCTAGCGCCAGCTGCTGGCAGAGGCGGCGATAGGCGCTCGGAAAATCCTGCAACGCTGCCGATCGCCGCTCCCCGGTCTGCGCCAGGCGCTTGGCGAAGGCCTGCCACTGCGCTTCGTGCGCGGCCTCGAACGCAGCCTGACGCGTACTGCCGAGCAGCAGCCCGCTGGCGATCCCCTCCAACTGCTCGCTGGCCTGCCCCGCCGAGCAGCCGAGCGGCTCTGCCAGGAGTGCGGCCAGCTCGCGGCGCCGCTCACCGGAGAGCTGGCCGCCGCGCTCGGCGAAGGCAATGATCGCGCGCCGCTCGTCCTGCTCGAGCGCCACGGGGGTTTGCAGCGGTGCCGCCTGGAAAGCTGCACGGGGCTTGGCGGGGCGGTCGCGGTAAACCACCAGCGTTCCTGCGGCGATGTCGCCGAGTCGCCGGAACTGTGGATGAGCCAGGCACGAGAGCGCGCCGAGAAAGTAGCCCAGCGGCAGCATGTCGACGAAACGCAGCAGGTTGCGCGTCAGCGATGCCGCCCAGCCGATCGGCGTGCCGTCATCGTGGATCACCTCGAGACCTAGCCAGAGCTTGCCGGGGGTGCGGCCCTGGTTGAACACCTCGAACAGCACCATGTACCACCACTGGACGAGAAACAGGCACAGCGCACCGAGGCCGATGCCAAGCTTGCCGAGCAGGCCGAAGCCGAAGAACAGGGCGAGCAGGATCAGCCCGCGCAAGGCCAGGTCCACGGTAAAGGCGAGCGCACGCGGAACCAGCCCCGCCGGACGCAGCAGCAGGTCGATGCCCTCGGGCGTCTCTACCCGGTAGCGGTTGTCCAGCACCGGTTGGGAGCAGGCTGCGGTCAATGGAAAGGCTCGATCGTAAACAGCGAGCGACGATGCTATGCGCAGCTTTCGCTGGCGGCAATCGTCACGCCCGCCTTGATGCGAAAGGGCGCGCACTATCGGCCGTGCCGGTTTGCTCCGGTATTCCGGGCTGCTGCTAGACTGCCGCGCCTGACGAGGAGGGACGCGCTTTGGAATCGAGCATTTTCTGGTACGACTACGAAACCACCGGCATATCGCCCCGTTGCGACCGGCCGTTGCAGGTGGCCGGTATCCGTACGAACGAGGCGCTCGAGGAAATCGGCGAGCCACTCAACCTCTTTTGCAGGCCGTCGGACGATATCCTGCCGCACCCGGCGGCGTGCCTGGTCACCGGCATCACCCCGCAGGTCCTCGAGCGCGAGGGACTCTGCGAGGCCGAGTTCATGCATCGATTGCATCAGGAGCTGGCGCAGCCCGGTACCTGCGGCGCCGGCTACAACAACCTGCGCTTCGATGACGAGATGACGCGCTACAGCCTGTATCGCAATTTTTTCGATCCCTATGCGCGCGAATGGCAGGGCGGCAACAGCCGTTGGGACCTCATCGACCTGGTGCGGACCGCATACGCGCTGCGCCCGGAAGGGCTTCAGTGGCCGCAGGATGACGGGCGCGTCTCGTTGAAGCTCGAACGGCTCACGGCGGCGAACGGGCTCGAGCACCTGCATGCGCACGACGCCCTGTCCGACGTGCGCGCGACCATCGCTCTGGCGCGCTTGATTCGCGATGCACAGCCGCGGCTGTACGACTACCTGTTCCGGCTGCGGCGCAAGCATGCGGTGCTCGACCAGATCGAACTGTTCAAGCCGCTGGTGCATGTGTCCGGCCGTTTCTCGGCTCAGCGACACTTCATGGCCGTGGTGCTGCCCGTGGCGTGGCATCCATCCAATCGCAACGCCTTGATCGTCTGCGACCTGCACGCCGATCCCTCGCCGTTGTGGGACGAATCAGGCGAGACCCTGCGCAGGCGTCTTTATACGCGCCGCGAGGAGCTTGCCGAAAACGAGCTGCCGACGCCGCTCAAGCTGGTGCATGTCAATCGTTGCCCGGTGCTGGCGCCATTGAGCGTATTGCGGGATATCGACGTTCAGCGCCTGCAGCTGGACCTGCCGCTTTATCAGCGCCGGGCGCAAATGCTCTGTGAACGCCGCGAACAATGGCAGGGCAAGTTCGCTGCGATATATGCGCAGGAGGGCTATGAACCCTGCGAAGACCCGGAGCAGCAGCTCTACGATGGTTTTCTCGGTGAGCGCGACCGTCGGTTATGCGAACAGGTTCGCCTGGCAACTGCCGAGGAATGCGCAGGCCGCCAATGGATGTTTGATGACATACGCCTTGGCGAGCTTTTGTTTCGGTATCGGGCCCGCAACTTTCCGCAAAGTCTCAGCGAACAAGAACGGCTGCACTGGCACGACTTCTGCCGTCACCGCCTGTTGCAACCCGAATTCGGAGCGCCCAATACGCTGGCCCAGTTTGAGCAGACGTTGGGTCAGTTGCTGGAGCAGGCGACACCGGAGCAGGCCGTTGTTTTGCAATGCTGGCGCGAGCATGCGGCGCAGTTGCAAAGCCGCTATGGCCTGTGAAGCAATAAAAAGCCGCGCCCGATTGCTCGCTGGCGCGGCTGCGGTACTTCCGTAGCGGATTAACCGAGTACGGTGGACCAGCTTTCGACGGTGTCCGAACCCCACTTGGCCTTCCACTCTTTCAGCGTCTTGTGGTTGCCACCCTTGGTTTCGATCACTTCGCCCGAGTGCGGGTTCTTGTACTGCTTGACGCGACGAGCACGCTTGGGGGCCGGAGTGGCCTTCGCCGCGCGCTGTACCTTGCCGGCTTTTGCAGCGTCCGGATCGAGCAGGGCGATGATGTCGCGCAGCGACTTCTGATACTCGCCCATGAGTTCGCGCAGTTTGCCTTCGAACTCGAGCTCCTTTTTCAACTTGTCATCTGCCGAGAGGGACTTCAGGCGCTCCTGAAGTTCCTTGATGGCTTCTTCCGTTGCGCGGTATTCGCTGATCAGGGACATTTTGCTTCCTTGGATATAGGTTGTACGCAAGTGGGTGAATCATAGTCGGCGGTTTCAGGCAAAGTAAATATAGTTGAGCCCGTTATTTTCGAATGAAGTCGTAACAAAGCCGTTATTCGCTCGATATGTTTCCGGTTATTGGCTGTTGGGCTTTGTTCAACGGCCCATCGTTTTCTCTGCACTCGGCTCGCGCCTCGGTCATGGCGAACTTAGTGAAACTTGGCTGCACCCGGCATTTTGTCAGGGTTGTTCGTCCGTTCTCAGCAAGCATACGCACACGGGCGGTGGGTTTATTTCGCCAATGGCCGCGCTTTTGCCGGCTGAGCTAGAATGCCGCGTTTCCATGCGAGCAGGAGTTTTCGGATGCGCACTTTCAGGCTGGTTATCGCCTGTCCCGATGGCGTTGGCATCGTTGCCAAGGTCAGTAACTTTCTGGCCACCTATAACGGCTGGATCACCGAAGCCAACCATCACTCCGACCATCAGAGTGGCTGGTTCTTCATGCGCCACGAAATCCGTGCGGACTCGCTGCCCTTCGACCTGGACGGTTTTCGCCAGGCCTTTGCACCTATTGCGCGTGAGTTTTCGATGGAGTGGCGCATCACCGACTCGGATCGCCGCAAGCGCGTCGTGCTCATGGCCAGCCGTGAGTCGCATTGCCTGGCCGACCTGCTGCACCGCTGGCATAGCGGCGAGCTGGATTGCGACATTCCCTGCGTGATCTCCAACCACGACGACCTGCGCAGCATGGTCGAGTGGCATGGTATTCCCTATTTCCATGTACCGGTCGAAGCGGGGCGCAAGCAGGAAGCGTTCGCCGAAGTGGCAAGCCTGGTGCGCGAGCACCGCGCGGACGTCATCGTGCTGGCGCGCTACATGCAGATCCTGCCGCAGGAGTTGTGCGAGGAATACGCGCAGCGGGTCATCAATATCCACCACAGCTTCCTGCCGTCGTTCGTTGGCGCCAAGCCGTATCACCAGGCGTCGCTGCGCGGCGTGAAGCTGATCGGCGCGACTTGCCACTACGTTACCGAAGAGCTGGATGCCGGCCCGATCATCGAGCAGGACGTCGTGCGCATCAGCCATCGCGACACCGTCGAGGACATGGTGCGACTGGGCAAGGACGTCGAGAAGATGGTGCTCTCGCGCGGCTTGCGCTATCACTTGGAGGATCGCGTGCTGGTCCACAGCAACCGGACGCTGGTCTTCAATTGACGGCTGGGTATCGATGAAGCATCCACTCGACCAGGCCACCGCCGAGGCGCCACCGATCATCGGCAGCGGTTGTACCCAGCGCTACGATCCGCATGCGCTGGACGAGCGCCTGGGAACCGACTTTCCACAGGCAGCCGAACTCTGGGAAGCCTTGCAGGCGCAGCGCCGGCGCGAGGCCGAGTGACCTGCGCACGCTCTGATCAGGGGGATGACATGGATACAACCGATAGCCTGGTGCTTGGCGCAGAGTCCTCGGGGCAGGCCAATACGCACCTGCTGCGTCTGGCCAACCGCCATGGTCTGATCGCCGGCGCCACCGGCACCGGCAAGACCGTGACACTGCAACGGCTCGCCGAGCAGTTCAGCGATGCCGGCGTCGCGGTGTTCGCCGCCGACATCAAGGGCGATCTCTCCGGGCTTGGCGCTGCCGGCCAACCGCAGGGCAAGATTGCCGAACGCATCGCCAGCATGCCCTGGTTGGCGCACCACCCACAGGCCTATCCGGTCACGCTGTGGGACGTGTACGGGCAGACCGGTCATCCGTTGCGCACCACGCTGAGCGAAATGGGCCCCTTGCTGCTCGGCAATCTGCTGGAGCTGACCGACAGCCAGCAGGCGGCGTTGTATGCGGCATTCAAGGTCGCTGACCGCGAGGGCCTGCTGTTGCTCGACCTCAAGGACCTCAAGGCGCTGCTCGGCTATCTGCGCCAGAGCCCGGCGGTGCTCGGCGAGGATGCGGCGCTGGTTACCGGCGCCTCGTGCCAGGCGCTGTTGCGGCGGCTGGCAACACTCGAGCAGCAGGGCGCCGAAGCGTTGTTCGGTGAGCCGGCGCTGCAGCTTGAGGATCTGCTCGCACCGGCCGCCGACGGGCGAGGCGGAATCCATCTGCTCGATGCCTCGCGGCTGGTGCACGAAGCGCCAAAGGTCTATGCGACGTTCCTGCTCTGGCTGCTGGCCGAGCTGTTCGAACAACTGCCGGAGCGCGGCGATTCCGATCGGCCGTTGCTGGTGCTGTTCTTCGATGAGGCGCACCTGCTGTTCGGCGATACGCCCAAGGCGCTGCAGGAGCGGCTGGTGCAGGTGGTGCGGCTGATTCGCTCCAAGGGCGTGGGCGTCTATTTCGTCACCCAGTCGCCGGCGGATCTGCCCGACCCGGTGCTCGCCCAGCTCGGCCTTCGCGTGCAGCATGGCTTGCGCGCATTCACCACCCGTGAGCAAAAGGCGCTGCGTTCGGTTGCCGATGGCTTTCGCCCCAACCCCGAGTTCTCCGCGCTCGAGGTGCTGACCCAGCTCGGCATCGGTGAAGCGCTGGTCGGCGGGTTGGAGTCCAAGGGCATGCCGGCTGTGGTACAGCGGGTCTTCGTGGCGCCGCCGCAGTCGCGTGTCGGCCCGCTGAGCGAGCAGGAGCGCACCGCTATCCTGGCGCGCTCGCCGCTGCGTGGGCGCTATGAGCGGCCGATCGACCGCGAGTCGGCCTACGAAATCCTGGCGGCTCGCGCCCAGCAGGCGGCCCAGCGAGCGCCCGAGGCCGATACCGAGCCCGCTCGGTCGAGCGAGCTTGGCGATCAGGTCGGCGAGTTCGCTGGCAAGGTGATCCGAAGTGCGCTTAACCAGGCGGCCAGCCAACTCGGCCGTCAACTGGTGCGCGGCCTTCTGGGCTCGCTAATGGGGCGCAAGCGCTGAAGCATCGCGGCTGCGCCGGTCAGGTTTGCGGCGTGGCGTCCTCGTCCGCGGAACGATCCTGCTCCATTTTGCGCAGCTCTTGCTGAAACGCTTGCTCCTGCACGCTGGGCTTCTTGCGCCAGGGTTTGCGTTCGGGCGCGGCGTGAGCGGCATAGGTCGTCACTTCGCCACCATAAATGTCCTGGTAGCGCTGCGCCTGGCGCTCCAGCTCCTTGCGTAATTCTTCCTTTGTCACTTAGCGGATCCTGTCTCTCACTGCGGTAAATCGAGAAATGCGGCCAGTCAGCTACCGAAGGCGGCGTGCTCGGGCCATGCGCTTGTAGCGGCCCGACATGCGAAGCCCGTTCATGCAAGCGACTGGCTATTATGCGCAACCCGGGCATGGCTGACAAAAAAGAGCCCGCGACAGGCGCGGGCTCGTTCAGGCGGGTCGATCAGCGCGCCACGTTCGCTTCTGCGCTCTGCTCGGCGCGGCCATAGACGTCGTCGAAGCGCTCGATGTCGTCTTCACCGAGGTAGCTGCCCGACTGGACTTCGATGATTTCCAGCGGAATCTTGCCCGGGTTGGCCAGCCGGTGGACAGACGTTACCGGGATGTAGGTGGACTGGTTTTCGGTCAGCAGGAAGGTCTTTTCGTTGCAGGTCACCTGCGCGGTGCCGGACACCACGATCCAGTGCTCGGCGCGGTGGTGGTGCATCTGCAGCGACAGGCTGGCGCCAGGGTTCACGCAGATACGCTTGACCTGGAAGCGGCCGCCCATGTCCACCGAGTCGTACCAGCCCCATGGGCGGTAGACGGCGCAGTGATTCTGGGTTTCGCTGCGCTCGCGCGCGTCCAGCTTGGCGACGAGCTTCTTGACGTCCTGCACCTTGTCCTTGTGCGCAACCATGGTCGCGTCCTTGGTTTCGACTACGACCACGTCCTCGAGCCCGAGCACCGTCACCAGCTTGTCGGTGGCGTAGATCAGCGAGTTGCGGGTGTCCTCGGCGATGACGTCACCCTTGAACACGTTGCCGTCGTCGTCCTTGCTGTGCACGTCCCAGATCGACGACCAGGAGCCGACATCGCTCCAGCCCGCCGACATCGGTACAACGCAGGCCAGGTCGGTCTTCTCCATGACCGCGTAGTCGATGGAGTTGTCCGGGCAGCAGGCGAAGGTCGCCGGGTCGATGAGAATTTCCTCACCGTTGCGAATGCTGCGTTCCAGCGCCGCCCAGCAGGTGTCGTAGATATCCGGGTCGTGCTTCTTCAGCTCTTCGAGGAAGACGCTGGCGCGGAACAGGAACATGCCGCTATTCCAGAAATAGTCGCCTGATTCGACGTAGCTCTGGGCGCGCGCTTCGTCTGGCTTCTCGACGAACTGGCTGACTCGCTCGATGCCTTCGGGCAGGGTGCCGCGGCGCTGCGGGTCGCACTTGATGTAACCGTAACCGGTTTCCGGGCGAGTGGCCGGTACACCGAAGAGCACCATCTCGCCGTTTTCCGCGGCGTTGGTGGCCAGCGCCAGCGAGCGCTGGAAGGCTCGTTGATCTTCGATCACGTGGTCGGCTGGCAATACCAGCAGCAGTTCGTCACGGCCTTCTTCGGTGAGCTTCATCGCGGCCATCGCGATGGCCGGCGCGGTGTTGCGGCCGAACGGCTCGAGCATCAGGCCCTGAACGCCGAGTTTGCGCGCCGCCAGCTGCTCCTTGACGATGAAACGGTGCTCTTTGTTGCACACCAGCAGCGGCTGTTGCATGCCCTCGAAAGCCAGGCGCTCCACGGTTTGCTGGAACAGCGTCTGTTCGCCGGTCATTGCGAGGAACTGCTTGGGGAACAGCTTGCGCGACAGGGGCCAGAGCCTGGAGCCGTTACCGCCTGAAAGGATTACCGGGATCATGTTGCTTCTCCTGAAACGTGTACGAAGGTCGTTCTGCTTGTTCGTCGGCACAGCAGCTGTACCGAATGGCTGAAGATCAGCGAGCGCCGGGCAAAGCGAGGCCCGTGGGCGCGACTGACCGCTCCCCCGAGGCTCATGCCCCGATTGCTGAAACCTGCCGGTACTGGCTAGTCCGCAGATGGCCAAACGGCTCCCGACGCGCGGAAGCGGTGGCGCTGGCAGTAGGAAGAAGCCATCCGGATACCGTCTGGATGGCCGTGCGGGCTGGGCGTCGTCGACGAGGAACGGCTGCCGTCGACTTCTTGTTGTGATCGGGTTGCCTGCCGCACTTGCGGATCGAAGGCACAGCCCCGTGGGCTGTGCGCTTGGCTGGAGCGGCGGTGGACATCCTCGCCAGTGCCGCTCGCCGTGACAGCGCTGCTGTCGTTGTCCGTACGCCACGGGCACTTGCCGGGCGGTCATTTATCAAGACCCTGAGCACTTTCATGTGCGACGTCCCTTTCCGGTCTGGAGTTGGTACGCGCTTATGATTGTGCTGCCCGAGAGTTAGTTCCCCGTGGGCGAACCATTGATCGGCGAGATTTCGACAGTGTCGATGGGCCGCCTCCGGGGCTGCTCGCGGCAGCGGCAGCCCAGAGCGGTTTGGTGGGACGGTTGCCTCAGGTCGGCGGGTTGTCGCGCAGGAAGACCAGACGGTCGGTGGAGGAGTGCGCCTCACTGTAGCGATAGCCGTCGTAATCGAACTGCAGCAGCTGCGCCGGATCGCTGATGCGTTGCTTGATCACATAGCGCGCCATTAGACCCCGGGCTTTCTTGGCGTAAAAACTGATGATCTTGTACTGGCCGTTCTTCAGATCCTTGAAGTCGACGTCGATCACCCGGGCTTCCAGCGCCTTGCGCTTCACGGCACCGAAATACTCGTTCGAGGCGAGGTTGAGCAGCACTGCGTCACCCTGCGCGGCAAGCGCCTCGTTTAGCCATTGGCTGATGCGTTCGCCCCAGAAAGCGTAGAGATCCTTGCCGCGGGCGGTAGCGAGCCTGGTGCCCATTTCCAGGCGATAGGGCTGCATGAGATCCAGCGGTCGCAGCACGCCGTACAGCCCGGAGAGCATGCGCAAGTGTTGCTGGGCGAAGTCGAAGTCGTGCTCGCTGAAGTCGTCGGCGTTGAGCCCGGTATAGACGTCACCCTTGAACGCGAGCAGCGCCTGCTTGGCATTGTCGGGGGTGAAATCGGCATTCCAGCTTCCGAAGCGGGCGACGTTGAGTGCGGCCAGCTTGTCGGACAGGTGCATGAGCTCGGCAACCTGTGCCGGCGAGTACTCGCGCAGCTGGTCGATGAGCAGCTGTGCTTGATCGAGATGTTCGGGCAGCGTATGGCGCGGGGTCGCGGGAGGGGTGTCGTAGTCCAGAGTCTTGGCTGGTGAAATCACCATCAACATCGAATTGCTCTCGTTCCTTTGGATGTGCCGCGATTCTAGGCGTGAACCCCAATGCGCCTCCAGCTATCGCAGCCATTGATGGCGGTTGACCTTGCCCCTGGGGCAAGGCGCAAGCTTGTTGCACACATTGAGGAGGTGGCATGAGCGCGTGTGATCATTCCAATTGGCACCCTGACCATGACTATCGGCCGCTCGAGCAGGGCGCCGAGCGTCAGACCTGGCTGGTCGCTGCGCTGACCGGCGTGACCATGCTGGTGGAGGTGGCGGCCGGCTACCTGTTCAACTCGATGGCCTTGCTCGCCGATGGTTGGCACATGGCCTCGCACATGGTCGCGATAGGCCTGGCCGCACTCGCCTATCTGCTGGCCCGGCGCTACTCGGGAGACCAGCGCTTCGCATTCGGCACCTGGAAAATCGAGGTGCTGGCCGGTTTCTCCAGTGCGCTGCTGCTGGTGGTGGTCGCGCTGACGATGATCGGCGAGTCGCTGGCGCGCTTCTGGTCGCCGGCGCAGATCGGCTTCGACGAGGCAATCGTCGTCGCCATCATCGGCCTGCTGGTCAACCTGGCTTCCGCCTGGCTGCTGCATGAGCGTCACGAGCATGCGCACGCGGGGCACGGCCATCAGCATGCTCACGACCACGACCACGACCACGACCACGACCACGACCACGACCACGACCACGACCACGACCACGACCACGACGCGGGCAAGCGGACTACCGGCGGGCGCGACCTGAATCGGCACGCCGCGTTCGTACACGTGCTCACCGATGGCCTGACTTCGGTGGCTGCCATCGTCGCCCTGCTCGGCGGCAAATTTTTCGGCTGGAGCTGGCTGGATCCCGCGATGGGCGTGATCGGCGCCGTGGTCATTCTGGTCTGGGCCAAGGGCCTGCTGCGTGGCACCGGCAAGGCATTGCTGGATCGGGAGATGGACGACCCGCTGGTGCACCAGATTCGTGCGGCGCTCGAGGCGGTGCCCGATACCGATGTCACCGATCTACACCTGTGGCGTGTCGGACGCGCACAATACAGCTGCATTCTCAGCGTGGTCACCCACCAGGACTACACGGCGGACCGCTACAAGCGGGAGTTGGCACGCTTCGCGCAGGTGGTTCACGTGACGGCCGAGGTCAACCGCTGCGCGGAGCCCGGCCATCGTTCAACGGGCGATTTGTCCGCGGCGCACTGAGGGGAAAGACGCCGGCGAATCGAAAAGTCATTTGCCTGTCATATGTTTTGCGTTAGAACGAAATCCAGACCGCCGAACCCTGCGAAACAGGTGGCGGCCACTGGGTGGCCCCGAGCCCACCGGCGCCCAACGTCCGCTCACCCTCGTCGTCGTACGGCGGTCACCTCCGACGGAGCATTCGCATTCCGTCGCCGCTACTACGACGAAGGTGATCGGTATGGATGATTACGGTACCTCCCGCGCGACCCAGCCCACCCTGTACGTGCTCGACACGAACGTCCTGATCCACGATCCAAACGCCTTGCTTAACTTCCAGGAGCACCAGGTCGCGATTCCCATGACCGTGCTCGAGGAACTCGACCAACTGAAGACCGGCAAGCACACGGTCGCGGCCGAATGCCGACAGGCCATCCGGTTGATCGACCGTTTGCTCGGCAGCGCCTCGCCCGAGGAAGTCGAGGCAGGCGTACCGATCCAGCGCGGCAAGGGTGGGCCTTGCGGCAGCCTGTCGATCCTCATGAGCCGACCGGGCCAGGCCAACGGCCTGCCGGAAGACCTGAACGACAACAAGATCATCAATCTGGTCGTCACCCTCAGCAAAGAACGCCCCGGGCTGCCGGTAGTGCTGGTGACCAAGGACATCAACATGCGCCTGAAGGCGCGGGCCTGCGGCGTGGCCGCGGAGGATTATCACACCGACCAGCTGGTCGACGATGTCGGCCAGCTGTCGCGCGGCTATCACAGCCTCACCGGCTCGTTCTGGGACCGGGTAAGCACCGTCGAGACGCAGCAGGGGCACGGGCGCACCTGGCACCGGGTGCAATTGATCGACAACCTGCCGGCCGTGCACATCAACGAGTTCGTGCTCGACGAGCAGGGGTTCGTCGGCTGGATCAAGGGCATCGAGGGCGATGAACTGCTGATGCTGGACCTGCACCAGGAGCCACTGCTGCATCAGGAAGCCTGGGGGCTGCGCCCGCGCGACATCCACCAGGCGCTGGCGCTGTACGCGCTGCTCGATCCGGATATCCATCTGGTCAACCTGTCCGGCGCCGCCGGCTCGGGCAAGACCATCCTGGCGCTGGCGGCGGCCATCGAGCAGACCGTGGTGAGCAAGCGCTACCGGCGCATCATCGCCACCCGCAGCGTGCAGGGGCTCGACGAGGACATCGGCTTTCTGCCGGGCACCGAAGCCGAGAAGATGGAGCCCTGGCTGGGGGCCATCACCGACAACCTCGAGGCGCTGCACATGGATGACGAGAACACCCACGGCAGCATCGACTACATCCTGCAAAAGGTCCCCCTGCAGTTCAAATCGCTGAACTACATCCGCGGGCGCAGCTTCCAGCAGAGCCTGATCATCATCGACGAATGCCAGAACCTCACGCCGCACCAGATGAAGACCATCATCACCCGCGCCGGCAATGGCTCGAAGGTGGTCTGTCTCGGTAACCTGGCGCAGATCGATACGCCCTATCTGTCCGCGACCAGCTCAGGGTTGACCTACCTCACCGAACGCTTCAAGGACTTCTCCCACGGCGTGCATATCACCCTGCAGGGCGTGCCGCGCTCGGTACTGGCGGAGTACGCCGAAGCGCACATGTAGGCAGCGGCCTGCAGTCAGCGATGCCCGGTCGTACCTCTTATGGGGCGGGCTCATCGCTGGCGGCTGGGGTAGACTCCTGATTTTCAGCTCAGGAGCGCCGAATGCTCACTCATCTCGATTCCCAAGGCCGGGCCAGCATGGTCGACGTCACCGACAAGGCCGTGACGGCGCGCGAAGCCGTGGCCGAGGCGCGCGTCCGCATGCTGCCGCAGACGCTTCAGCTGATCCAGCAGGGCGGCCATCCCAAGGGCGACGTGTTCGCCGTCGCACGCATCGCCGGCATCCAGGCGGCGAAGAAAACCCATGAGCTGATTCCGCTCTGTCACCCGCTGCTGCTGACCAGTATCAAGGTCGAGCTCCAGGCCGATGGCGAAGACAGCGTCCTGATCCGAGCGGTATGCAAGCTGGCGGGGCAGACGGGCGTGGAAATGGAAGCGCTGACCGCTGCCAGCGTCGCGGCGTTGACCATCTATGACATGTGCAAGGCCGTTGACCGCGGCATGCTGATCGAAGGGGTGCGCCTGCTGGAGAAGCTGGGCGGCAAGAGTGGGCATTGGCAGGTACAGGCATGATTTCGATTCAGTTCTTTGCCCGTTATCGGGAAACCCTCGGCAGCGATGGCGAGCGCATCCAATGGGATGAATCGTTCGGCAGTGTGGATGATGTACGCCAGTACCTCCTGGCGCGTGGTGGCGTCTGGGAGGTACTCGGCGAGCAGAGTCTGATGTGCGCGCGCAATCAGGAGCTGTGTGGCCTCGATGAAGCCGTTGCCGATGGCGACGAGGTGGCCTTCTTTCCTACCGTGACCGGAGGCTGAGCATGGCGGTTCGTGTTCAACAGGGCGCGTTCGATCCCGGCGCGGAGTTGAACGCGCTGCATGCCGCCAACCTGGGCATCGGCGCAGTGGCCGGCTTCGTCGGCTACGTGCGGGACTTCAATGACGGGCAGGATGTGGCCGGCATGTTTCTCGAGCATGCGCCCGGCATGACGGAAAAAGCGCTGGAGAAGATCGTGCAGGAGGCCGAGCAGCGCTGGCCGTTGCTGCGCCTGGAGGTGCTGCACCGGGTCGGCCCGCTGGAGCCAGGCGAGCCGATCGTGTTCGTCGGGGCCGCGAGTGCACATCGCGACGCCGCCTTCGAAGCCTGCCGCTTCGTCATGGACTACCTGAAAACCCGGGCGCCATTCTGGAAGAAGGAAAACACTGCGGCCGGCCCGCGCTGGGTGGAAGGCCGTGCCAGTGATCGGTTGGCAGTCGAGCGCTGGAATGTGAAGAGCTGAGCCTTCAGTAGAAGGTGATGTAGACCTTGAACGCCACGGTGGAGAACATGGTCAGCACGCCCGCCGCGATCATGCCGATACCCCAGCCGCGGTCGCGGAAGCTGTAACCGAGGCCCAACAGGACGAAGCCCGTCCCGATCAGAATGATCAGCCAGTCGATATGCAGCATGGGCAAACTCCATTTTCTGCGGGAAATGCGGTCATTGTAGCTCCTTCGAAGCCAGGCGTACTGACCTGTATCATGGCCCATTGCCCGAGCGGGGCCGAAGGCAGCCCGCTTTCCAAGGCGCTCAGCGGTGCGGGCGCGGCGTCGGCGCGAGCAGTTCGGCGGGCGGCGTCTCGCACTGGATCTTACGGCCGATCAGCGCCTCGATCGGCGGCAGCGCGAAGGCATCGTCCTCACCGGCGAAGCTGATGGAGGTGCCGCTGGTGCCGGCGCGGCCGGTGCGACCGATGCGGTGCACGTAATCGTCCGGGTCTTCCGGCAGGGTGAAGTTGATCACGTGGCTGATGCCCTCGACGTGGATGCCGCGGCCGGCGACATCGGTAGCCACCAGAACGCGGATCTTGCCCTCGCGAAAGCCCTCGAGCACCTTGATGCGCTTGTGCTGCGGCACGTCGCCGGACATCTGCGCCGCGCTGATGCCGTCGCGCGTCAGGCGCTCCTCGATGCGGCGTACCTCGTCCTTGCGGTTGGCAAAGACCATTACCCGCGTCCAGTCGTTCTGGCTGATCAGGTTGTAGAGCAGCTTGTACTTGTCGCTCGACGCCACGGCATAGACGTGTTGTTCGACGGTCTCGCTGGCGACGTTCTCCGGCTCGATCTCGACGATTGCCGGGTCGACGGTCCATTGCCGGGCCAGGTTCATCACGTCATCGGTGAAGGTCGCCGAGAACAGCAGGGTCTGGCGCTCGCCCTTCATCGGGGTCTGGCGAATGATCTGGCGGACCTGGGGGATGAAGCCCATGTCGAGCATGCGGTCGGCCTCGTCGAGCACCATCACCTCGACCATGTCCAGATGCACCTCGCCGCGCTGGTTGAAGTCCAGCAGGCGGCCGGGGGTGGCGACCAGGATGTCGCAGAACTTCGCTTCGAGCTGCTTGAGTTGCTTGTCGAAGTCCATGCCGCCGACAAAGCTCATCACGTTCAGCTTGCAGTACTTGGTCAGCGCCTCGGCATCCTTGGCGATCTGCACCACCAGCTCGCGAGTCGGGGCGATGATCAGCGCGCGCGGCTCGCCCATGTAGCGTTCCTTCGGCGGCGGCGTCTGCAGCAGCTGGGTAATGGTCGAGATCAGGAACGCCGCGGTCTTGCCGGTGCCGGTCTGCGCGCGGCCGATGGCGTCGCGACCCTTGAGGGTGAACCCCAGCACCTGCGCCTGGATTGGCGTGCAGTAGCTGAAGCCCTGGTCATGAATGGCGTGCATCAGCTCGGGGGCGAGCCTGAAATCGTGGAAGCGGGTCTTGCCCTCGGCGGGCTCGACGACGAAATCCTCGGGCTTCCAGAGCGTTTCGCTGGGCGCCGGTTTCGGCGCGCGCTTGCGGCGTGGCTTGCTGGCGCTCTTGGTGCTGGGTTCTGTTGGTGCCTTGTGCGGTTCGGGTTGCGCTGCGGCTGGCTGCGGCGCAGTGGCGGGCGTACTGGCGCTTTGCTGCTCGCCTTCGCTCTTGCCAAGCATTTTCTTGAGTGCCTTGAGCACGATCGTCTCTTCTGTCAACGGGAAAGTTGGCCGGAGTTTAAAGCAAGACGCCCGAGCGGGCGAAGCATTGCGCCATCGTCCGGCCGTCCGGTCAGCCGCAGAGCTGGTTGCGTCCGCCTTGCTTGGCCTGGTACAGCTCCCGGTCGGCACGCTCGATCAGGTCGGCCAGGCGGTCGGCGGGTTGCCAGACCGCCAGGCCGATCGAAACCGTCACGCCAGGCAGCCGGCCGATCGGGCTGGGAATGCTGCGGACCTGCTCGATGGCCTGGCGCAGCCGCTCGCCGATCGCCCGAGCGTCCTCGGCTGCCAGTTCGGGCAGCAGGATGGTGAACTCCTCGCCGCCATAGCGCACCAGACAGTCCTTCGGCCGCAGCTGTGCAGCCAGCGTACGCGCAACGAGCGAGAGCACGAGGTCGCCCGCGAGATGGCCGTGGCTGTCGTTGTACTGCTTGAACCGATCGACATCGAGCATGAGCATGCACAGCGGGCTCCCCGCCATGGCACAGCGCGTGCTGTCGCGCTCGAAGGCGTGTTCCAGCCAGCGTCGGTTGAATACGCCGGTGAGCATGTCAACGTTGGCGTTGTGCTCGCTGTCGACGATCAGGCGATCGCTCAGGCGAACGCGCTCGCAGAGCAGCAGGGCCAGGTTGTGCATCAAATGCGGGGATTCGCCGAGCACGCCGATGTGCCTCGAGTGCAGGCGCAGCAGCGTACAGGGTTGGTTCGCGACGACGTAGACCGTCGGTGGCAGGTGGTCGACGAAGCTGACCTCGCCGGCGCAATCATTGGTGTCGATGACTCTGAGTGGCTGGCTGTCGAGCGAGTCGACATACACCGTCAGGCTGCCTTCCAGCACCATATAGAGGTGGTGATTGGCCTTGCGCGGGCTGAGCAGGGTTTCGTCGGCCTCGACGGTGCACAGCTGGCACTGCGCGAGCAGCTTGCGTACGTCGTCCGCGCCGGCACCGTGCAGCAGGCGCAGCCGCTCCAGGCTCGCCGGGTCCACCGGCTGGTCGACGATCTTCATGGTGCTGCCCGCTGACTGCGTGGCTGCGTCTGGCCCTGCATGGCAAGCGGTCCTCCGCTGCAATGTCTGCCGGGCGGCGGATCGATAGTCCCTTCAGCTTCCGCAGTCGGCTGTGCGTTCAAGCATAGCCGACCTGCAGGCGGTGGCGATCAGGCGAGGCGCTGGGCCAGCCAGGCGCCGATGTCGAGGATCTCGTCGGGGCGCACTTCGTGGGCCATCGGATAGTCACGCCACTGCACGGTGAGGCCCGACGCGGCAAGGCAATCGTGCGCAGCGCGCCCCATGGCCATTGGCACGACGTCGTCGAAACGACCATGCAGGCAGAACACCGGCACGTCTCGCATGTCCGGCGCCGGTTCGAGCTGTTCCGGGAACGTCGGCGCATAGGTCGATAGGGCCAGTACGCCGCCGAGCGGGCCTGGCCAGCGCAGGAACGCGGTATGCAGCACGACGGCGCCCCCCTGGGAAAAGCCGGCCAGAAAGATGCGTTTCGGATCAATGCCGGCATCGCGTTGCGCTTCGATCAGGTCGATCACCTGCTGTGCCGAAGCTTCCAGCTGCGCCTGGTCGATGGCGCGTGCGGGGCTCATGGCGAGGATGTCGTACCAGCTCGGCATGCTCCAGCCGCCATTGATACTGACCGGGCGCGTTGGGGCCTGCGGCAGCACGAAGCGGGTGCTGTCCAGGTGCTGCTGCAACGCTTCGGCGACCGGCTGGAAGTCGTAGCGGTCGGCACCCAGGCCATGCAGCCAGATGACACAGGCGTCGGCGTTGCGTGAGGGTTCGATGATCAGAGGATTGCTCATGAAGGCTCCAGTTCGGGGCGAATCGCCTCATCCTGGGGCGCGGAAGAGGCGGATGGAGCGAGATTAACCGCTCCCGGCCCCCCTCTGCACCCGCAGAGCCGGGAGATGCGGCCGCGCATGCGTGGCTGGTACGTCGCTTGCTATCTCAGGATGGCAAGCCGACATCGGTCGTCAGGTTGCCGAACGGTGGGGGGCGACTAGACTCAGGGCTGGCTCCGCAACGAAGCGGCCATTGGCCGTGTCGGCAGCAGACCCAGACCCCGAGAATAAAAAAGCAAACTGGAGGTTTCGATGACACGGGTGAAATCCACACTGGCCGTGCTTGGCGCAGTAGCGCTGGTTGGCGCGAGCGGGCTGACCCATGCGGGGGCGACCCTGGACGCGGTGAAGAAGAAGGGCTTCGTGCAGTGCGGCGTCAGCGACGGGTTGCCGGGCTTCTCCTACGCCGACGCCAAGGGCCAGTATCAGGGAATCGATGTGGACGTCTGCAAGGCCGTTGCGGCGGCGGTCTTCGGCGATGCCGGGAAGGTGAAGTTCAGCCCGCTGACCGCCAAGGAGCGTTTCACCGCGCTGCAGTCCGGCGAGGTCGACGTGCTTTCACGCAACACCACCTGGACCAGTTCGCGCGACGCCGCGATGGGGCTCAATTTCACCGGCGTGACCTACTATGACGGCCAGGGTTTTCTGGTCAACAAGGGCATCGGCGTGAAGAGCGCCAAGGAACTGGATGGGGCGACCGTCTGCATCCAGGCCGGTACCACCACCGAGCTGAATCTCTCCGACTACTTCCGCGCGAACAGCCTCAAGTACACCCCGATCACCTACGACACCTCGGACGAAAGCGCCAAGTCGCTGGAGTCGGGTCGGGCCGGTGCGACGTGCTGACCTCCGACCAGTCGCAGCTCTATGCCCAGCGCATCAAGCTGGCCAAGCCCGACGACTACGTGGTGCTGCCGGAGGTAATCTCCAAGGAACCCCTCGGCCCGGCGGTTCGGCAGGGTGACGAGGAGTGGTTCGATATCGTGCGCTGGACGCTGTTCGCCATGCTCAACGCCGAGGAGCTGGGCGTGACCTCGACCAACGTCGAGCAGATGGCCAAGACCACCAAGAACCCCGATGTGGCGCGCCTGCTCGGCGCCGAGGGCGAGTACGGCAAGGATCTCAAGCTGGCCAACGACTGGGCCGTGCAGATCGTCAAGCAGGTCGGCAACTACGGCGAGGTGTTCGAGCGTAACGTCGGCAAGGGCAGCGAGCTGAAGATCGAGCGCGGCCTCAATGCGCTGTGGAACAAGGGCGGGCTGCAGTACGCGCCGCCGGTGCGTTGACCGACCGGCCGGCGAGGCCGGCCGCTTCAGGGATGAGCGCTGCCGCGGCCGCTCGGCTCCGGCAGCGTATCCAGAGGGTTCCCGATGCGCACCGATGGTTCTTCGCGGCGGGTAAGCGGCTCGCTGCTCACCGACCCCCAGGCACGCGCCTGGCTGTTCCAGGTTCTAGCCGTCCTGGCGGTCGTCGCCTTTGGCTGGTTCCTGTTTCACAACACCCAGGCCAACCTGGCCCATCGCGGGATCAATTCCGGGTTTGGTTTTCTCGACAATTCTGCCGGCTTCGGCATTCCGCAACACCTGATCGATTACAGCGAGAGCGACAGCTACGCTCGCGTGTTCTGGATCGGGTTGCTCAATACCCTGCTGGTCAGCGTCATCGTTATCCTGCTGGCCACGCTCATCGGTTTCGTGCTCGGCGTCGCCCGGCTGTCGCCGAACTGGCTGATTCGGCAGCTGGCCACGCTGTACATCGAGACGTTTCGCAACATCCCACCGTTGTTGCAGATCTTCTTCGTCTATTTCGCCGTGATCGGCCCGCTGCCCGGCCCGCGCGACAGCCTGAGCCTCGGCGACGTGGTCTTCGTCAACAACCGCGGGCTGCAATTGCCCGCACCCAGCGCTGACGAGGGCTTCTGGGCGTTCTGGCTGGCCCTGTTGCTGGCGATCGGGCTCTGCGTCGCGCTGGCGCGTTGGGCGAAGCTCCGACGCGACGCCACCGGTCGGCGCTTTCCCCTGTTCTGGACGGCGTTGGCGTTACTGATCGCCATTCCCTGGTTGAGCACCCTGCTGTGGGGCAGCCCGTTCCAGTGGGACGTGCCGCAGTTGCAGCGCTTCAACATCCGGGGTGGCTGGGTGGTGATTCCCGAGCTGGTCGCCATTGTCGCGGCATTGTCGATCTACACGGCCGCGTTCATCGGTGAGACCGTGCGCGCCGGGATCCAGTCGGTCAGCCATGGACAGACCGAGGCTGCCGCATCGCTGGGACTGCGGCCGGGACAGCTGCTGCGGCTGGTGATCATTCCGCAGGCCTTGCGAGTCATCGTGCCGCCTCTGACCAGCCAGTATCTCAACCTGGCGAAGAACTCCTCGCTCGCCGCGGCCATCGGCTATCCGGACATGGTGTCGCTGTTCGCCGGCACGGTACTCAACCAGACCGGCCAGGCCATCGAAACAATGGCGATCACCATGAGCGTCTACCTGGCCATCAGCATCAGCATTTCGCTGTTGATGAACTGGTACAACAAGCGCATCGCGCTGACCGAACGGTAGGGGCGATATGACCAGGCATGTCTTCAAGCCCGACCTCCCGCCGCCTGCGCGCCAGCTTGGCGTGCTGGGCTGGTTGCGGGCGAATCTGTTTTCCAGTTGGCTCAACGGGCTGCTTACGCTCGTCGGGCTGTATCTGATCTGGCTGGTGCTGCCGCCGCTGCTCGACTGGGCGATCTTCAGCGCGGACTGGGCCGGCGATGCGCGTAGCGACTGCAGCCGCGAAGGTGCCTGCTGGGTTTTCGTGCGCGAGCGCTTCGGCCAGTTCATGTACGGCTTCTACCCGGTGGAAGCGCGCTGGCGGGTCAACATGGCAGTGTGGCTGGCGATCGTCGCGGCAGCGCCCTTGTTCATGCGCTGGTTGCGGCACAAGGCGCGCTATGGCCTGGCCTACCTGCTGGTCTATCCGCTGCTGGCCTTTTGGCTGCTGCACGGCGGACTGGGGCTGACGGTCGTGCCGACCAGCCAGTGGGGCGGCTTGATGCTGACAATCGTCATCGCCGCGGTGGGCATCGCGGGCGCGCTGCCGCTGGGCATCCTGCTGGCACTGGGGCGGCGTTCCGACATGCCGGCGATCCGGGTACTCAGCGTGACCTTCATCGAGTTCTGGCGCGGCGTGCCGCTGATCACCGTGCTGTTCATGTCTTCGGTCATGCTGCCGTTGTTCCTGCCCGAAGGCATGAACCTCGACAAGCTGCTGCGCGCGATGCTGATGGTGATCTTCTTCGAGGCCGCGTACATCGCCGAGGTGGTGCGCGGCGGCCTGCAGGCGATCCCCAAGGGGCAATACGAGGCCGCCTCGGCGATGGGCCTGGGTTACTGGCGGATGATGGGCCTGGTGATCCTGCCGCAGGCGCTGAAGCTGGTGATCCCGGGCATCGTCAACACCTTCATCGCGCTGTTCAAGGACACCAGCCTGGTGATCATCATCGGCCTGTTCGACTTCCTCAACAGCATCAAACGCGCCACCGCGGACCCCGCCTGGCTGGGCATGTCCACCGAGGGCTACGTGTTCGCCGCACTGGTGTACTGGCTGTTCTGCTTCGGCATGTCGCGCTATTCGATGCACCTGGAGCGCAGGCTGGACACCGGCCATCGAAATTAGGAGAGAGCAATGAGCGAATCCAGCGTACAGGCCGGGGCGGCTGTGAAGCCGATCATCCTCATGGAGGGCGTGCACAAGTGGTACGGCCAGTTCCATGTCCTCAAGGACATCAACCTGAAGGTGCGCCAGGGCGAAAGAATCGTGCTCTGCGGGCCGTCGGGTTCCGGCAAGTCGACCACCATCCGCTGCCTGAACCGGCTGGAAGAGCACCAGCAGGGGCGTATCGTCATCGATGGCCACGAACTGACCAGCGATCTCAAGCAGATCGAAGCGATTCGCAGCGAGGTCGGCATGGTATTCCAGCACTTCAATCTGTTTCCGCACCTGACCGTGCTGCAGAACTGTACGCTGGCGCCCATGTGGGTGCGCAAGATGCCCCGTCGCGAAGCCGAGGAAGTAGCCATGCACTACCTCGAACGGGTGCGTATTCCGGAGCAGGCGAGCAAATTCCCGGGCCAGCTCTCCGGCGGGCAGCAGCAGCGCGTGGCGATCGCCCGGGCGCTGTGCATGAAGCCCAAGATCATGCTGTTCGACGAGCCCACCTCGGCGCTCGACCCGGAAATGGTCAAGGAAGTGCTCGATACCATGATCGGGCTTGCCGAGAGCGGCATGACCATGCTGTGCGTGACCCACGAGATGGGCTTCGCCCGCACCGTCGCCGACCGGGTGATCTTCATGGACAAGGGCGAGATCGTCGAGCAGGCCGAGCCCGAGGTGTTCTTCACCAATCCCGAGAGCGATCGCACCCGCCTGTTTCTCAGCCAGATTCTGCACTGACACGCCGGAGCAGGGCGGTCGGAGGTCGCCTGGCGGAAGCCTGCAGCTTGCCCTTAGCCTCGTCTGTCGTCATGGGCTAGAATACGCGCCCCCGACTGCTCCCCTCTTCGAGGCTGTTCCGACGATGTTGATTCTGCGCGGCGCTCCCGCTCTTTCCGCCTTCCGTCATGGCAAGCTCCTGGCCCAGTTGACCGAGAAGGTCCCTGCGGTAAGCGGCCTGTACGCCGAGTTCGCCCACTTCGCCGAGGTCAGCGACGCGCTCGGTTCGGACGAGCAGCAGGTGCTGGCACGTCTGCTCAAGTATGGTCCCAGCGTCCCGGTGCAGGAGCCGAGCGGCCGGCTGTTCCTCGTGGTGCCTCGCTTCGGCACCATCTCGCCCTGGTCGAGCAAGGCCAGCGACATTGCGCATAACTGCGGCCTGAGCAAGATCCAGCGCCTGGAGCGCGGCATCGCCTACTACGTAGCCGGCGCGCTGTCCGACGCCGACGCCCTGGCGGTCGCTGCGGTGCTGCACGACCGCATGACGCAAGTGGTGCTCGAGCGCTTCGAGCAGGCCGAAGGGCTGTTCAGCCATGCCCAGCCGCGCCCGCTGACCGCGGTGGACGTACTGGCCGGCGGTCGAGGCGCACTGGAGAAGGCCAACGTCGAATTGGGGCTGGCCTTGGCCGACGACGAGATCGACTACCTGGTCAAGGCGTTCAACGAGCTGGGGCGCAATCCGCACGACATCGAACTGATGATGTTCGCCCAGGCCAACTCCGAGCACTGCCGGCACAAGATCTTCAACGCCAGCTGGGACATCGACGGCCAGAGCCAGGACAAGTCGCTGTTCGGCATGATCAAGAACACCTACGAGATGCACCGCGAGGGCGTGCTCTCGGCCTACAAGGACAACGCCGCGGTGATCGTCGGCAATGTCGCCGGCCGCTTCTATCCAGCCCCTGCGACCGGCGAGTATGTGGCGAGCCAGGAGCCGGTGCACATCCTGATGAAGGTGGAGACGCACAACCACCCGACCGCCATCGCTCCGTTCCCCGGCGCCTCCACTGGCTCGGGCGGCGAGATCCGCGACGAAGGCGCCACCGGTCGCGGCGCCAAGCCCAAGGCCGGCCTGACCGGTTTCACCGTTTCCAACCTGAACATCCCCGGGTTTCTTCAGCCTTGGGAGAAGCCCTACGGCAAGCCCGAGCGTATCGTCACGCCGCTGGACATCATGATCGAGGGGCCGCTGGGCGGCGCCGCGTTCAACAACGAGTTCGGCCGCCCGGCGCTGACCGGCTACTTCCGTACCTTCGAGCAGACCGTGCAGACGCCGCGGGGCGAGGAAGTGCGTGGCTACCACAAGCCGATCATGCTTGCCGGCGGTATGGGCAACATCCGCGACGAACATGTGCAGAAGGGCGAAATCTCGGTCGGCGCCAAGCTGATCGTGCTCGGTGGCCCGGCCATGCTGATCGGCCTGGGCGGCGGCGCGGCGTCTTCGATGGCGACCGGCACCAGTTCGGCAGATCTGGATTTCGCCTCGGTGCAGCGTGACAACCCGGAAATGGAACGCCGCTGCCAGGAGGTCATCGATCGCTGCTGGCAGCTGGGCGATGCCAACCCGATCAAGTTCATCCATGACGTCGGTGCCGGCGGCCTGTCCAATGCCTTCCCGGAACTGGTCAACGATGGCGGCCGCGGCGGTCGCTTCGAACTGCGCAACATCCCCAACGACGAGCCGGGCATGGCGCCGCACGAAATCTGGTGCAACGAATCCCAGGAGCGCTACGTGCTCTCGGTCGATGCGGCCGACTTCGAGCGCTTCAAGGCCATCTGTGAGCGCGAGCGCTGCCCCTTCGCGGTGGTCGGCGAGGCCACCGAAGCGCTGCACCTCACGGTGGCCGACAGCCACTTCGGCAACAAACCGGTGGACATGCCGCTTTCCGTGCTGCTCGGCAAGGCGCCGCGCATGCACCGCAGCGCCGAGCGCGAGCCGGCACTGGGCGATGACTTCGATGCGGCCAAGATCGTGCTGGGCGAGGCTGTCGAGCGGGTGCTGCGTCACCCGGCCGTGGCGAGCAAGAGCTTTCTGATCACCATCGGCGATCGTTCGATCACCGGTCAGGTGGCGCGTGACCAGATGGTCGGCCCCTGGCAGGTGCCGGTGGCCGACTGCGCCGTCACCGCCACGAGTTATGACGTGCACACCGGCGAGGCGATGGCCATGGGCGAGCGCACGCCGCTGGCGCTGCTCGATGCTCCGGCGTCCGGGCGCATGGCCATCGGCGAGACCATCACCAACCTGGCGGCGGCGCGCATCGGCTCGCTGTCCGATATCAAGCTGTCGGCCAACTGGATGGCCGCGGCCGGTCACCCCGGCGAAGACGCTCGCCTGTACGACACCGTTCGCGCGGTCGGCATGGAGCTCTGTCCGCAGCTGGGCATGACCATTCCGGTGGGCAAGGATTCGATGTCGATGAAGACCCGCTGGCAGGAGCAGGGCGCCGAGAAGAGCGTCACATCGCCGCTGTCGCTGGTGGTGTCCGGCTTCGCGCCGGTCAGTGACATCCGCAGCACGCTGACCCCGCAGCTGCGGCTGGACAAGGGCGCCACCGACCTGATCCTGATCGACCTCGGCCGCGGCCAGAACCGTATGGGCGCCTCGATCCTCGCCCAGGTCTACGGCCAGCTTGGTCGCCAGGCGCCTGACGTCGACGATGCCGAGGACCTCAAGGCCTTCTTTGCCGTGCTCCAGGGGCTCAACCAGGACGGCCTGCTGCTGGCCTACCACGACCGTTCCGATGGTGGCCTGCTGACCACGCTGCTGGAAATGGCGTTCGCCGGCCATTGCGGGCTGAAGCTGGCGCTCGATGGCCTGGTCGACAGCCCGGAGGAAGTGCCTGCGCTGCTGTTCAACGAGGAGCTGGGCGCGGTCATCCAGGTGCGTCAGGGCGACACGGAGATCGTGTTGGGGCAATTCAGCGCAGCGGGCCTGGGTGACTGCGTCGCGGTCATCGGCCAGCCGACGAACAATGGGCATGTCGCCGTTCAGTTGGCCGGCGACGAGCTGTATGCCGGCGAGCGTCGCCTGCTGCAGCGCCAGTGGGCCGAGACCAGCTACCGGATTCAGCGGCTGCGCGATAACGCTGACTGTGCCGACCAGGAGTTCGACGCGATCCTCGAAGAGGAAAACCCCGGCCTGCATGCGAAGCTGACCTTCGATGTGAACGCCGATGTTGCGGCGCCCTATATCAAGAAAGGCGTGCGGCCGAAGGTGGCGATCCTGCGCGAGCAGGGCGTCAACGGCCAGGTAGAGATGGCCGCTGCGTTCGATCGCGCCGGCTTCGCGGCCGTCGATGTGCACATGAGCGATATCCTGGCCGGCCGCATCCAGCTCGACAGTTTCAAGGGGCTCGTCGCCTGCGGTGGTTTCTCTTATGGCGACGTGCTCGGCGCCGGCGAGGGGTGGGCCAAGTCGATCCTGTTCAATGCCCGCGCGCGCGACGGCTTCCAGGCGTTCTTCGAGCGTGGCGACAGTTTTGCGCTGGGCGTGTGCAATGGCTGCCAGATGATGAGCAATCTGCACGAGCTGATCCCTGGCAGCGAAGTCTGGCCGCATTTCGTGCGCAACCGCTCCGAGCAGTTCGAGGCACGGGTGGCGATGGTGCAGGTGCAGGATTCGCCTTCGATCTTTCTGCAGGGCATGGCCGGTTCGCGCCTGCCGATCGCCATCGCCCACGGCGAAGGCCATGCGGAGTTCGAAAGCGAGGAGGCGATGCTGCAGGCCGACCTTTCCGGCAGCGTGGCCCTGCGTTATGTCGATAACCATGGCAAGGTCACCGAACGTTATCCGGCCAACCCCAACGGCTCGCCGCGCGGCATTACCGGGCTGACCAGCCGCGACGGTCGGGTGACGATCATGATGCCGCACCCCGAGCGGGTGTTCCGCGCAGTAACCAACTCCTGGCGCCCGGACGAGTGGCAGGAGGATGGCGGCTGGATGCGCATGTTCCGCAATGCGCGGGTGTGGGTCGACTGATCGCGCAAACGAGGGTAGAGAAGGCCTGGCTGCAGCTATGCACCGGGCCTTCTTTTTGCGTGCCTGCTGTGGGCGGCAGAACCGGGGCGGTGCAGACGCGTCTTAAAGTTGAATTGACGCACTCTTCGCCAGGAAGGCGCAGTGGCACACTGCCGCTTCCGGTAGTGCTGCCGGCCTGACCAGGCAGCTGGAGATAACGATGTACAAGCTCTGTTTCTACGTGCCCGAGACCCACCTGGAAAATGTCAAGGCGGCTGTCTTTGCCGCTGGTGGCGGTCGGGTCGGTCGTTATGACAGCTGCTGCTGGCAGGCGCTGGGGCAGGGGCAGTTTCGACCGCTAGCGGGCAGCCAGCCGTTCCTGGGCAGCGAGGGGCAGGTGGAGCAGGTCAAGGAGTGGAAGGTGGAAATGGTCGTGGGAGACGAGCTGATTCACGACAGCGTGAAGGCGCTCAAGCGCGCCCACCCCTACGAAACGCCGGCGTTCGAAGTCTGGCGACTGTCCGATCTGCAGTTCTGACCCGCCGGTCAGGGGCGGATCTCGATCAGCGTGCCGTTTCGCACCAGCTGCCAGATTTCTTCCATGTCGTCGTTGCGAAGCGCGATGCAGCCCTCGGTCCAGTCGAGCGTGTGGAAGAACCACTCGGGGTATTCCTCGTCGAGCGGCGTACCGTGCAGCATGATCATATCGCCAGGCGGCACTCCCTTGGCTTGTGCATGCGCCAGATCTCGGGCGTTGGGATAGGAAATGTGCATGGCCAGGTTGTACTTGTCGCTGGTCTTGCGCCAGTCGATCCAGTAGAAGCCTTCCGGCGTGCGCATGTCGCCCTGCTGTTGCTTGGGGCCGCTGGGTTGCTTGCCGAGCGATATCCGGTAGCTCTTGAGGGGCTGGCCTCGGCTGAGCAGTTGCAATTTGCGCTCGGATTTGACCACCAGAACCTTATCGATGGCCGGGCTCTGCAGGCTGGGAGTGGCATTGGCATGCGAAAAGACCGAGAACAGCAGGCAAAGAACGGCAACGGACCAGCGCATCGAAAGTGTTCCTGAGTTCGAACTGCATCAGGCCTGGGGGCGAGCGCTGCTTAGCGGAGGCATGCTCTCGTTGCGTACCGGGAAGGCCTGCAGTACCCGGTCGGCGAAGTAGCATTCTAGGGTACGGCCCACGGTGGGAAAAGCCAGCTCTGACCAGGGAATGTCATCCTGTCGGAAAAGCCTCACGTCGAGGCTTTCGTCGCCGGGGGAGAAGTGTGGCTCGGCCAGCTCGGCACGAAAGAACAGGTAGACCTGATTGATATGCGGCAGGTCGAACAGCGTATAGAGCTGCAGTCGATGCACCACGGCGCAGGCTTCCTCGAGCGTCTCGCGGGCCGCCGCCTGCTGCATCGTCTCGCCGTTTTCCATGAAGCCGGCCGGCAGCGTCCAGTAGCCTCGGCGAGGCTCGATGGCGCGCCGACAGAGCAAGACCTGCTCCTGCCAGACGGGCAGGCAGCCCGCGACGATGCGCGGGTTCTGGTAATGAACGGTCTGGCACTCCATGCACACGAAGCGCGGGCGGTTGTCGCCTGCCGGGATTTGGCTCGCTACCGAGCCGCCGCAATGGCTGCAATAGTTCATGGTCAATCCTGTTGACGGGCCTGTGCGGCGGTGCAAAACGCCGTCGGCGCTGGAGCCTTCGCCAGGCTTGGGCGGCTGCCGCTTTCATGCCATGATGCCAGTCAAAGACGAAACGGGAAGAGTATGCTCGACATTATTCTCCAACGGGTGCGCGACCACTCCCCGCACCTCCTGGAGCCAGAGGGTCGTCTGCCGGAGGCGGCAGTTCTGATGCCGATCACGCGCAGCGAGGACCCGGAGCTGGTCCTGACGCTCAGGGCCAGCGGCCTGTCTACCCATGGTGGCGAGGTCGCCTTTCCCGGTGGGCGACGCGATCCTGAGGACCGCGATCTGGTTCACACCGCGCTACGTGAAGCCGAAGAGGAAGTAGGGCTCGCACCAGGCATGGTCGAGATCGTCGGGCCGCTGAGCAGTCTGGTCTCGGTGCATGGCATACATGTCAGCCCTTATGTCGGCATCGTGCCGGACTATGTCGAGTATCGCGCCAACGATGCGGAAATCGCGGCAGTCTTTTCCGTTCCGTTGAGCTTCTTCTGCGAAGACCCGCGCGAAGTGACGCATCGTATCGATTACCAGGGCCAGGCCTGGTATATCCCTTCCTACCGTTATGGCGACTACAAGATCTGGGGGCTCACGGCGATCATGATCGTCGAGCTGGTCAACCTCGTGTACGACGCGGGTATCGAGATGCGTCGAGCGCCGGCCAGCTTCATTGATCTGCGTGGCCGCCCGAGCAGCTGATAGCAAGATCACAAGAAGAACAGAGGAAGCGCCCGTGAAATACCGTCTGGGACAATCGCAAGTCGAGGCACACCCGCAGAGCTGGGTGGCCCCCAACGCAACGCTGATCGGCAAGGTGCAGCTGGATGCTGGCGCCAGCGTCTGGTTCAACGTGGTGATGCGTGGTGATAACGAACTCATCCATATCGGTGAGAACAGCAACGTGCAGGATGGCAGCGTGCTGCACACCGATATGGGGCATCCGCTTAGCCTGGGGACCGGCGTGACGGTTGGCCACAAGGCGATGCTGCACGGCTGTGTCGTAGGCGATTACAGCCTGATTGGCATCAACGCCGTGATTCTCAACGGTGTGCGGATCGGCAAGCACTGCATCATCGGCGCCAATACCTTGGTGCCCGAGGGCAAGGAAATTCCTGACGGCTCTCTGGTGATCGGCTCGCCTGGCAAGGTTGTGCGAGCGCTGACAGACGAGCAGAAGAAGATGCTCGAAGCCAGTGCCGCGCACTATGTGCAGAACGCGCAGCGCTACGCGCGCGAACTGGCGGAGCAGGGCGATTGATCACTGAGCGGCGCCCTGTCGCTTCGCCGTGCGTGAGCATTTGCGCACTGGACGAGCAAGACATCTGCATCGGCTGCCAGCGCACGGCGCTGGAGATAACCCGCTGGGGACAGATGAGCGATGACGAGCGGTGCGAGGTATTGCGCCGCTGCGATGAGCGGGCCCGGATCGGCGGCCAGCTCCTGTGACGATGCGCCGGCTGGCGCCCAAACGAGAGAACGCAACATGCCCCGAATTGGCACCCCCTTGTCGGCCAGCGCCACGCGCGTCCTGCTATGTGGCTCCGGAGAGCTTGGCAAGGAAGTGGTCATCGAGCTGCAGCGACTCGGCGTCGAAGTGATCGCCGTCGACCGCTACGCCAACGCTCCGGCGATGCAGGTCGCCCACCGCAGCCATGTGATCGACATGCTGGACGGAGCCGCCCTTAGAGCGGTCATCGAGCTGGAAAGGCCGCACTACGTCGTGCCGGAAATCGAGGCCATCGCCACCGCGACGCTGGTCGAGCTGGAGCGTGAAGGCTACACGGTGATTCCCACCGCCCGTGCCGCGCAGCTTACGATGAATCGCGAGGGAATCCGCCGCCTGGCGGCCGAGGAGCTTGGCCTGCCGACCTCGCCTTACCGTTTTGCCGACAGCCTCGAAGAGTGCCGCGAGGCGGTGCAGGCGCTGGGCTTTCCCTGTCTGATCAAGCCGGTGATGAGCTCTTCGGGAAAGGGGCAGTCGGTGCTGCGTGGTAATGACGATATCGATCGCGCTTGGGAATATGCCCAGGCCGGCGGTCGCGCTGGCCGCGGCCGGGTCATCGTCGAAGGCTTCATCGACTTCGACTACGAGATCACGCTGTTAACGGTGCGCCATGCCGGCGGCACGAGCTTTTGTCTGCCGGTCGGGCATCGGCAGGAGAAGGGCGATTATCAGGAGTCCTGGCAGCCGCAGCCGATGTCGCCCGGCGCCCAGGCCGAAGCCGAGCGCATTGCACTGGCGGTCACCGAGGCGCTGGGTGGGCGTGGGGTCTTTGGCGTTGAGCTGTTCGTCAAAGGCGACCGGGTGTGGTTCTGCGAGGTGTCGCCACGACCGCACGATACCGGCCTGGTGACGCTGGTTTCGCAGGATCTATCCGAATTTGCCCTGCACGCCAGGGCCATTCTCGGCTTGCCGATCCCGGCGATACGTCAGCTGGGTGCTTCGGCTTCCGCGGTAATCCTGGCCGAGGGTGAATCGTCGGCAGTCGCCTTTGCCGATCTCCAGGCGGCCCTGGGCGAGGCGGATACCAGTCTGCGCTTGTTCGGCAAGCCGGGCGTCAGTGGTCAGCGGCGCATGGGGGTTGCCTTGGCGCGTGACGAATCGATCGAGCAGGCGCGTGCCAAGGCCAGGCGGGTAGCCGGAGCGGTGAAGGTAGAACTCTAGGAAGTCGGCCGTGTACTGGCGGGCCTGGGTTAAGCGTCTTCGGGCTCGGCTGGAGGATGCTCGGCCGGCCAGGCTCGCACGCTTTTCACGCGATTTTCGGCGGCCTGCAGGATTTCCATGCGGTAGTTGCCGATCTGCAGGCAGATACCACTTTCGGGCATCTGCTCCAGGGCTTCGGTGATCAGGCCGTTCAGCGTCTTGGGGCCATCGCAGGGCAGTTCCCAGCCGAGCGCACGGTTGACCTCGCGCAGGTAGGCGGCGCCATCGATCACCAGTGTGCCGTCGTCCTGCGGATGAATGTCGGGGCTGCGCAGGCTGTCCTGATTGCTGAATTCGCCGACGATTTCCTCGAGGATGTCCTCGAGCGTGACGATGCCCAGTACGTCCCCATACTCGTCCACGACGATCCCGATGCGTCGCTTCTCCTTCTGGAAGTTCAGCAGTTGGGTCGACAAGGGGGTGCCTTCGGGAATGAAGTAGGGCGTCAGGCACGCCTCGAGCAGGTTGTCCTTGTTCAGTTGGCTCTGGCTCAGCAAACGTGCGATCTGCCGCATGTGCACGATGCCTTCGATCTGGTTGATGTCCTGACGGAACACCGGCAGCCGGGTGTGCGATGTGGTGCGCAACTGGCCAAGGATGGTTTCCAGGTCGTCCTCGAGGTCGATGCCGGCCACCTCGTTGCGCGGAATCATGATGTCGTCGACCGTGACGCGTTCCAGATCGAGAATGCCCAGCAGCATGCTCTGGCGGTTGACCGGCAGGGCGCTGCCGGCCTCGCGGACGACGCTGCGCAGCTCTTCTGTGGAGAGGCTGTCGCTGCCCTTGCTGGTCGGGTCGATGCCGGTCAGTTTGAGCATCCCGTTGCTGATCCAGCCGAGCAGGGCCACCAAGGGGTAGAGCAGCTTCTGTAGCAGGCTCAGTGGCAGGCTGACCGGATAGGCGATCAGGTCCGGACGCAGGGCGGCAAAGGTCTTCGGAGTGATTTCGCCGAAGATGAGCAGGGCAATGGTCAGGCCGATAGTGGCAATGGCGATACCGGCCTCGCCCCAGAGCTGCATGGCCAGCACGGTCGCGATGGACGAGGCGAGAATGTTGACGAAGTTATTGCCGACCAGAATCGTGCCGAGCAGTCTGTCCGGGCGCGCGAGCAAGTCGGTCACCCGGCGAGCGCCGCGGTGTCCCTCTTTGGCCAGATGCCGCAGGCGATAACGGTTGAGGCTCAGCATGCCGGTCTCCGAGCTGGAGAAGAAGGCGGAGCATAGCAGCAGGAAGACCAGCAGACCGAACAGGAAGCCGGGGTGTAGATTTTCCACGGACAGGGCCTTGGGCTAGATGTGCAGGATGAATTCGCGCACCAGCTTGCTGCCGAAATAGGCAAGCATCAACAGGCAGAAGCCCGCCAGCGTCCAGCGAATCGCCTTGTAGCCGCGCCAGCCGAGTTGGTGCCGGCCCCATAGCAGCAGCCCGAACACTACCCAGGCGATGACCGAGAGCAGTGTCTTGTGCACCAGATGTTGGGCGAAGAGATCGTCGAGAAAGATCCAGCCCGAAAGCAGCGATGCGCTGAGCAGCAGCCAGCCCGCCCAGAGAAAACCGAACAGCAGGCTTTCCATCGTTTGCAGAGGGGGGAAGTTGCGGATCAGGCCGGACGGGTGCTTGTGCTTGAGGTGATGGTCCTGCAGCAGCAGCAGCAGCGATTGAAACACCGCGATGGTCAGCATGCCGTAGGCAAGGATCGAAAGCAGGATGTGCGCCAGTATGCCCGGCTCCTCGGCAATGGCCGGCGCCGTGCCTGAAGGCGCGAATTGGGCGAACAGCACTGTCAGGCAGCCGAGCGGGAACAGAAGTAGCAACAGGTTCTCGACCGGCATTCGATAGAGTGCCAGGAGAATCAGCAGGATGACCGCGGCGGCGATCAGGCTGGAGGCGTTGAAGAAATCCAGATGCAGGCCACTCGGTGAGAGCAGTTGCATGAACAGGCTCAGGCCGTGAGCCATCAGGGCAAGAGCGCCCAGGGCCAGCAGCAGCGATCTGCTGGGGAGGGCACGGCGTGCCAGGCGCATGCTTTGGTAGCCCGTGGCACCGGCATAGAGAAGAGCGGCGGCGAGGCTCGGCAGCAGAGGGTGCATAGAATCCGGTTGCGAACTCGAAAGGCCGTGAGTGTGGCACAAACACCCTGACGGCAAAAGCCGGCCTTGTGCCGCTGGCGCCGCAAAAGCTGTCGGCGGGGTACCGGCCCACGGCTTTACGCTTCTATAATCGCCGCCTTCACCACACCAGCGTGGAATGGCTCATGTTCGAAAACCTAACCGATCGCCTGTCGCAAACGCTTCGCCATGTCACCGGCAAGGCGAAGCTGACCGAAGACAACATCAAGGACACCCTGCGCGAGGTGCGCATGGCGCTGCTCGAGGCTGATGTCGCCCTGCCGGTGGTCAAGGAGTTCGTCAACAAGGTCAAGGAGCGTGCGGTCGGGACCGAGGTGGCCAAGAGCCTGACACCGGGCCAGGCCTTCGTGAAGATCGTGCGCGCGGAGCTCGAAGAGCTGATGGGTGCGGCCAACGAGGACCTGGCGTTGAACGTGGCGCCACCGGCCGTGGTGCTGATGGCCGGTCTGCAGGGTGCGGGCAAGACCACGACGGTCGGCAAGCTGGCGCGCTTCCTCAAGGAGCGCAAGAAGAAGTCGGTGCTGGTGGTCTCGGCCGACGTCTATCGCCCGGCAGCGATCAAGCAGCTGGAAACCCTGGCCGGTGAAGTGGGTGTGACCTTCTTTCCGTCCGATACCAGTCAGAAGCCAGTGGATATCGCCCAGGCGGCGATCCGCGAGGCGCGGCTGAAGTTCATCGACGTAGTGCTGGTGGATACCGCTGGTCGGCTGGCGATCGACGCCGAGATGATGGACGAGATCCAGGCGGTACATGCCGCGATCAAGCCGGCCGAGACGCTCTTCGTGGTCGATGCCATGACCGGACAGGACGCAGCCAATACGGCGCGCGCCTTTGGCGAGGCGCTGCCGTTGACCGGCGTGGTGCTAACCAAGGTAGATGGTGATGCGCGGGGTGGTGCCGCGCTTTCCGTACGCCACGTTACCGGCAAGCCGATCAAGTTTCTCGGTATGGGCGAGAAGAGCGATGCGCTCGAACCCTTCCATCCCGATCGTATCGCTTCGCGCATTCTTGGCATGGGCGATGTGCTCAGTCTGATCGAGCAGGCCGAGCAGACGCTGGATCGGGAAAAGGCCGAGAAACTCACCAAGAAGCTCAAGAAGGGCAAGGGCTTCGATCTGGAGGATTTCCGCGATCAGCTGCAGCAGATGAAGAACATGGGCGGCCTGGGCAGCCTCATGGACAAGTTGCCAGCAATCGGCGGTGTGAACCTCTCGCAGATGGGCAATGCCCAAGGCGCAGCGGAAAAGCAGTTCCGGCAGATGGAGGCGATCATCAACTCCATGACGCCGGCCGAACGGCGCAATCCCGATCTCATCAGCGGCTCACGCAAGCGGCGGATCGCTCTCGGGTCCGGTACCCAAGTGCAGGATGTCGGGCGTTTGATCAAGCAGCACAAGCAGATGCAGAAGATGATGAAGAAGGTCACCGGCAAAGGCGGCATGACCAAAATGATGCGCGGCCTGGGCGGCATGATGCCCGGCGGCGGCATGCCGAAGTTCTGACTTTGACCGTGCCGGACACCTCTCGCGAGGCCCGGCGGAAAAAGCCATTTGCAAAAGCTCGCATAATCCTTAAAATGTGCGGCCTTTCGGGCCTCGGGCCCTGTTTCAAGATTGCTGTACCGACCCTACAGGAACGATGTTCACATGGTAACTATTCGTCTCGCCCGTGGCGGCTCCAAGAAGCGCCCGTTCTACCACCTGACCGTGACCAACAGCCGCAACCCGCGTGACGGCCGTTTCGTCGAGCGTATCGGCTTCTTCAACCCCGTCGCTACCGGTGCCGAGGTGAAGCTGTCCGTGAATCAGGAACGCGCTTCTTACTGGCTGAGCCAGGGTGCCCAGCCGTCTGAGCGTGTTGCTCAGCTGCTGAAGGAAGCTGCCAAGGCCGCTGCCTGAATCACATGAGCGAGACGTCTGCCCCGGCCGAAGACCTGCTGGTCATCGGCAAGATCGTGTCGGTGCATGGCGTTCGCGGTGACGTGAAGGTGTACTCCTTCACTGATCCGATCGATAACCTGCTGGACTACCGCAGCTGGGCGCTACGGCGAGGCGAGGAAGTCAGGCAGGTGCAGGTCATCAAGGGAAGAGTCCAGGGCAATGTCCTGGTCGCCAGCCTAAAGGGTGTCGGCGACCGCGACGTGGCACGAGACTACGTGGATTTCGAGATCTGCATTCCGCGTGATCTGCTGCCCGCCCTTGATGAGGGTGAGTACTACTGGCACCAGCTTCAGGGGCTGAAGGTGATCGATGCGCTCGGGCAGTTGCTCGGTGTGGTGGATCATCTGCTCGAGACCGGTGCCAACGACGTTCTGGTGGTCAAGCCTTGTGTCGGCAGCCTGGACGATCGTGAGCGACTGCTGCCTTACACCGATCAGTGCGTACAGCAGATTGATTTGGTGGCCGGGGAGATGAGAGTCGACTGGGACGCGGATTTCTAAGCTCATGTCCGCGCTGCGTGTCGATGTCATCAGTCTGTTCCCGGAGATGTTCGCTGCTATCCGTGACTACGGCATTACCAGTCGCGCGATGAAGCAGGGCTTGCTGAAGCTCAATTGCTGGAATCCTCGAAGCTACACCGAGGATCGCCATCAGACAGTGGATGATCGCCCGTTTGGCGGTGGCCCAGGGATGGTGATGAAAATCAAGCCGCTCGAGCTGGCGCTGGCGGATGCCAGGCAAGCCGGCGGCATGCAGGCGAAGGTGATCTATCTGTCGCCGCAGGGACGCCAGCTGAAGCAGGCTGACGTTCGCAGGCTGGCCGAGGAGAAGTCTTTGATTCTCATCGCTGGCCGCTATGAAGGTATCGACGAGCGCTTTATCGAGGCGCACGTGGATGAGGAATGGTCGATCGGGGATTACGTACTGTCCGGCGGCGAGCTGCCGGCGATGGTCCTGATCGATGCCGTGACCAGGTTGCTTCCCGGAGCCCTGGGGCATGCTGATTCCGCCGAGGAGGATTCGTTTACCGACGGCCTGCTCGACTGCCCGCACTACACGCGTCCTGAGGTGTATGAGGGTAAACGTGTTCCTGAAGTGCTACTCAGTGGCAATCATGAACACATCCGGCGCTGGCGTTTGCAGCAGTCCCTGGGGCGAACCTGGGAACGCCGTGTCGATCTTCTGGATAGCCGCTCGCTTTCTGGGGAAGAACAAAAGCTGTTGGCGGAATATATCCGTCAACGGGACGATAGTTGACTTAACGTATCGATGGCAGCCGCAGACCGGCCTGCCTTAGGAGCACAGCATGACCAACAAGATCATCCAGCAGCTCGAAGCCGAGCAGATGAGCAAAGAAATTCCGGCCTTTGCCCCCGGCGACACCGTTGTTGTCCAGGTGAAGGTCAAGGAAGGCGAGCGCCAGCGTCTGCAGGCGTTCGAAGGCGTCGTGATCGGCAAGCGCAACCGCGGTCTGAACAGCGCCTTCACCGTGCGCAAGATCTCCAGCGGCGTGGGTGTCGAGCGTACCTTCCAGACCTACAGCCCGCTGGTTGACAGCATCAGCGTCAAGCGTCGCGGTGACGTGCGCAAGGCCAAGCTGTACTACCTGCGCGATCTGTCCGGCAAGGCCGCGCGCATCAAGGAAAAGCTGTCCTGATCGACGCCTCTTCCAAAAAAAGCAGCCTTGGGGCTGCTTTTTTGTTTTTAGCCTTCTGTTTTACTGCGGTGCCGCCCAGTCTTTCGTAGAGCCGTCGCCTTGCCGATGACGGAGCGGTGCGATAGAACGCCAGCCTTCTGGGGCCACGTCAAAGGTAAACATGTCCGCGCCGGGTCACCCTCTCATCGATCGCTTTCTCGACAGTCTCTGGCTGGAAAAGGGTTTGGCAGACAATACTCGGGCCTCCTATCGGAGCGATCTGGCTCTGTTCAACGTTTGGCTGGAAGGCCGCGGCATCGAGCTGAGAAACGCAGGCCGCGAGGCGATTCTGGATCACCTGGCCTGGCGGTTGGAAAACGGCTATCAGGCGCGTTCTACCGCACGCCTGTTGTCCGGGTTGCGTGGCTTCTACCGTTACCTGTTGCGCGAGGGGGATATTGCCGTCGACCCGACGCTGCGGATCGAGCTTCCGCGTGTCGGGCGGCCGCTGCCCAAGGCGATCTCCGAGGCGGATGTCGAGGCGCTGCTAGCGGCGCCCGATATCGACGACCCTCTCGGCTTGCGCGATCGCGCCATGCTGGAAGTGCTCTATGCCTGCGGCGTGCGGGTCTCGGAGCTGGTCGGCCTAACCCTGGAACAGGTCAGTCTACGCCAAGGCGTTCTGCGCGCCTTTGGCAAGGGACGCAAGGAGCGTCTGGTCCCCCTGGGCGAGGAGGCGCTTGCCTGGCTTGAGCGCTATCTGCGCGAGGCGCGTGGAACGTTGTTGGCAGGCCGTCCGTGCGATGCGTTGTTTCCCAGTCAGCGGGGAGAGCAGATGACTCGGCAAACGTTCTGGCATCGCATCAAGCTGCACGCTCGCACGGCCGGCATCAGCACGTCCATTTCGCCACATACGCTACGGCATGCCTTCGCCACGCATCTGCTAAACCATGGGGCAGATCTTCGCACGGTGCAGATGCTGCTCGGGCATAGCGATCTATCGACAACGCAGATCTATACGCACATCGCGCGTGCACGCCTGCAGGCGCTGCACGCCATGCATCATCCGCGCGGCTAGCGACCTGCGCAGCATTTCGCGAAGCTGCGCTGTGGTAGGCTTGGAAGCCTTTGCCAAGCGCTGTTCCCAGGAGTATTTCATGCGCGCATTCTCCCTTGCTGTGGTGGCCTTTGGCCTGTTTGGCAGCGTTGCGTTCGCTGCCGAGCCCGAGCAGGCCATTCGCCAGAGCCTGCAATCGCTGCAGCCGGACATGCCGATCGAGTCGATCGCCGAAAGTCCGCTCTCGGGCATCTACCAGGTGCAGCTGACCGGTGGCCAGCAGCTCTATGTCAGCGCCGATGGCCAGTTCGTGTTGCACGGCTATCTTTACCAGTTCCAGAACGGTCAAGCGGTCAATCTGACCGAACAGGCGCAGACGAAAGCGATCGCCAAGCAGATCGACGCGATTGCCAAGCAGGATATGGTCGTGTTCTCCCCGGCTGCTGCCAAAACGCACATCACGGTGTTTACCGATACCGATTGCGGCTATTGTCAGAAGCTGCACAGCGAGGTGCCCGAACTCAATCGGCTCGGAGTCGAGGTCCGCTACGTCGCCTTCCCGCGTCAGGGCATGGGCAGTCATGGAGCGCAGACGCTCGCCAGCGTGTGGTGTGCCAAAGATCGACAGGCAGCGATGAACCTGGCCAAGGCACGCAAGGAGGTTCCGCAAGCCAGCTGCGACAATCCTGTCGCCGAACAGTACCAACTCGGTCAGCGTATCGGTGTTCAGGGAACGCCCGCGATCGTGCTTGCCGATGGGCAACTGATTCCGGGCTACCAGCCTGCCGCCCAGCTCGCCGAACTCGCACTTCGCGCGGGCAAGTGAAGGCGCTCTCGTGATTTGTCCAGCTGAGTGAAAGGCCGCGCAATTGACTAACGCGGCCTCCCTTCGTAATGTGCGAATCCTTTTGCGGCTGGGGGCTCCAGCCGCTTCGCTGTGAATGGGGAGTTCAGCTTGAAACCGGTGAAGATTGGCATCTGTGGGCTGGGGACCGTCGGTGGCGGTACCTTCAATGTGCTCAAACGCAACGCCGAGGAAATCGCTCGCCGCGCCGGGCGAGGCATCGAAGTTGCCCAGATTGCCACTCGCCACGCCAATCCGCGGTGCGATACCGGCGATACGCCGATCACCGACGATGTGTTCGCCGTCGCTGAAAATCCCGAGATCGATATCATCGTCGAACTAATCGGCGGCTATACCCTGGCCCGTGAGCTCGTGCTCAGGGCCATCGATAACGGCAAGCATGTGGTGACCGCCAACAAGGCGCTGATTGCCGTGCACGGCAACGAGATCTTCGCCAAGGCCAGCGAGAAGGGCGTCATCGTTGCGTTCGAGGCAGCGGTAGCAGGCGGTATCCCGGTCATCAAGGCGATCCGTGAGGGGTTGGCGGGAAACCGCATCAACTGGCTGGCCGGCATCATCAATGGCACCGGCAACTTCATTCTCACCGAGATGCGCGAGAAGGGGCGTGCCTTCGAGGACGTGCTCAAGGAAGCTCAGGCGCTGGGCTACGCCGAATCCGACCCGACGTTCGATGTCGAGGGGATCGATGCCGCGCACAAGCTGACCATCCTGGCCTCGATTGCCTTCGGCATCCCGCTGCAGTTCGACAAAGCCTATACCGAGGGCATCACCAAGCTGACCACCGCTGACGTCAACTATGCCGAGGCGCTGGGTTACCGCATCAAGCATCTGGGGATGGCCCGGCGCACCGAGGCAGGTATCGAACTGCGCGTGCATCCGACGTTGATCCCGGCCGACCGGCTGATCGCCAACGTAAACGGCGTGATGAATGCGGTGATGGTCAATGGCGATGCGGTGGGCAGCACGCTCTACTATGGTGCCGGTGCCGGCATGGAGCCGACCGCTTCGGCTGTTGTCGCCGATCTGGTCGATGTCGCGCGTGCGCTGACGACCGACCCGCACCATCGTGTGCCGCACCTGGCCTTTCAGGCTGACGCCTTGTCCGATCATCCGATCCTGCCGATCGGCGCCTGCGAGAGTGCCTACTATCTGCGCATCCAGGCCAAGGACCATCCGGGCGTGCTGGCGCAGGTGGCGACCATTCTTTCCGAGCGCGGCATCAACATCGAATCGATCATGCAGAAAGAGGCCGAGGAGCAAGATGGCCTGGTGCCAGTGATTCTGGTCACCCATCGCGTGGTCGAGCAGCGAATCGACGATGCGATCGCCGCGCTGGAACACCTCGAAGACGTGGTGGGCAAGGTCGTCCGTATCCGCGTGGAACAGCTCAACTAAGACAGCAGCCGTCGGCGTCAGGCTCCTGTCGCACGGGCTCAACCAAAGGTTTGAACAATGCGCTACATCAGCACCCGTGGGCAGGCACCGGCCCTGAACTTCGAAGATGTCCTGCTCGCCGGGCTGGCCAGTGACGGTGGTCTCTACGTACCGGAGAACCTACCGCACTTCACCATCGAGGAGATCGCCTCCTGGGCCGGTCTGCCTTATCACGAGTTGGCCTTCAAGGTGATGCGGCCGTTCGTTGCCGAGAGCATTCCGGATGCGGATTTCAAGCAGATTCTCGCCGACACCTACGCGGCGGGCGCCGACGGCGTCTTCGCCCACGCCGCCGTAGCGCCCCTGCGCCAGCTCAATGGCAACGAGTGGGTGCTCGAGCTGTTCCATGGTCCCACCCTGGCGTTCAAGGATTTCGCGTTGCAGTTGCTCGGGCGGCTACTCGATTACGTGCTGGCCAAGCGCGGCGAGCGCGTGGTGATCATGGGGGCGACCTCCGGGGATACCGGCTCGGCGGCCATCGAGGGCTGCCGTCGCTGCGAGAACGTGGACATCTTCATCCTGCATCCGCATAACCGCGTGTCGGAAGTGCAGCGCCGGCAGATGACCACCATCGCCGGGGACAACATCCACAACATCGCCATCGAGGGCAACTTCGATGACTGCCAGGAGATGGTCAAGGCAAGCTTCGCCGACCAGAGTTTCCTCAAGGGCACCCGACTCGTCGCAGTGAATTCGATCAACTGGGCGCGGATCATGGCCCAGATCGTTTACTACTTCCACGCGGCGCTGCAGCTTGGCGCTCCGGCGCGTTCGGTGGCCTTCTCGGTGCCGACCGGCAATTTTGGCGACATCTTCGCCGGCTACCTGGCGCGCAACATGGGGCTGCCGGTCAGCCAGCTGATCGTGGCGACCAACCGCAACGACATCCTGCATCGCTTCATGTCCGGCAACCGCTACGACAAGGACACCCTGCACCCGTCGCTGTCGCCCTCGATGGACATCATGGTGTCGTCCAACTTCGAGCGCCTGCTGTTCGATCTGCATGGACGCAACGGCAGGGTCGTCGCCGAGTTGCTCGATGGCTTCAAGGGCAGCGGCAAGCTTTCGGTCGAGGAGGATCGCTGGACCGAGGCGCGCAAGCTGTTCGATTCGCTTGCCGTTGACGACGAGCAGACCTGCGCCACCATCGCGGACGTGTTCCGTGACACCGGCGAGCTGCTTGACCCGCATACCGCCATCGGCGTGCGTGCGGCGCGCGAATGTCGTCGCAGCCTGAGCACGCCGATGGTGGTGCTCGGCACCGCTCATCCGGTGAAATTCCCGGAGGCGGTGGAGAAGGCCGGAGTTGGCAAGGCACTGGCGCTGCCGGCGCACCTGGCCGACTTGTTCGAGCGCGGTGAGCGCTGCACCGTTCTGCCCAACGAGTTGGCTGCCGTCCAGGCGTTTGTCGGTGCGCATGGTAACCGCGGCAAGCCGCTTTAATCGCTGAGCTTCGGCGAAAACGAAAAGGCCCATCGAACGATGGGCCTTTTGCGTTGCGGGCAGCGATCAGCCGCGCGACCCCGGTCCCTTACTCGTCGAATTCTTCCCAGCCGCCCATCTCGCGCCAGCGGTTGACGATGCCGCAGAACAGCTCGGCGGTCTTCTCGGTATCGTAGCGCGCCGAATGCGCTTCTCGGCCGTCGAACTCGATACCTGCCGCCTGACAGGCCTTGGCCAGCACCGTCTGGCCGTAGGCGAGACCGGCGAGGGTGGCGGTGTCGAAGCTGGAAAAGGGGTGGAATGGATTGCGCTTCAGATCGCAACGGCCGATAGCGGCGTTGAGAAAGCCTAGATCGAAACTGCTGTTGTGCCCAACGAGAATGGCGCGCTTGCAGCCTGCCGACTTCACTGCCTTGCGGACGTGGCGGAATATGTCGCCAAGCGCCTGGGATTCAGGCACCGCCATGCGCAACGGGTGGTCGAGCTTGATGCCGGTGAACTCCAGTGCAGCCGCCTCAATGTTGGCACCTTCGAACGGCTCGACCCGATAGAACAGCGTCTCCTGCGGGTAGAGCAGGCCCTGTTCGTCCATTGCGATAGGTACCGCGGCGATCTCCAATAGGGCATCGGTGGCGCAGTTGAAGCCGCCACATTCCACATCCACCACTACGGGCAGGAAACCGCGAAAACGGCGCGCCATTGGCGAGCGAGGCTTGCCGGGCAGGTTGCCGTCCAGTTCGTCATCGAAGCTTTCGTCGCTCATCGCGAGCCCTCCAGGCGCCAGCGCAAGGTTTCGCCCGCCCGCAGCGGAATCACCTGTTGCTCACCGAACGGCAGGCTCGCCGGCATCTGCCAGTCCTCGCGTACCAGTGTGATCTGCTCCGTGTTACGCGGCAGTCCGTAGAAGTCTGCGCCGTGATGGGCCGCAAAGGCTTCGAGCTTGTCCAGTGCATTGCGCTGTTCGAAGGCTTCGGCGTAGAGCTCGATCGCCGCATACGCGGTATAGCAGCCGGCGCAGCCGCAGGCTGCCTCCTTGGCATGTTGCGCATGGGGCGCCGAGTCGGTGCCGAGGAAGAACTTCGCGTTGCCACTGGTGGCTGCGTCGAGCAGCGCCTCCTGATGGAGGTTGCGCTTGAGAATGGGCAGGCAGAAGAAGTGCGGGCGAATACCGCCGACCAGCATGTGGTTGCGGTTGTACAGCAGGTGATGGGCCGTGATGGTCGCGCCCACATTGCTACCGGCAGCCTCGACGAACTGCACGGCGTCACCTGTGGTGATGTGCTCGAACACCACCTTGAGGGTCGGGAAGCGCGCAGTGACGTGGCAGAGCTGCTCGTCGATGAAGCGCTTCTCCCGGTCGAAGATATCGACTTCGCTGCGAGTGACCTCGCCGTGGACCAGCAGCGGCAGGCCGACCTCGACCATCGTCTCCAGCACCGGAAAGATGTTGTCGAGGCTGGTCACGCCAGAGGCGGAGTTGGTGGTCGCGCCGGCAGGATAGAGCTTGGCCGCATGAACGAAACCGCTGGCGCGGGCCTGGCGGATCTCATCCGGTTGGGTGTTGTCGGTGAGGTAGAGCGCCATCAGCGGCTCGAAGCGGCTGCCATCGGGGCGCGCCGCCAGGATGCGCTGCCGATAGGCCTGGGCCTCGTCCGCATTGCGAACTGGCGGCACCAGGTTGGGCATGACGATGGCGCGAGCGAACTGCCTGGCCGCATCGCCGACCGTATGCGGAAGGGCCGCGCCGTCGCGCAAATGGATATGCCAGTCGTCGGGGCGCAGCAGGGTAATTCGGTCGCTCATGCAGCTATCTTCCAGGCCGGTCAAACGTGCCCGCATGCTACCGGAATTGGCACGGCACGGCACGTCGTGCGATGGCCAGGCGTGGAGCGGCTGCCTCGCCAGTGGCGCGGGGCGGCTCAAGTTTCCCCCGTGGGGCCCGATATCTCCGAGGTAACTGTCCATTCAGCGGAGCTCGCCGTGCGCCTGCGTCCTGTCCTGTTGTTTTGCCTGCTGGCGACCCCTGCCAGTGCCATCACCTTCCAGACGCGTCTGGAGCGGGTGGAATGGCGCGTGGAGGGCGACCAGTTCGAGTGCCGGCTGATCCAACCGGTCGCCGGCTTCGGGCAGGGTGAGTTCGTCCGCCGCGCGGGTGAGCAGGCGGTGTTTCGCTTGCAATCGCCGCAGCGCTGGCTCGACAACGGTACGGCAACGCTGCTCGCGGCCGCAGCTCCCTGGCAGCCGACACGCAGCGATATCAACCTGGGATCCGTTGCCGTTCGCGGTGGCGATATCCCCTTCAACAGCTCCCAGGCACAGGCGGGGCGACTTTTGACGGGCCTCCTGGAAGGGCGCAGTCCGGTGGTGCGCCATCGTACTTCTTACGGTGGCGATCCGCTGGAGGTGCGCCTATTGCCGGCGCGCTTTGCCAAGGCCTATGAGGAATATCGCGTCTGCACGGCGAAGTTGCTGCCGGTCAATTTCGATCAGGTGCGGCAGACCCGTGTGCCTTTTCCCAGTGGTGGCGTCGCGCTGGAGCCAGCCGGCCGCGCTCAGCTGGATCGGGTCCTGGCCTACCTGCGGGCCGATCCGAGCGTCAACCGTGTCCTTCTGGATGGACACTCCGACAACAGCGGTAACCGCCTGACCAATCGTGACCTTTCGCGGCGCCGAGCCCTGGCGGTGCAGGAATACCTGATCGCCAACGGCGTGAAGGAAGAGCAGATCACGTTGCGCTTCCATGGCGAGCGTTACCCGCTGGTACCGAACAGCAACGCGCGTAATCGCGCGCAGAATCGCCGTGTGGCCGTTCGCCTGGAGCGCGAGGCGACGGCCACGGCGGCCAGCCCGACCAGCTGAGCCCCTGTAAAAGCCCGGCCGCCAGGCGTAGAATCACGGGCTTTTCGTACAACACCGTGGAGCTGATGGCATGGCGGACGTTAAGAAGGTGGTTCTGGCCTATTCCGGTGGCCTGGACACCTCGGTGATCCTCAAGTGGCTGCAGGACACCTACAACTGCGAGGTAGTGACCTTCACTGCCGACCTGGGGCAGGGCGAAGAGGTCGAGCCGGCTCGCGCTAAGGCACAGGCCCTGGGCGTCAAGGAAATCTACATTGACGACCTGCGCGAAGAATTCGTGCGTGACTTCGTTTTCCCGATGTTCCGTGCCAACACCGTTTACGAAGGCGAGTACCTGCTGGGTACCTCGATCGCCCGTCCGCTGATTGCCAAGCGCCTGATCGAGATCGCCAACGAGACCGGCGCCGACGCCATCTCCCACGGCGCCACCGGCAAGGGCAACGACCAGGTGCGCTTCGAGCTGGGCGCCTATGCGCTGAAGCCGGGCGTCAAGGTCATCGCGCCTTGGCGCGAGTGGGACCTGCTCTCGCGCGAGAAGCTGATGGACTACGCCGAAAAGCATGCCATCCCGATCGAGCGCCACGGCAAGAAGAAGTCGCCGTACTCCATGGACGCCAACCTGCTGCACATCTCCTACGAGGGCGGCGTGTTGGAAGACACCTGGACCGAGCACGAAGAGGACATGTGGCGCTGGACCAAGTCCCCGGAAGCCGCGCCGGACACCCCGACCTACATCGAGCTGACCTACCGCAAGGGTGACATCGTTGCCATCGACGGCAAGGACATGACCCCGGCCCAGGTGCTGACCGAACTGAACCGCATCGGGGGCGAGAACGGCATCGGTCGCCTGGACATCGTCGAGAACCGCTACGTGGGCATGAAGTCGCGCGGCTGCTACGAGACGCCCGGCGGCACCATCATGCTCAAGGCCCACCGTGCGATCGAGTCGATCACCCTCGACCGCGAAGTGGCGCACCTGAAAGACGAACTGATGCCCAAGTACGCCAGCCTGATCTACAACGGCTACTGGTGGAGCCCCGAGCGGCTGATGCTGCAGCAGATGATCGACGCCTCGCAGGTGAACGTGAACGGCGTGGTACGCCTGAAGCTGTACAAGGGCAACGTCATCGTCGTCGGCCGCAAGTCGGATGACTCGCTGTTCGACGCCAACATTGCCACCTTCGAAGACGATGCAGGTGCCTACGACCAGGCCGATGCCGGTGGCTTCATCAAGCTCAACGCGCTGCGCATGCGCATCGCTGCGGGCAAGGGCCGTACCCAGTTCTGATAAGCTGGCGTACCCGAGCCTGACCGACCCCGGCCCTGTGCCGGGGTCTTGCTTTCTGCATGGCCACAAGCACTGCCGATGAGGAGAACCCGAACATGAGATTGCTGCATACCATGCTGCGCGTCGGCGACATGGAAAAATCCATCGCCTTCTATACCGAGGTGCTGGGCATGACCCTGCTGCGCCGCAAGGATTATCCGGAAGGCAAATTCACCCTGGCCTTCGTCGGCTACGGTGACGAGGCGCACAACAGCGTGATCGAGCTGACCCACAACTGGGGCGTGGAAAAGTACGAGCTGGGCGACGGCTACGGGCATATCGCCCTGGAAGTCGAAGATGTCTACAAGGCCTGCGAAGACATCCGCGCACGTGGCGGCAAGATCACCCGTGAGCCGGGGCCGATGAAGCACGGCTCGAGCATCCTGGCCTTCGTCGAAGACCCGGACGGCTACAAGATCGAATTGCTGTCGCCGCAGCGGGCGGATTGAGACGTGATGGCCCCGTTAGCGGGGCCATTGCGCGATCAGAGATCGAAGTCGAAGTCGTTGAGCTGTTTTTGCAGGCGGCGCTCTTCGAGCAGGTTGTCGATGATGCGGCGCTTGGTCAGGTTGGTCTTGGCGACCTCGACCGGAGCCTCGCTACTGTCATCGTCCTCTTCGGCGATGAAGTCGTCTTCGATCTGGATATCTTCTTTTTCGGACACGTGTTCACTCCAAGGCGATGGGGCGCTTTGGCGCACCTTATAGCGGCAAACCTGGAGGCCGTAAAAAAGATTTTTTCAATCGAGACGCACGGTTTTTTCGTTGCGGCTCAATCGTCGGAGGTCTTGTGCTTGTACTCGCACAGGTCTTCGATCCTGCAGCTGCCACACTGCGGGCGGCGGGCCTTGCAGACGTAACGGCCATGCAGGATCAGCCAGTGATGGGCATCGAGCAGATACTCCTTGGGCACGACCTTGAGCAGCTTGCGCTCGACCTCCAGTACATTCTTGCCCGGCGCGATGTTGGTCCGGTTCGCGACGCGGAAGATGTGCGTATCGACCGCCATGGTCAGCTGGCGGAATGCCGTGTTCAGTACCACGTTGGCGGTCTTGCGGCCGACGCCCGGCAGCGCTTCGAGCGCTTCGCGGTTGTCGGGAACCTGGCCGCCGTGCTGTTCGACGAGGATGCGGCAGGTCTCGATGACGTTCTTGGCCTTGCTGCGGTAAAGCCCGATTGTCTTGATGTAGGGCTCCAGGCCCTCGACACCGAGTGCATGGATCGCTTCGGGAGTATTGGCGACCGGGAACAGCCGGGCCGTGGCCTTGTTCACGCCTACATCGGTAGCCTGCGCCGACAGAATCACCGCGACGAGCAGCTCGAACGGCGAGCTGTAGGCCAGCTCCGTCTTCGGTTCGGGATTGTCCTCGTGGAAGCGACGAAAGATCTCCCTGCGCTTCTCGGCGTTCATGCGCTGTGATCCCCGCAAGCCGGCGGACGCGGCCCGAGGGGCAGGGCCGGATGAGGCAAGCGGATCATTCGATGACTCCGGTTACCCGCACGCGGCGCGAGGGCGCACTGGCTTGGGGGGCTTCGGCCTTGCGGCGTTCGGCCAGGGCATGGTCGATGCGGTTTTTCAGCGCGATCAGCAGGCCGAGGACGATGAACGCCCCCGGAGGGAGGATCGCGAGCAGGAAGCCTTTGTAATCCTGTACGAGGGTCAGCTGCCAGTCGGCCGCTGCCGGTCCGAACAGCAGGTTCATGTTGGCCAACAGCGCGCCGGTACCGAACAGCTCGCGCGTTCCGCCTAGCACCACGAGCACCAGGCAGAAGCCCAGGCCCATCATCAGACCATCGAAAACGGCGGCCAGCGGCCCATGCTTGGCAGCAAAGCCGTCGGCGCGGCCGAGGATTACGCAGTTCGTGGTGATCAGGGGAATGAAGATGCCGAGGATCTGGTAGAGCTCATAGGTAAAAGCCTGCATCAGCAGTTCGATACAGGTTGTCAGGGCTGCGATGATCATGACGAATGCCGGCAGGCGCACGGCCGTGTTCACCACGCTGCGAACCAGCGATACGGCCAGGTTGGAACAGGTCAGCACCAGCATCGTCGCCAGGCCGAGCCCGAGAGCATTGACCGTCGAGTTGCTCACGCCGAGCAGTGGGCACAGGCCAAGCAGTTGCACCAGCCCCGGATTGTTCTTCCACAGGCCGTTGATCGTCAGATCGCGGTAGTTGACGGTGCTCATGTCATTGCTCCTCTGCGCCAGTGGGCGGTGCAAGCGACGACGGTTCGAGCGCTGCGGCCGTACCGGCGCGTGAATGTCGCGTGACGTCGGGTGCCTGCGTCGGCGCGCCAGCGTCGAGTGCGGCGGGCTCGCCACGCTGAGCCAGCAGCTCCGGGCGATGGGCGTCGAAGAACTGCAGCGCACGATGAACCGCCGCAACCACGGCACGAGGCGTGATGGTGGCACCAGCGAACTGATCGAACTCGCCGCGATCCTTCTTCACGGCCCAGCCGGAAGCCTCCGGATTGCTCAGCGATTTGCCTTCGAAACCGCGGATCCAGTCGCTCTTGGCCAGTTCGATGCGGTCTCCGAGCCCGGGTGTTTCACGATGACTGAGCGCGCGTACGCCAGCCAGTCGTCCGTCGACACCGATGCCGACCAGCAACTGGATCGCACCGCTGTAACCGTCGGGCGCGGTGACCTGCAAGATCACCGCGGTGGGCTTGCCGGCTTTGCGTGCGATGAAGGCGGGCCGCGGGGTGCGTGTGCCGAGCAGCGGGTCGTGCACCTCGACGGTATCGGCGAGCAGGTCGTTATCGTAGGTTTCGGCCGGCAGGATCTCGCCGAGCGCGCGCACCTGCGCGGCGCGCTCGGCCGCCTGGATGCGCTCGGCAGTGCCTTGCTGGAGCCAGGTGACACTGCCGACCGTGGCAATGGCGAACAGCCCGAGGACCAGGCTGTTCTTCAGCATCGAGCGGCTGATTTCCGGAAGCATCATGATCATTCGCCCAGCTTGAAGCCGCGCTCGGGCTTGCGATGGCCGTAGGTGCGCGGACGGGTGTAGTAATCGATGGTCGGTGCCGCGAGGTTCATCAGCAGCACGGCGAAGGCCACGCCGTCGGGGTAGCCGCCCCAGGCGCGGATCACATACAGCAGGATGCCGACACCGGCGCCAAACACCAGTCGGCCGAGCGTGCTCGTGGCACCGCTGACCGGGTCGGTCACGATGAAGAAGGCGCCAAGCATGGTGGCGCCGCTGAGCAGATGGAACAGCGGCGAACCATGGCTATCGGAGCCGCTACCGTTCCAGAACACCAGGCTCATCAGCAGCAGCGCGGCGAGCATGCCGACAGGCGCGTGCCAGGTGAAGATCCGCTTGTGCAAGAGGAACAGGCCGCCCGCGAGAAAGGCGAGGTTCACCACTTCCGAGCCGATGCCGCCGAAGTGGCCGAACGCCGGATTGCGCCATAGCTCGTCGACGGTGAGGCTTTTGTTGACTTTCAGTACGTCGAGGGCCGTGGCCTGGCTCCAGCCGTCTGGCAGCGCCTGCGCGCCAAGGATCTGCCGCAGACCGTCGGCAAGCCCGACGGCATGCGGGACCGGCCAGGTGGTCATTTCGACCGGGAAGGAGATCAGCACGACGACGTAGCCGACCATGGCCGGATTGAAGGGGTTCTGCCCCAGCCCACCGTAGAGCTGCTTGCCCAGAACGATGGCGCTGGCCACCGCGATCAGCGTCAGCCACCAGGGGGCGTAGGGTGGCAGGGCAAGTGCCAGCAGCACGGCCGTCACCACAGCGCTGCCGTCCAGCAGGAAGAATCTTACCGGCCGCTGACGCGCCTTGAGCAGCGCAGCCTCCAGCGCCAAGGCGGCGCTACTGGCCCAGCACAGGTTGATCAGCGTACCGGCGCCATACAGCCAGGTCAGCACGAGCGCGCCCGGCAGCGCAGCCAGCAGCACCAGCAGCATGACGCGCTGGGTTCGGTTGCTCCCCTTGGCATGAGGCGAGGTGAGGCGGGGCAGGGCCATGAATGCTCCGTAAATGTGCGTATGGAGGTCGAAACCACCAGCTGCCAGCGCGGGCCGGCATTGTATCCATGCAGTGACGCAGCCGACCTGGGGTCAGGTGCGCCGTGCTCCTAATCGAGCCGCTGTCTTTTTGTCAGGGCGCACGACGCAATCGCTAGGTCACCTGCTCCGTGAGTTTTCGCTCGGCTTCGGCCAGGCGCTGGCGGGCGGCTAGCAGCGCAGCTGCATCGGGGCTCGCCTCTCGTTCCAGCTTGCGCAGGTCGGCACGGGCAAAGGCCAGTTCGGTCTTCAGTGCCCGGGTGGTTTCATCGACCGCTGGATTGCCCGTGCGAACCAGTACCGGCGCCGGCTTGCCGCAGGCCTGTTCAGCGGCATGCAGGGCCTGTTCGGCTTGCTCCAGCTCAGCTCGCAGCGCTGCCAGTTCGGACGCTTCGCGGCCTGCTTTTTCGGCTTTCTTTAACGCGGCACGCTTCACTGCCAGCTCGATCTTCGCCTGCTTCAGGGCTGGATCGGCCTCCGCTTTGGCAGGCGAGGTCGCCAAGCCGTTTTCCAGTGCCGTAACGGCCGCTTGGGCCGACTCGTGCCGTTCATGCAGACGGGCCAGTTCGGCCTGCTGGTCGGCATCCAAGGCGTTCAGTTTCTCGAGCTTGCGGATCTGTGCCTTGAGCATGGCTGCATCGATCTTGGCCTTCTTCAAGGCGTCGTCCTGCACGGCGGGTGTCGCAGTCGGCGCAGGGGCGGCGCTTGCCACGGCCTGCTCGGCCTGTTCGAGCTGCTCGCGCAGATGGGCCAGCTCGGCCTGCTGGTCGGCGTCCGGGGCGTCCAGCTTTTCGAGCTTGCGGATCTGTGCCTTGAGCATGGCCGCCTCGATCTTGGCCTTCTTCAAGGCGCCGTCCTGCACGGCGGGTGTCGCGGCTGGCGCAGGGGCGGCGCTTGCCACGGCCTGCTCGGCCTGTTCGAGCTGCTCGCGCAGACGGGCCAGCTCGGCCTGCTGGTCGGCATCCGGGGCGTCCAGTTTCTCCAGTTTGCGGATCTGTGCCTTGAGCATGGCCGCATCGATCTTGGCCTTCTTCAAGGCGTCGTCCTGCACGGGTGGTGTCGCAGTCGGCGCAGGGGCGGCGCTTGCCACGGCCCGCTCGGCCTGTTCGAGCTGCTCGCGCAGACGGGCCAGCTCGGCCTGCTGGTCGGCATTCGGGGCGTCCAGCTTCTCGAGCTTGCGGATCTGTGCCTTGAGCATGGCTGCTTCGATCTTGGCCTTCTTGGCGGCGGTATCGTCGCTCACGGCAGGCTGGGCCGGCAGCGCCGCATCCAGCGCTTGCTGGGCTGCGGCGGCGGCCTCCCGCAACTGCACTACCTGGGCCTCGAGCTCGGCGGTCGCATGTGCGGCCAGTTGTTTCTCGGCTTTGCGCAGCGCGATCTGAGCCATGCTCGCCTCGATCTTCAGCCGCTTCTGCTCGTCGCTCAGGCCCGGTTTTTGCGCCTGGGCCTGTGCCACTGCGGCGGCGGCCGGTGTATCTGCCTGTGCGGCCTTGGCGCGTGCGGCTTTCTCCGCACGTGCTTTGCGCTCGGCTTCTTTCTGCTCCTCGGCCTTGCGCAGGCGTTCCTGGCGCCGCTCGAAGCGCTGTCGTGAATGTTCGGCCTTTTGCTGCTTCTGCTCGAGATCGCGGATGTCCGCCTTCGCAGCCCGGTAGTACTGCACCAGCGGGATGCTTGAGGGGCAGACATAGGCGCAGGCGCCGCACTCGATGCAGTCGAACAGGTTGTGCGCCTTGAGCTGTTCGTGTTCCTGGCCGAGGGCAAAGAAATGCAGCTGTTGCGGCAGCAGCCGCGCGGGACAAACCTCAGCGCATTCGCCACAGCGGATGCAGGGCAGTGCCGGTGGGGGGGCGGGTAGTTCGGCTGCGGTAACGGCGAGCAGACAATTGGTGGTCTTGATCAGCGGGACGTCGAGCGAGGGCAGCGTGAAGCCCATCATCGGGCCGCCCATGATCAGGCGGGACAGCCGATCGCTGTGCAGGCCGGCGAATTCGAGCAGCTCGCCGACCGGCGTGCCGATCAGTGCTTCGACGTTCATCGGCTGGCTCAGTGCTTCGCCGGTCAGCGTCGTGATGCGCGAGATCAACGGCCGGCCGAGCAGCACCGCGTCGTGCACGGCGACACAGGTACCGACATTCTGGCAAAGCATGCCGATGTCGGCAGGCAGGCCGCCGCTGGGAACCTCTTCGCCGGTGAGGATCTGAATCAGCTGCCGCTCGCCGCCAGACGGATACTTCGTCGCAAACACCTTCAGGACGTAAGGACGTTCGCCGAGTGCCTGACGGACCGCGGCAATGGCCTCCGGCTTGTTGTCCTCGATACCGATCATGACCTCAGCCGGGGCGATCAGGTGGACGAGGATGTCGATGCCGCTGACCAGGGCGCTGGCGCGCTCGCGCATCAGCAGGTCATCGGCGGTGATGTAGGGCTCGCACTCGGTGCCATTGATGATCAGCGTGCGGATCTGCTGGGCCGGTCTCGCGGCCAGCTTCACTGCGGTCGGAAAGCCGGCCCCACCAAGGCCGGTAATGCCGGCCTGGCGAATCCGCGCGAGCAGTTCGGTCGGCTCCAGGGCAGGGTAATCGGAAATGGCCTCGCATGCGATCCACTCGTCCTGGCCGTCGCTGTCGATGACGATGGCGGCGCTCGGCAGGCCGGATGTGTGCGGGTAGGGCTGCGGGCCAATGAAGCTCACCACCCCCGAGGTCGGCGCATGGACTGGCGCGCTGACCGCACTGGTCGCCTCGGCGATCTTCTGTCCCTTGAGCACGCGCTCGCCCACCGCGACGCAAGGTTCGGCAGGTGCGCCCAGGTGCTGTGCGAGCGGTACGATCAGCCGCCTCGGCAGCGGCGGCTGCTGGATCGGCGTACCGTTGGAAAGTGTCTTGTGCTCCGGCGGATGAATGCCGCCGGGAATGTCCCACACCTTCAATGCGCTCATGCGGCTTGCTCCCGGTCGGTGGCAATCAGCCGGCCCGGAGGCGTCGGCAAGTCCCACTTCCAGCTGCGCAGGTCGCGACCGACCTCGATCATGTCGATACAGTCGACCGGGCAGGGCTCCACGCAAAGGTCGCAACCGGTGCACTCGGAGACGATGACGGTGTGCATCTGGCGTGCGGCTCCGACGATGGCGTCGACCGGGCAGGCCTGGATGCACTTGGTACAGCCGATGCACTCCGCTTCGCGGATATAGGCGACCATTTGCGGCTTCTCGCCGCCCTCGGCGTCCAGCGGCTCGGGCTCGACGTCGAGCAGGTCGGCCAGCGCCTGGATGGTCGCTTCGCCGCCCGGCGGACATTTGTTGATCTTGTCACCGGCGGCGATCGCTTCGGCGTAGGGTTTGCAGCCCGGATAGCCGCATTGGCCACACTGGGTCTGCGGCAGCAGGGCATTGACCTGCTCGGCGATGGGATCGCCCTCGACGCGAAAGCGTACGGCGGCGAATCCCAGGATGGCGCCGCATACCAGACACAGCGCGAGAAGCGCCAGAACGGCGACCAACACCATGCTCATAGCTTGATCAGCCCGGTAAAGCCCATGAACGCGAGCGACATGAGGCCCGCCGTGATCATGCCGATGGCCGGGCCCTGAAAGGAGCGCGGTACATCGGCAATGGCAATCCGCTCGCGCATGGCGGCGAACAGCACCAGGACCAGAGAAAAGCCCAGACCGGCGGCGAAGCCGTTCGCCGTGGCGGTGATGAAGGTGAACTCGCTCTTGTTGGCATTGAGCAGGGCGACACCAAGGACGATGCAGTTGGTAGTGATCAGCGGCAGAAAGATGCCAAGTACCCGGTACAGCAGCGGGCTGGTCTTGTTCACCACCATCTCGGTGAACTGAACGACCACGGCGATCACCAGGATGAAGCTGATGGTGCGCAAGAACTCCAGGTCCAGCGGCTGCAGGACATAGCGCTGGACGAGATAACTGCACATCGCGGCCAGCGTCAGCACGAAGGTTGTCGCCAGAGACAGACCAATGGCTGTCTCGATCTTCTTGGACACGCCCATGAACGGGCATAGTCCGAGAAACTGCACCAGCACGAAATTATTGACGAGAATGGCGCTAACCATGATCAGGGCGAGTTCGGTCATTAGCGTTTCCGTCGCGATCTGCGGGAGCCGTGAAGGTAAAGGGCGGCTATTATCGGGAAGCGTCGCCGACGGTACAAGCTGCGGCGGGCTGCCGCAGCGTTCGGTCGGGCACGCCGATCATCCGATCGGTGATCGCGGCTGCCGCCGTTGTGGTCATATGCAAGGCATGCATGTCGGCAACCGACTGGCATGGAGGTGTCCATGAAAACGAGTGTGCTCGTGATGGCTCTGTCGTTGCTGCTGAGTGCCGGCCTGGCGCAGGCGCAGTGGCGCGGCGGCGTCTTTGTCTACGATCCGGAGGGGCCGCGCTACCAGGCGCCATCGCGGGACTATCGCTACGATCCCCGCAGCCCCTATCCATACCAGCCGCATTACCGTCCGAATCTCCCGCCGCGCTACGACGGGCGGCTGCCACAGCGCTACTACGACCGGCACGCTCCGGGACGCCTGGAACGTTATCCGCGCCGAGCCGACCGCTTTCCGCCGCATCGCTCCGCGCCGCCCGGGCAATGGCGTCCGCAGCAGCCTGGCGTGCCGCACTGGCAGCGCCCGCCGACGCGGGACTACCGCACCCTGCAGCGCGGCTACGATCACGGCGGGCGCTATCAGCCTTATCGCCGTTGAGCGTCGCTCGGCTAGCGATTGCGCCAGCGCGGTTCACGCTTTTCCAGAAAGGCCTGGATGCCTTCCCGCGTGTCTGCGGCGTCGAACAATCGAAGGAAGGTTTCCCGCTCGGCTGCCCGAAAGGATTCCGGCAGGCGCTTGCGCGCGCCGTCGATCAGCGGCTTTATCGCGCGAATCGCCACTGGGCTCTGCTGCGCGGCGCGCGCGGCAAGCATCAAGGCGTGTCCGCGCGACTCGCCACTCGGGCAGACCTGCTCCACCAGGCCGATGCGCAGGGCCGTGTCGGCGCGTATGCGCTCGCCACAGAGAATCATGCGCTTGGCCCAGCCTTCGCCGACCAGCCAGGCCAGCGCCTGCGTGCCACCGCCGCAGGGGGACAGGCCGAAGGCTGCGTCGGGCAGGCCCAATTCGGCCTGTTCTTCAGCGATGCGCAGGTCACAGGCAAGGGCGCATTCCAGGCCGCCCCCCAAAGCGAAGCCGTTGATCGCCGCAATGGAAACCCCACGGAAGTCGCGTAGCGCCTCGAAGGCTTCGCCGAACCGCCGCACCATCTCCTGTGCACGGATTGGATCGCCCTCGGCGAACTGCTGCAGATCCGCACCTGCACTGAAAAAGCGCTCGCCCTGGCCGGTGATGACCAGTGCGTAGATATCGTCGTCCCGGTCGAGATGCTCGACCACCTGCTTGAGGCCGATCAGCGACTCCCGGTCCCAGCTATTGGCCGGCGGGTGATTGATGGTGATGAGGGCTGTGTGACCGTGCTTTTCGACGGTCAGCTTGTGGGTGACGTCGAAAAAACCGGATTGATAGGGTTCAAGGGCTGTACGCATGCTGCTCGCTCTCCAAAACGCAGGCCGCCAGCGGCCATGTCAGACGTTACGACAGGTGCTGGAGCACTGCGTGCGCCCGAGCGCGGCGTACGTGGCGGTACGCCGCGCCCGTGGGGTGTCACTGCAGCTTGAGCGGTTGGTTGCCCGCGCGCCGTTCGACCTGCCATTCGGCAAGTGTAGGCGCTGCCTGTTCGCCGCTGAGGCGGTGAACGATCTCGAAGTAGTCCTGCTTGAAGCGATCCTTGAGCACTTCTTCGCGAGGTTTGACGCGCACCGCGTACACCGTCTGGACATTCTGGTGGTCGAAGGCGCGCCACTGTTGTTCATCCTTGAGCAGGCTGTAGCGATGACCCTCCAGCGCGGCAATCACTTGCTCGCTGGCGATGCTCTTGGCACGTGTCGCGGCGTCGGCCCACTGGTAGACGATGCTGTACGCCGAGGCGGCGGAGCTGGATGGATGGGTCTGGTAGCGCTCATCGAAGTTCTTCACGAAGGCCTGGCCGGCGGCAGAGCCTTCGATCTCCGGGACGCGCCAGGTCCAGGGTTCGGTCCCGAGCACGCCGCGCATGATGTCCGGCCCGGCCAGCTCGACCATGCTTTGCGTCAGGTTCGGTACGGCGATCTGCATCTGCTTGGTCAGGCCGAGATCATTGGCGATGCGCATGGCGCGCACCATGTCCTCGCCGAACAATACGAGCGCCAGGACATCGGCGCCGCTGTCGCGTGCCTGTTCCAACGCCGCGCGGTACTGCGACAGGCGGCCCCCGGGGAAGGGGGTGCGCACACCTGGATGCTTGGCCGGGTCCTGTGTGCCGGTAGCCTGGCGAAGCGAGCTCTCGCTGGTGTGGCCCCAGGTGTAATCACTGGTGATGTAGAAGTAGCGTTTGCCCGGCAGGTGCTCGTTGAGGTATTGCCCCAGCACCCGTGCGCTCATCCAGGCGTTGTTGCACTCGCGGAACATGTAACGGTGGCCGTCCTTGCCCGTGGTGTCGTTGGAGTACGTCAGGGTGCCGAAATAGAGGAGCCCGCGCTCCTTGGCGCGTTTGCTGGCGGCGATTGCGACAGCACTGGAAACGCCACCGAATAGCATGGCGACGCCGTCATCGGCCATCTTGTCGACGTTGGCAACGGCCTTGGCCGGGCGAGACGCGGTATTGCGGCTGACCAGTTGCAGTGGTCGGCCGAGTACACCGCCGCGCGCGTTGATCTCGTCGATCGCCATCAGCGCGCCGCGCATCTGTGCGAGCCCTTCTTCCTTGTAACTGCCGGTGCGGGGGTAATTCAGTCCAAGGGTGATGGGATCGGCGGCCTGGGCAGCGACACAGAACCCTAGCGCCAGCGCCAAGAGGGGTATCCGTTTCATTGCAGATTCCTTGCGAGCTAATTGTTATTGGTTTGTTGGCAGTCAGCTTTTTTACTCTGCGGTCGCACGGGCGTCATCAGTTATCCCGTCAGCCGCGATCACGCCACGTCGTGAATGTGACCGAGACGCCATTTTGCCGGTGGCGGGGCGGGCATGTGTTGCTGCGGCGCAAGGCTCGGTCAGTTATTTGTCGTAGGCCTGCGTTGACAGTGCTCCCTGGCTTTTCTAGGGTGCCGCGGTCGATTACGAGCAGGTGAGAGCATGCCGCAGGATGAGCGAATCAAGCTGGAGCCCAGCTGGAAGGAAGCGCTACGAGAGGAGTTCGAACAGCCCTACATGAAAGAGCTGGCGGCGTTCCTGCGTCGAGAGAAGGCGGCGGGCAAGGTCATTTATCCTCCGGGGCCGCTGATATTCAATGCGCTGAATTCGACACCGCTCGATCAGGTCAAGGTGGTGATCATCGGTCAGGACCCTTACCACGGTCCAGGGCAGGCGCACGGCCTGTGCTTTTCCGTGCAGCCGGGTATTGCGCCGCCACCCTCGCTGCAGAACATCTACAAGGAACTCAAGCGTGACCTGAACCTGCCGGTTCCGCCGCATGGTTACCTGCAGCGCTGGGCCGAACAGGGCGTGTTGCTGCTCAACACTTCACTGACCGTCGAGCGTGGTTTGGCAGGCTCCCATGCCAAAGCAGGCTGGCATCGCTTCACCGACCGGATCATAGAGATCGTGGCCGACCGACGGCCACATCTCGTGTTTCTGCTGTGGGGAGCGCACGCACAGGGTAAAGCACGGCTGATCGACCCCACCCGACATTTGCTGCTCAAGTCGGCTCACCCATCGCCGCTTTCGGCGCACCGCGGTTTCATCGGCAATGGGCACTTCAGTCGGGCCAATCAATTCCTCAGGCAGCACGCCATGGAGCCCATCGATTGGCGCCTGCCCGAGGCTGTTTAAGTAGCTGCAGTGGGATCAGTCTTGCTCGACGTGTCGGGTTTGGAGTTGTTTGGCCTGCCGCAGATGCTCCTCGAGCGTGGGTAGCATTTTTTCGGCGAACTGCTTCAGGTCCGAGTTCTGGCCGTTCTTCAGGTAGTCGCGATACAGCTCGATGGTCTGCTCGTGGGCCACGACCTGGTTATTCGCATAAGCCTCGTTGAAGTCCTCGCCGTCACGCAGCTCGAGAATCATCGCCTTGGCCTTGTTCATCAACGTGGCTTCGTCGGAGAGCGGCAGGTTTTTTTCCTTGGCCAGGCGCGCCATGTCCTGGCGTGACTTCGTATGGTCGTCGAGCATCCGCTGGGCAAAGGCGCGCACGTCCTCTGCCTGGCTCGTTTCGAGCGCCATGCGCGCGGTCTCGATTTCGGCAATGCCGTTGGCTGACGCCCGGTCGAGGAAGTCATCGCCCTGTGCGGCGTGAGCCAGGTTGGCGGCGAAGCCGAGCAGCAGGACGGCAGCGGCGCGAAGATAGGTTCGGGTAGCGTGCATCATCAGCGTTCTCCAGCGTGGACCAGGTGTTCCCAGCCAGGTGGTTGGCAGGGCGTGTCGGCATGGGGCCGTCTCTGGGTGTGACTGGATCGGCTGAGGCGCGTTCGTGTTTTCGGCCGAGCGGTTACCTGGTCGCCGTCAGACGCCGCTGGCGTTATTGAAGCATGCTCATTGCAGCATCCATGGCGACCGAAAGGTCTTCGTCATCGTGCAACAGGGTGCTGGGGTCGAGGCCGAGCTTGGCGAAGGCGGGAATCCGCTGCCAGTCCAGCTGGGTGAAGGGATGGTTGGTGCCCAGGTAGCTCTGCAATGTGGCGACCTGCACGATATCGGTGTAATCGGCCGCGGCGGAGTCGCGAGTGAAGTCGCAGTACTGACCGGGCACGACGGCAATCGGCTCGAGGAAGTCCCAGGTGCGCAGGATGCGCTCGCCGAGGATCGGATGAATCTTGTCGATCACGTGGTTCAGGCTGATCGAGTCGGCCATCAGGGCGCCGTGCTCTTCGGCATAGGTCAGGATCGGCAAGACGCCAATCTGGTGCACCAGGCCGGCGAGTGTCGCCTGGTCGGGCAGCAGGCGCGTGTAATGGCGGCACAACACATGGCTGATGGCTGCGACCTCGGTGCTCTTGTTCCAGACTTCACGCATCTTGCGGTCGACCACGTCGGTGGTGGCCTGGAACATTTGCTCCATGGCCAGCCCGGTGGCCAGGTTGCAGGTGTAGTTGATGCCCAGGCGACCGATGGCCGTCTGCAGATCGTTGATCTCCCGGTTGGTGCGCAACAGGGGGCTGTTGACCACCTTGATGATGCGCGCGGTCAGCGCGGCATCGTTGCCGATGACCTTGCTCAGCGCAGCAATGCTGATATCCGGATCTTCGGCGGCCTCGCGTACGCGCAAGGCGACCTCGGGCAGAGTCGGTAACACCAGGTCGTCGTTCTCGATGGCTAGCAGCAGGTCGCGTTGGACCTTTTCGGCGAGGGTGCTCATGTCATTCCTTGTCTTCTGGGCAGAGGCCGCGGCGATCATTGGGCCGCCGTCGATTTATACGGGCTTCAGCGCTGGATTTCCTGGTCGGGGTTCAAGGTATAGGGAAGCGTCAGCAGGGTGAGCGGCAGGCCATCCGGCGAGCCGAGATAAATGCGGCCGTCGGCCGCGGCGTCTTCCTGTAGCACGACGAGCATCTCGATGCCGTCCGGCGTCGGGGCTGCCAGTACCACCTCGCCAACGCTCGAGCCGTGGGTAGGCGAAAACAGCTCGACGCCCGGGCTCGGCAGGTCGGTCGAGGGGGCCATCAGGCTGAGCCGGTGTAGCCTGCGCTTGAGCTTGCCGAGGTATTGCATGCGCGCCACGATTTCCTGGCCCGTGTAGCAGCCTTTCTTGAAGCTGACTCCGCCGAGTGCCTGGAGGTTGATCATTTGCGGGATGAACAGCTCGGTCGTGGCACCAAAGACCTGGCCGATACCGGCACGTATCTGGGCGAGCAGCCAATGCTCCAGCGGCACCTGCAGGAGGCGTGTCTGCAACTGCTCACGCACTTGTCCGGCGCCTTGGTGCGCCCAGAGCTCGGTGCGGCCGTCTGATAAGCGAATCGCCAGCAGCCCCTCCTGGCGCGCGACGCTGTCCGGCGCCTGAGGCAGGTCCAGGCCAAGGCTGGCCAGCACCTCGTCGGCGCCGCTCAGGCCGAAGCGATTCCAGCGTTCGCTTTCGTCGGACAGGCGGGACTTGGAGAAAGCTGCGTATTTGCTGAGATTTTCCAGCTGTGGCGGCAATAACTCCGTGGCCATGGCCAGCAGATAGCCGTCACCATCCTGGACGATCCGGAAGCTCGACTGCATGCGCCCCTTCGGCGTACAGCGCGCGCCCAGGCTGGAGGCGTGTTCGCCGATATAGGCGAGGTTGCAGGTCAGCTGACCCTGCAGAAACTTGGCGGCGTCCGGGCCGCGCACGGCAAGGACACCTTCGTGCGACAGGGGGCAGAAGTAGGCGGCATCGGTCATGTTCGTTCCCGTATCAGTGCGAGGCGCCATCATAGCAAGGCGCATCATATAAGTTGGTGGCCGCGACGTGGCTACCGGCGACTGCCGCAGCGGCACTGCTGTCGCTATAATGCGGCCCTCAACCAAGGAGCCGTTGCATGGCCGATCAAATCGAACTCAATCGCCTCTTCTGGCACAGCCGTCGTGGAATGCTGGAGCTGGACGTTCTGTTGGTGCCCTTCGTCAAGGAGGTCTACCCGGCATTGGACGAGGAGGATCAGCGCCGCTATCGCAAGCTGCTCGAATGCGAGGATCAGGATATGTTCGGCTGGTTCATGGAGCGTGAAGAGCCGCAGGACGAGGACTTGCGGCGGATGGTTCGCATGATCCTCGATCGTGTCCAGCCCAAGTAATCGATCCTTCGAGTGGCACTGGCGGCCATCGCGGCGGCTGGCCTGGGGCTATGCTCTCGTCGCCTGCCTGGCCGTGCTCAGCGTCTGGCTCAGCGCTGCGCCAATAGGGGTGAAGGCGGTAGTCCTGGTCTTGGCTGGAGTACATGCCGGATGGGTCGTCCCGCGCTCGGTCACGCTTTCGCATGCTGCTAGCTGGCGTGCTCTGCGGCTGGATGCCGGTGGCTGGCAACTCTGGAACGCCGGTTCTGGATGGCAGTCCGCCCGCTTGCTGCCGGACAGCATGGCACTTCCCGCGCTGATCCTGCTGCGTATGCGCCTGCCTGGCAGGCGTTTGGCTGTGAGCGTCTGTATCCCTGCCGACAGCCTTCCGAAGGATCTCCATCGGCAGCTGAGAGTCCGGCTGAAGTTCAGTCATCAGCGCTGGGCGGAACCAGAATAGTGTCGGCTGCGGTAGCCAGTTGTTGGGGAAAGTCCAGCGTGTAGTGCAGGCCGCGGCTTTCCTTGCGCTGCATGGCCGAGCTGATCATCAGATCGGCGACCAGCGCTAGATTGCGCAGTTCGAGCAAGTCGCGGCTGACCTTGTAGTTCGAATAGAACTCGTCGATCTCGCTGAGCAGCAGTTTCACTCGGTGCTGGGCGCGCATCAGGCGTTTCGTGGTTCGCACGATGCCGACGTAGTCCCACATGAAGCGCCGTAACTCGTCCCAGTTGTGGGCGATGATGACGTCCTCGTCCGAATCGGTGACCTGGCTGGCATCCCAGGCCGGCAGGTCCTGCGGTATGGGCACTTGCTGTAGTTCGCGCAAGATATCCTCGGCCGCTGAACGGCCATAGACGAAGCACTCGAGCAGTGAATTGCTGGCCATGCGATTGGCGCCATGCAAGCCGGTGAAGCTGGTCTCGCCGATCGCGTAAAGCCCCGGGATGTCTGTCCGGCCTGCATCGTCTACCACCACGCCGCCGCATGTGTAATGAGCGGCGGGAACAACAGGGATTGCTTGGCGAGTGATGTCGATGCCAAACGCCAGGCAGCGCTCGTACACCGTCGGAAAATGAGCCTTGATGAAGTCGGCAGGCTTGTGGCTGATGTCGAGGAAGACGCAGTCGATGCCCAGGCGCTTCATTTCGTGGTCAATCGCGCGTGCCACGATGTCACGTGGCGCCAGTTCTGCGCGTTCGTCGAAACGCGGCATGAAGCGCTCGCCGTTCGGCAGCTTCAGCAGAGCGCCTTCGCCACGCAGTGCTTCGGTGATGAGAAAGCTCTTGGCCTGCGGATGATACAGGCAGGTTGGATGGAACTGGTTGAACTCGAGGTTGCCGACGCGACACCCGGCGCGCCAGGCCATGGCGATGCCATCGCCGCAGGCGCTGTCCGGGTTGCTGGTATAGAGGTAGACCTTTGCAGCGCCGCCGGTCGCCAGCACCACGAACCGCGACTGAAAGGTGTCGACTTCCCCGGTGTGGCGGTTCAGGACGTAGGCGCCCAGGCAGCGCTTGCCCGGCAGGCCTAGCTTCTGCTCGGTGATCAGGTCGACCGCAACCCGCTGTTCGAGGAGCTCGATATTGGCTCTGCTCTGGGCGCGCCCGAGCAATGTGCTAAAGATTGCAGCGCCGGTAGCGTCGGCAGCGTGGATGATGCGTCGGTGACTGTGGCCACCTTCGCGGGTGAGATGGAACTCAAAGCTGCCGTCTTCCCGATCGTGCGTGTCGTCGCGGGTGAAGGGAACACCTTGCTCTATTAGCCATCCGATGGCTTCTCGACTGTGCTCGACGGTAAAACGGACGGCCTGCTCGTGACACAGCCCTGCGCCGGCCACAAGCGTATCAGCGACATGAGAGTCCACCGTGTCGCTGGTATCCAGCACCGCGGCTACTCCCCCCTGCGCCCAATAGGTCGAGCCGTTGGAGAGGTCACCTTTACTCAGGACCGCGATCCTCAGGCTTTCAGGCAGATTCAGGGCTAGGGTCAGGCCAGCAGCGCCGCTGCCGATGACCAATACGTCGTATTGATAATGCTGGCTCATCTCGACATCCACGAATGAGATCGCCGGTAGTATATAGACCGCGCCGTGCGGCAATATAGCTGAAAGGGATTAATCTTCGCGCTCGTGGAACTTTTCTTGCAGGCGTGCGATCCATAGATGCTTGAGAGTGCTCGCTGCACGGTGATGCCGGTGTCAGCGGGCTAGGGCGTGAGAGCCCGACACGGAAACGTAGTTGCGCAGTTGCCGCCAACGTATTGCAGGAAAGCTTGCTAGGAAGGGGGAGAACTTTTGCGTAAAGCCCGGGTCTATTCTGGCAGGTCGGTTCGCTGGTGTGAGCGATGCGCCCTCGGTAAGGAGGCGTATCTATGTTGACCCAGGAGCAAGACCAGCAGCTGGTTGAGCGTGTTCAGCGAGGGGATAAGCGCGCGTTTGATCTGCTGGTTATGAAATATCAGCACAAGATCCTTGGGTTGATCGTGCGCTTCGTGCACGACTCTCATGAGGCTCAGGATGTCGCGCAGGAAGCGTTCATCAAGGCCTACCGAGCGCTGAGCAACTTTCGCGGTGACAGTGCCTTTTACACATGGCTGTACCGCATCGCCATCAATACGGCGAAGAATCATCTGGTGGCGCGTGGTAGGCGTCCGCCAGACAGTGACGTAAGTTCCGAAGATGCCGAGTTCTATGAGGGTGACCACGCTCTAAAGGACATCGAGTCGCCGGAGCGGTCGCTGCTCAGGGATGAGATTGAAGACACCGTTCATCGAACAATTCAGCAACTGCCGGAAGATTTGCGCACGGCCTTAACATTGCGCGAATTCGATGGTCTTAGTTACGAAGACATTGCGAGCGTGATGCAGTGTCCCGTCGGAACGGTACGCTCCCGGATATTCCGGGCGCGTGAAGCCATCGATAAGTCGTTGCAACCCTTGTTGCATGAATCCTGAGACAGCGGCGACAGCCAAGAGAGGAACCGCCATGAGTCGTGAAGCCCTGCATGAATCGCTGTCCGCGGTGATGGATAACGAAGCGGACGAGTTGGAATTACGTCGCGTGCTCGCAGCAAGCGACGATCAAGAAGTACGTGCCACCTGGTCGCGTTATCAAATCGCCCGTGCCGTGATGCACAAGGAGCTGATCGAGCCGCGGTTGGATATCTCGGCAGCGGTTTCCGCCGCGATTGCCGATGAGGCTGTGCCGAGTGTGCCAGCTCGTGCAGGTGCCGCGTGGCGCAATTTGGGCCGGTTGGCTGTAGCGGCCTCGGTGACCGTGGCAGTGCTGGCCGGCGTGCGTCTGTACAATCAGAATGACGTCGCGGCACCGCAACTTGCGCAAGAGACGGCTCCGCCAGCTATCTCCGTGCCGCAGGCCACTCAGGGGCCGGCTGTATTGGCGGGTTATAGTGAGGGGCAGGCGGAGGTGCAGGCGCAGCCTGCGGCCGAAGCTGCACCGATTGATCGCTGGCACGAAGAGCGTTTGCCGTCCTATGTGCGTCAGCATGCCCAGCAAGCGGCATTTGGAAGTGGCTCGGACGGTGCGCTGCCGTATGCTCGCGCAGCCAGCATGGAAGAACGCTAACTAAGGAAGAACATGCGCGCACTGCCGCTATGTGTAGTAATCGGAGGCTGGCTATCGATGCCGGCCTTCGCTGCAGATGCCGATACCTGGATGGCCAGCCTCGCAAAAGCGGGGCAGAGCCATAGTTATGCCGGAACGTTTGTCTACGGACGCGATGGCAGCTTTTCCAGTCATGCGGTTTGGCATCAAGTCAAGGGTGGCGAAGTCCGCGAGCGACTGCTGCAGCTCGATGGGCCTGCTGTTGAGGTCGTTCGGATCAATGGCCAAGTCCAATGTTCCAGCGATGAGTTCGCTTCTGCGGCTGAACCCAGTCAGGCGTGGCAAAACCCACGTTTTGATGCCAAGGCCTTATCCGAATGGTATGAATTCCGGGTCATCGGGGAGTCACGTATCGCTGATCGGCCCGCGGTGGCGATCGCCGTGCTGGCCCGTGACCAGCATCGATACAGTTTCGAGTTGCACCTGGATCGAGAAACGGCGTTTCCAATCAAGTCGCTCATGCTCAGTGAAAAAGGACAGCTCCTCGAGCGCCTGCAATTCACTCATTTCGAGGCTGGCAATGTTCCGGCGCCTGGACTGAAGGCGACGGCTGCGTGCAAGCCGGTAGAACATGTCGAACGAACCGAGCCTTCGAGCGGTTGGCGGGCCGATTGGCTGCCTCCTGGCTTCAAGCTGCTGGAGTCGGCACAGCGTCCGGGCGTCGATGCGGACGTCCCGGTCACCTGGCTTTCCTATGGTGATGGGCTGGCCCGTTTTTCCGTGTTCATCGAGCCGTTGCGCGGGGCCCAAGTGCACGACGCGCGTAGTCAGATGGGGCCGACCGTTGTCGTCTCCAAGCGCATCAGCGGTTCGGGGGGCGACGTAATGGTCACCGTCGTCGGCGAGGTGCCGCTTGGAACTGCCGAGCGTGTAGCGCTTTCGGCGCGTTCCGAAGGCGAGGCCGCCGGTCAGTGATCGAGGAGCGCGGGCGCGTCATCGCGGTGGAAGACGGGGCGGTCTGGGTACAGACCGAGGTGCAAAGCACCTGCTCGGGCTGTTCAGCGAAGAATGGCTGCGGGCAGGGCTTGATGAACCGGCTGGGCGTACAGGAACGACGCGGCCTGACTCGAGCCGCTACCAGCCTCAGGTTGCAGGTCGGGGATGGCGTCGTGATCGGCATTTCCGAGCGTGCGCTCCTGCATGGAGCCGTCCTGGTTTATCTGCTTCCGCTATTTTTCCTGTTCGTGGGTGCGCTGCTGGCGCAAAGCCTGTCGGCTGCCGAGCCGGTGACGATTCTCGGTGGGCTACTGGGCTTCTTGGCAGGCTGCTGGTTGGTGCGGCAACGCAGCAAACGGATCGACCAGAACGCTGAGTTACAACCAATCGTGCTGCGTGCTCTGCTCTCGGAGGCCGCGTGCAGCAGCGGGAGCGGTATGCGGGAGCACCTGCTCTAGCTGTTCCACCTGTCAGGGGCCGACATTTTCGGTCCCGATATTCGGCATTTCATGTTCGCCCGACTTCGTTCCGGCACACCTGTCTGATCTCACCCAGCTCGCCGAGCACGCTTCGCCTGCCGTCGCGAAACTCAGGCTGAGGCGGTGGTCGCATTCTTCAACGCTTGAAAAGGGGCTGCGCCGCAACGCTATAGCGGCGCCAGGTCCGGCCCAGAGGCTTCACGTTCCCTGGCGGGCGCTGCTTGCCAGCAGACAGCTGATCAGCGGCCGCTGAAACGCGATATGCATCTCCGCAGGCAGTGGAGCGCAGGCGTGCGGGCCGGACATCCGCGTTGGCGCGGCAGGTTGATGCTAGAACGCCTTGTGTCCAACGCGCAGCGCGGGAATGCAGAGCCCGTTTCATTACGCTCGGGCTGCCCGGGCGATCCGAGTAGGGGGCCTCTCCGAGCGCCATTGGTGTGGCTCGATGGTCAGCGCGCGTGGCACTCGATAGCTTGATCGGTTAAACTCCGCGGCTATTTTGGCAGGCGCCCGGTCTGCGACATCTATCGAGTGTTGAGCTTTGAGTGACCTGAGTCATATCCGCAATTTCTCCATCATCGCGCACATCGACCATGGCAAGTCGACCTTGGCAGATCGCTTCATCCAGATATGCGGGGGCCTCTCCGACCGTGAGATGGAAGCGCAGGTGCTGGATTCGATGGATCTGGAACGTGAGCGCGGCATCACCATCAAGGCACATAGCGTGACCCTGCACTACAACGCGCAGGACGGCCGTACCTACCAGCTGAACTTCATCGATACGCCGGGGCACGTTGACTTCACCTATGAAGTCAGTCGGTCGCTGGCTGCTTGCGAAGGCGCGATCCTGGTCGTCGATGCGGGACAAGGCGTGGAAGCGCAGTCGGTCGCCAATTGCTACACCGCGATCGAGCAGGGGCTGGAGGTCATGCCCGTGCTGAACAAGATGGACCTGCCGCAAGCCGAGCCGGAGCGCGTCAAGGAAGAGATCGAACACATCATCGGTATCGATGCGACCGATGCGGTCCCGTGCAGTGCCAAGAGCGGCATGGGCGTGGTCGACGTGCTCGAGCGCCTGGTCAAGATCATTCCTGCGCCCGAAGGCGAAATCGAAGCCCCCCTGCAGGCGCTGATCATCGATTCGTGGTTCGACAATTATCTGGGCGTAGTGTCCCTGGTTCGGGTCAAGCATGGCCGTGTGAAGAAGGGCGACAAGATCCTCGTCAAGTCGACCGGCAAATTGCATCAGGTGGACAGCGTCGGCGTGTTCACGCCCAAGCACACCGCCACAGAGGATCTGAAGGCCGGCGAAGTGGGCTTCATCATCGCGGGCATCAAGGACATTCACGGCGCGCCGGTCGGTGACACGCTGACGCTGTCAAACACGCCGGATGTCGAGATGTTGCCGGGCTTTCAGCGAATCAAGCCTCAGGTCTACGCCGGTCTATTCCCGGTCAGCTCCGACGATTTCGAGGATTTCCGCGAGGCGCTGCAAAAGCTGACGCTCAATGACGCCGCCTTGCAATTCGAGCCGGAGAGCTCCGATGCGCTGGGTTTCGGCTTCCGCATCGGCTTCCTCGGCATGCTGCACATGGAGATCATCCAGGAGCGGCTGGAGCGCGAGTACGATCTGGATCTGATCACCACGGCACCTACGGTGATCTACGAGGTGGTGCTGAAGAGCGGCGACACCGTGTATGTGGACAACCCTTCCAAGCTGCCGGACCTGGCCTCGATTGCCGAAATGCGCGAACCGATCGTGCAGGCCAACATCCTGGTGCCGCAGGACCATCTGGGTAATGTCATCGCGCTGTGCATCGAAAAGCGTGGCGTTCAGCGGGACATGCAGTTCCTCGGCTCGCAGGTCCAGGTGCGCTACGACCTACCCATGAGCGAGGTGGTGCTGGATTTCTTCGATCGACTGAAGTCGGTAAGCCGCGGCTACGCCTCGCTCGACTACAGCTTCGATCGCTTCCAGGCGGCAAACCTGATCAAGCTGGACGTGCTGATCAATGGCGAGAAGGTCGATGCGTTGGCGCTCATCGTCCATCGTGACAATGCGCACTATAAAGGCCGTCAGCTGACCGAGAAGATGAAGGAGCTCATCCCTCGGCAAATGTTCGATGTCGCCATCCAGGCCGCTATCGGTGGCCAGGTCGTCGCTCGTACTACGGTCAAGGCGCTGCGCAAGAACGTTCTCGCCAAGTGCTACGGTGGCGATGTCAGCCGCAAGCGCAAACTGCTGGAAAAGCAGAAGGCGGGCAAGAAGCGCATGAAGCAAGTCGGTAGCGTCGAAATCCCTCAGGAAGCTTTCCTCGCGGTGCTCAAGGTAGATAGCTGATATGTCGATCAATTTCCCTTTGCTGCTGGTCATCGCCGTATTGGTGTCCGGCCTGCTGGCGCTGAGCGATCTGTTGTATTTCGCCCCCCGGCGGCGTGCGGCCATCGCCAGCTATCAGGGACGCACCGATCAGGTAGACGCGCAGGCGCTGGAAGCCCTCAACCGCGAGCCGGTCCTCATCGAGTACGGCAAGTCGTTCTTTCCGGTGCTGGCCATCGTGCTGGTGCTGCGCTCCTTTCTCGTCGAGCCTTTCCAGATCCCGTCCGGCTCGATGAAGCCGACGCTGGAAGTCGGCGATTTCATCCTGGTCAACAAGTTTGCCTATGGCATTCGGTTGCCGGTGATCGACACCAAGATCATTGAAGTGGGTGACCCGAAGCGCGGCGACGTGATGGTGTTCCGCTACCCGAGCGATCCCAACATCAACTACATCAAGCGTGTGGTCGGCCTGCCGGGAGACGTGATTCGCTACAGCAGCGACCGTCGGCTGTATGTGAACGACAAGCTGGTCGCCGAGACGCTGATCGGCGAAGAGCCGGGTAGTCTGGGCAGCGCGGTGCTATACCGCGAGCAACTCGGCGATGTCGAGCACATCATCCGCAAGGAGATGGGGCGCTACCGCATCGAGCCCAGCAGGCAGTGGACGGTCCCGCAAGGGCACTACTTCATGATGGGCGACAACCGCGATAACTCGAACGACAGCCGTTACTGGCAGGACGATACCATTGCGCCGGAGCTGGTCGGCATGGTTCCCGATCGCAATATCGTCGGCAAGGCGTTTGCCGTGTGGATGAGCTGGCCTGATCCGAAGCTCAGCAACCTGCCGCACTTTTCGCGGGTGGGGTTGATTCACTGAGGCTGTGAAATGCCGCCGCTGAAGCCGGTGCGTGGCTCGCTATAGTGGGCACGCCCCGCTGGGTGGGTATCGAGACGACTAGAGGTCGACATGAGTTTCGCGCGTTCGCAGAATGGGCTGTCCATGCTTAGCTGGCTGGTGGTGCTGGCTCTCGTGGCCTTCTTCGCTAGCACCGCATTCAAGATGCTGCCGCACTACATGGACTATATGTCCCTGGACAAGGTGATCACATCGGTTGAAACCGAACAGGCCGAGGAAATCCGAAGCGTTGGCGAGTTCTATACTCACGTCAGCAAAGGCCTGCAGGTGAACGGCATCCGCGATTTCGATCTGCGCGATGCACTGAAGGTGGAAATCCAGGACAACGAATTCCGCGCCCACCTCAAATATGAAAAACGTGAGCCACTGATCAGCAACCTCGATCTGGTGGCCAACTTCGACAAAGAATACCGCCTAAGGATGCCGTGAGCACTTCGCTAGCCCGTCTCGAGCGCAAGCTCGGTTATCACTTCAAGGACCAGGAGCTGATGCTCCTGGCGCTCACGCACCGCAGCTATGCCGGGCGCAATAACGAACGCCTCGAGTTCCTCGGTGACGCCATCCTGAACTTCATCGCCGGCGAGGCGCTGTTCAACCACTTTCCGCAAGCCAAAGAAGGCCAGCTCTCTCGCCTGCGCGCCCGGTTGGTCAAGGGCGAAACGCTGGCGGTGCTCGCCCGCGGCTTCGAGCTGGGCGATCACCTGCGCCTTGGTTCCGGCGAGCTCAAGAGCGGCGGTTATCGCCGTGAGTCGATCTTGGCCGACACGCTCGAGGCGCTGATTGGCGCGATCTACCTCGATGCCGGCATGGAAGCGGCACGTGAGCGGGTGCTGGACTGGCTCGCGGGGGAGCTGCAGGGCTTGACGCTGGTCGATACCAACAAGGATCCGAAGACGCGACTGCAGGAGTTCCTGCAATCGCGCGCCTGCGAATTGCCGCGCTACGAGGTGGTGGACATTCAGGGCGAACCGCATTGCCGCACCTTCTTCGTCGAATGCCAGGTAGCCTTGCTGACCGACAAGACCCACGGGCAGGGCGCCAGCCGGCGTATCGCCGAACAGGTGGCTGCGGCCGCCGCACTCATCGCCCTTGGCGTGGAGAATGGACATGACTGAACACCTTGAACCGGCGCAGCACGATGCCGACAGCCGTTGTGGCTACGTCGCTATCGTCGGCCGGCCGAACGTCGGCAAGTCGACCTTGCTCAACCATATTCTCGGGCAGAAGCTGGCGATCACCTCGCGCAAGCCGCAGACCACCCGTCACAACATGCTCGGCATCAAGACCGAGGGCAGCGTGCAGGCGGTCTATGTCGATACCCCGGGCCTGCACCAGAACGGCGAGACCGCGCTCAACCGCTACATGAACCGCACCGCGGCCTCCGCGCTGAAGGACGTCGACGTCGTAATTTTCGTCGTCGATCGTACCCGCTGGACCGATGAGGACCAGGCTGTGCTGGAGCGCCTACAGTACGTTACCGGGCCGCTGATCGTGGCGGTGAACAAGACCGACCGCATCGAGGACAAGGCCGAGCTGCTGCCTCACCTGCGCTGGCTCGCCGAGCAGTTGCCCAACGCCGAGATCGTGCCGATTTCCGCGCAGCATGGACAAAATCTGGAAACGTTGGAAAACCTGGTCGCCGAGCGCCTGCCCGAGGGCGAGCATTTCTTCCCGGAAGACCAGATCACCGACCGCAGCAGCCGCTTTCTTGCCGCCGAGCTGGTACGCGAGAAAATCATGCGGCAGCTTGGCGCCGAGGTGCCGTACCAGATCACCGTCGAGATCGAGGACTTCAAGCAGGAAGGCCACGTGCTGCACATCCACGCGCTGATTCTGGTCGAGCGCGACGGTCAGAAGAAGATCATCATCGGCGACAAGGGTGAGCGCATCAAACGCATCGGCCAGGAAGCGCGCAAGGACATGGAGGTGCTGTTCGACTCCAAGGTCATGCTCAACCTGTGGGTCAAGGTCAAGGGTGGCTGGTCCGACGACGAGCGCGCGCTGCATTCGCTCGGTTATCAGTAAACGCGTTAGCGCACTTGCTGCGCGCACCAGGCACGCCCTGACCCGCCATGCACCAGCCGGCATTCGTACTGCATAGCCGTCCCTACAAGGAAAGCAGCGCGCTCGTCGAGCTGTTCACTCCCCAGGGACGGCTGCGCGCGGTGATGCGCGCCGCCCGCGGCAAGGCCGGCAGCCTGCTGCGCCCCTTCGTTTCGCTGGAAATCGAGCTGCGCGGCCGGAGCGACCTGAAGACCGTGGCACGCCTGGAGCAGGCCGGGCCAACATTCTGGCTCGACGGTCAGGCTCTGTTCAGCGGTCTGTACCTGAACGAACTGCTGGTTCGTCTGCTGCCGGTCGAGGATGCCCAGCCGGCCCTCTTCGAGCACTACGCGGCGACGCTGCCGGCATTGGCGGCCAAACGACCGATCGAGCCATTGCTGCGTGCCTTCGAGTGGCGGCTGCTTGGCGAGCTCGGCTATGGCTTCGCGCTCGAACACGATCTCCAGGGCTTGCCGATCGAGCCTGCTGGCCTCTACCGTCTGATTCCCGATGCCGGCCTCGAGCCCGTCTCACAATTCCAGCCCGGCCTGTTCAACGGGGCCGAGCTGTTGGCGATGGCCGAGGCCGACTGGCAGGTGCCGGGAGCACTGGCGGCGGCCAAGAGGCTGATGCGCCAGGCCTTGGCGCCCCACCTGGGCGGCCGGCCGTTGGTCAGCCGCGAGCTGTTCATGAACATGAAGGAGGTATCGCGTGACTGAAGCCAATCGAATCCTGCTCGGTGTCAATGTCGACCATGTCGCGACGCTACGCCAGGCGCGCGGCACCCGTTATCCCGATCCGGTCAAGGCCGCGCTGGATGCCGAGGAGGCGGGAGCCGACGGTATCACCGTGCACCTGCGCGAAGACCGTCGACATATCCAGGAACGTGACGTTCTGATGATGAAGGACGCTCTGCAGACGCGAATGAACTTCGAGATGGGCGTCACCGAGGCGATGCTCGCGTTTGCTGAGCAACTGCGCCCCGAACATGTCTGCCTGGTCCCGGAGACGCGCCAGGAACTCACCACCGAGGGCGGTCTGGATGTGGCCGGCCAGGAGCCGCGTATTCGTGAGGCGGTCGAGCGACTGACGCTCTGCGGGGCCGAGGTTTCGCTGTTCATCGATGCCGATCCTCGTCAGATCGAAGCGGCAGCGCGTATCGGGGCTCCGGCTATCGAGCTGCACACCGGGCGCTATGCCGATGCGCACAGCGTTGCCGAGCGGGCGTGCGAGCTCGCACGCATTCGCGACGGTGTGGAGGCCGGCCTCAGCCATGGCCTGATCGTCAATGCCGGGCATGGGCTGCACTATCACAACGCCGAGGCCATCGCCGCCATCCGCGGGGTCAACGAGCTGAACATCGGCCACGCCATCGTGGCTCATGCGTTGTTCGTCGGCTTCAAGCAGGCGGTCAAGGAAATGAAGCATCTGATCCTGAGTGCGGCGGCGCGGGGCTGAAAGAGCCGGGAGTGTTAGCCGCAATAACCCGCGGCGCGTGGCGGGCAGGCTCCGATTGGTGAGGTTGCGCCGGCTGTCATCAGCGCGCAAAGCGCCCCCAAGTGCGGGGCGCCGTATTCCACCCTAGCGGCGGAACAGGTTGATCAGTACGGTCAGCACCACGCAGAGGATCACCATCGAGGTGATCGGGATGAACACCCGGCTGCGTTCGGATTCGATGCGAATGTCGCCCGGCAGGCGGCCGAACCAGTTCAGCAGCCACGGGAAATAGTGCCAGGCGATGCCGAGCGCGAGCAGTACCGCCCCGGCGAAGATCATCCAGCGTGCCATGTCGGCTCCACGCTGGCTTCCGGGCGATGGCCGCCGAAACGGCTGCGGTATTCGGCGAAGGCGGCAATCACCTGGGCGGCCAGCACCTCGACGGCATCGCTGCGATTGCTACCACGCAGCAGGTTGATCCGATAGTCGCCCAGTTGCGGCAGCCCGTACTGCCCGTCCAGCCGTTGCAGGGGCGGGCGGACCAGGCTCGCCGGGTAGGGCGCGATCGCCAGGTCGGCGATCATCGCCGCTTCCTGGCCGGACGACTGCTCGCTCGAGTAGGCGATGCGGTAGCCGCGGCCGATGCGATCGAGCGCGTCCAGGGCTTGCCGACGCCATGCACAGTCCGGGCTGGCCAGCGCCAGCGGCAACGGCGTGCGCAGTGCGGCGACGCCGCCGCTGCGGCCGGCCCAGACCAGGGGTTCGCTGTGGATCGGCTCGCCCCGTGAATCGTCCTGCCCGAGATTGCCGGTGGTGATCAGCGCCAGATCCAGTTCGCCGGCATCGATACGCTCGATCATGTCGACGCTGCGGGCGACCGAAACCTCGACTTCCACGCCAGGATGGCTGCGCGCGAACAGCGCCAACAGGCCGGGCAGAATGCGCGTGCCGACGTCGGCTGGCGTGCCAAACCGTACGCGCCCCTGCAGTGCCGGCTGGAGGAACTGCGCGACCGCCTCCTCGTTGAGCTTGAGCAGCCGTCGTGCATAGCCGAGCAGGATCTCTCCGGCAGGCGTCAGGCGCACCTGTCGCGCTTCACGGATGAAAAGCGAGCGGCCAAGCGTCTCTTCCAGGCGTTTGATCTGCATGCTGACCGCCGAGGTGCTGCGGTAGATCTGCCCGGCGGCCCGGGTAAAGCTGCCGCTCTCGGCGATGGCGACAAAGGTGCGCAGCACATCGCTTTCCAGCAGAGGTGTGGCGCTCATATGGGCATCGGATTCCGGCATGGCCTTTATTCAATATTGCTGAACGCAGGGTTTGATATTAGTCGTTTGTTTGAACGCTGGGCGCCCACTCATCCTGTTCGCCAATTCAACCCAGCCGAGTTCTTTCGTCTCGGTTGTTGACGGCGAACGGAGGTGAGCCATGTCTGGAAAAGCACGCAAAACCGACGTTGGGCGCAGAGTGGAGCCCGAACTGCCGGACTTCTACATGCCGGCGATGCCGCCGCTGGGGCTGCAGCGCAACCTATGCGAGTGGCTGCGTGCCTGGCGTCAGCGCCGGCTGTATCGGCAACTGCTCGAGCTCGATGACCGGTCTCTGGCGGCGCGTGATCTGAATCGCCAACTGCTCAGCGAAAAAGCCCGGTTGCCGCTGCGTCAATTGATGGCGCAGCGGCGAGATTGCTGCGCCGCTGACTAGCTGGCCCACGGCCCGCCCGCATCAGGCGTCAGGGCTTGCGGGCCAATAGCACTGCGCGCATGGGGGGCGGCAGCCCTTCTACGGTGCGACCATGGTCCTGCGGGTCGAGGAAATCCGGTAGCGACTGGTAACGCATCCAGTCAGTGCTGCGCTGTTCCTCGACGCTGGTCACGCTGACGTCAACGCAGCGCACATCGACGAAGCCGGCCCGGCGCAGCCAGCGTTCCAAGGCCGGCACCGAGGGTAGGAACCAGACGTTGCGCATCTGTGCGTAGCGGTCCTCGGGCACCAGCGCGGTGTGCTCGTCGCCCTCGACCACCAGCGTTTCGAGCACCAGCTCGCCACCGCGGACCAGGCAGTCCTTCAGGTCGAGCAGGTGATCGATGGGCGAACGACGATGGTAGAGCACGCCCATGGAGAATACCGTCTCGAAGCCTTCGAGCTTTGGCGGCAGCTCTTCCAGGGCGAAGGGCAGGTGCCAGGCGGGCAGTTCCGGCAGGTAGCGCTTCATCGCATGGAACTGGCAGAAGAACAGCCAGTTCGGGTCGACGCCGACTACGCTGTCGGCGCCGGCGCCGAGCATGCGCCACATGTAGTAGCCGTTGCCGCAGCCGACATCGAGGATGCGCTTGCCGGCCAGATCCAGGTGCGGTGCGACCCGGTTCCACTTCCAGTCCGAGCGCCACTCGGTATCGACATGCACACCGAATACGTCGAACGGACCCTTGCGCCACGGCGAGAGCCCCATCAGCGCCTCACGGGTGGTCTGGCGTGTAGCATCGTCACAGGTCGCGTCGAGACGGAAGCATTCGCGCAGCTCGATCTGCGTCGGCATCAGCGCGGGCAGCGCTTCCACGGCACGCCGCCAGCGCGGCAGGTCGCCGTGGCCAATGGCGAGCTTGGCATCCAGTTGCTGCTGAACGCCGTTGGCCCAGGCGGCCAGTGGGGTGCCGGCCAGGCGCCAGGCGAGGGAGGTCAGGTCGAGATTCATGGCAGGGCGATCAGCGAAGCGAAGTTCAGGCATTGGAACCAGGGCACGACCTTGGAAAAGCCGGCCTCGAGCAGGCGCTGGCGATGGGTTTCCAGACTGTCGGGTTTCATCACGTTCTCGATGGCGCTGCGTTTCTGGGCGATTTCCAGTTCGCTGTAGCCATTGGCGCGCTTGAAGGCGACGTGCAGGTCGGTCAGCAGCTGTTGCTCGCCGTCGTCCTCGAAACGCAGTTTCTCCGACAGGATCAGCGCGCCGCCCGGCACCAGGGCCTGGTGAATGCGGCCGAGCAGGGCCGGGCGCTGTTCGGGGGCGATGAACTGCAGGGTGAAGTTCAGCGCCACCAGCGAGCTGGGCTGGAACTCCAGGGCGAGGATGTCGGCCTCGATCACCTCCACCGGCAGCAACTCCTGGAACATCGAGTCCTGGGCGTGGAGGTACTCGCGACAACGCTCGACCATCGCACTGGAGTTGTCCACCGCGATCACCTGGCAGTTGTTCTGGCTGACGTGCCGACGCAGGGCCTGGGTCACCGCGCCCAGCGAACAGCCGAGGTCGTACAGGCAGGTACTGGCCTGGGCGAACTGTGCGGCAATCACGCCGATGTTCTCGACGATTGTCGGGTAGCCGGGCACCGAGCGCTTGATCATGTCGGGAAACACCCGCACTACGTCCTCGTTGAAGACGAAGTCGGGTACCTGGGCCAGGGGCTGGGCGAACAGACGGTCGGGATCGTGGCTCACGTTGGTGGCGGCGTGCTGGAAAACGGGGCGGCATTGTAGCGGAAAGCCGCCCTCTGGCCGCGCTTCAGCGTACCTCGATCCGACAATCGAACAGCCCGGCCGGCTCGCCTTCCGCCTCCCACGGGCGTTGATAGGTGAGGTAGAGGCGACCACTGCCGGGCCTCTGCGCCTCGAAGCGCCAGGTAGAGAGCCCGTCGCCGCCGATCACGTCGTCGTTCGGATTGCTGTAGACCTCGGGGCCGAGGCTGCGCAGCTGTTCGGCGGCGGCCTCGCGCAGCAGCCAGCGATACCCGGTGGCCGGATTGCTCGGCAGGCTGACGATCAGCTGTTGGCCGGTATGCAGCGTCTGCGGGCAACGGTGATCGTCACCGAGCACAACGCTCGAGGGCGTACGGTTGTCGCTGGCGCAGGCGGCCAGCAGCAGGAGGCTGGTGGGCAACAGTAGACGAGGGACGTCGAACGACATGAGCGGCACCGATCAGAAGTGAACCGGAAGGATAGCCAAAAGCGGCCGGGAGCAGCCAGGCGAGGCCGGACCGCCGAGCGGGAAGCCCGGCGTGAAAGACCAGCCCCGGCGCTCGCCCCGGACAACCGGCGCCATGACGCCGGTTGCCGAGGCGTTTAGAAGAGCACCTTGGCAACGTCGGCGAAGCGCCTGGCGAAGTGCACTGTCAGGCCTTCCTTCAGATAATCCGGCAGCTCCTCGAAGTCGCCGCGGTTGGCTTCCGGCAGGATCAGCTCGAAGATCTTCTGCCGCCGCGCCGCGATCACCTTTTCGCGCACTCCGCCAATCGGCAATACGTGGCCGGTCAGCGTCAGCTCGCCGGTCATGGCCACGCCTTTCTTCGGCGGCTGGTTGCGTGCCAGCGAAAGCAGCGCGCTGGCCATGGTGATGCCGGCGCTGGGGCCATCCTTCGGCGTGGCGCCCTCGGGGACATGCAGGTGCACGAAGGCCTGGTCGAAGAACGCCGGGTCGCCCTTGAAGGTCTTCAGGTTCGAGCTGACGTAGCTGTAGGCGATCTCCGCCGATTCCTTCATCACGTCGCCGAGCTTGCCGGTGAGCTTGAAGCCGCGGTTGAGCGTGTGGATGCGCGTGGCCTCGATCGGCAGCGTCGCGCCGCCCATGCTGGTCCAGGCGAGGCCGGTGATCACGCCGACGCCGGAGAGCACCTGCTCGCTGCGGAACACCGGTTTGCCAAGGTAGCTTTCCAGGTCCTTCGGCGTGATCTTCAGCTCCGCTTGCGGGTCTTCCAGCAGCTTGACCACCGCCTTGCGCACCAGCTTGCCCAGCTGCTTCTCCAGCTGGCGCACACCGGCTTCGCGCGCATAGCCTTCGATCACCGCTTTCATGGCGCTGTCGCTGATGGCCAGGCGTTGCTTGGGCACGCCGGTCTTGTCCAGCAGCTTGGGCCACAGGTGACGCTTGGCGATGGCCAGCTTCTCCTCGGCGATGTAGCCGGACAGGCGGATCACTTCCATGCGGTCGAGCAGCGGGCCTGGAATCGAGTCCAGGGTGTTGGCCGTGCAGACGAACAGCACCTTGGACAGGTCCAGACGCAGGTCCAGGTAATGGTCGAGGAATTCGACGTTCTGCTCCGGGTCCAGCGTCTCCAGCAGCGCCGAGGCCGGATCGCCCTGGTAGCTGCTGCTGAGCTTGTCGATCTCGTCGAGCATGATCACCGGGTTCATCACCTCGACATCCTTGAGTGCCTGCACCAGCTTGCCGGGTAGCGCGCCGATGTAGGTGCGACGGTGGCCCTTGATCTCCGCCTCGTCACGCATCCCGCCGACGCTGAAGCGATAGAACGGCCGGCCGAGGGATTCGGCGATGGACTTGCCGATGCTGGTCTTGCCCACGCCCGGCGGGCCGACCAGCAGCACGATGGAGCCGGCGATCTCGCCCTTGAAGGCGCCGACGGCGAGAAACTCGAGGATGCGGTTCTTGATGTCGTCGAGGCCGGCGTGATGCTTGTCGAGCACCTTGCGGGCGCGCTTGAGGTCGAGCTTGTCCTTGCCGTAGACGCCCCAGGGCAGGGCGGTAGCCCAGTCCAGATAATTGCGGGTGACGGCATATTCCGGCGAGCCGGTCTCGAGGATCGACAGCTTGTTCAGTTCCTCGTCGATACGCTTCTGCGCAGCCGGCGGCACCACCTTGCCTTCCAGACGGGCGCGGAACTCGTCGGCATCGGCGCTCTTGTCGTCCTTGGTGATGCCTAGCTCGCGCTGAATGATCTTCAGCTGTTCCTTGAGGAAAAACTCGCGCTGGCGCTCGCCGATCTTGCGATTGACCTCGCCGGTGAGCTCCTTCTGCAGGCGTGCGACTTCGACCTCCTTGCGCAGCAGCGGCAGCACCTTCTCCATGCGCTTGAGTACCGGCACGGTGTCCAGCACTTCCTGCAGCTCGACGCCGGGCGCGGTGGTCAGCGCCGCAGCGAAGTCGGTCAGCGGCGAAGGGTCGTTGGGGCTGAAGCGGTTGAGGTAGTTCTTCAGCTCTTCGCTGTACAGCGGGTTGAGCGGCAACAGTTCCTTGATCGCATTGATCAGCGCCATGCCATAGGCCTTGACCTCGTCGCGCGGGTCTTCCTCGGGGCGCGGATAGTCGACTTCGACTAGGTAGGGTGGCTTGCGCCGCAGCCAGCCGCGAATGCGCACGCGCGCCATGCCCTGCGCGACGAACTGCAGCTTGCCGCCTTCCTGCGAGGCGTGGTGAACACGGACCATGGTGCCGTGCTCCGGCAGGCTGTCCGGGTCGAAACTGGCGGTGTCGAGCACTGGCGTATCGACAAAGAACAGCGCCAGGCGCTGGTGCGGCGTCTTGGCCACGCGCTGCAGGGTTTCTGCCCAGGGGTCTTCGTTGACGATCACCGGTAGCACCTGCGCCGGGAAGAACGGGCGGTTGTGAACCGGGATCACGTAGAGCTTGTCCGGCTGGTTCTGGTCGGGCAGCACCAGCCCGTTGGACGAAATGATTTCCTGCTCGGTGTTGTTCGCGTCGTCGTTCATGCGGCACCTGGTACGGGGACTTGCCGATGAAGATGGGTAGTGTGGGCGGCGTTTTCAATGCCGGCCGGGCATGGCGGCCCTCCGGCAGTTTCGTTACAGTGCCGGGACGCCCGAGGTGCCTTGCCATGCTCAACGCCCGACTGATTCGCCTGGATGACCAGGCTCACAAGCACGCTCACGACTATCACCAGTTGGTGATGTCGGTGGCCGGTCGCGCCGAGTTCGAAGTCAACGGCTCGGGGGGCGAAGTCTGCCGCATGCGCGCTTGCGTGGTGCCGGGCGATGCGGACCATGGTTTCGCCGGGGTGGGCGACAACCGCATGCTGATCATCGACCTCGACGAGCAGGATGATCTCGACGACCCGGAGTTGCTTGCGCACCTGTTCGAGGCGCCGCGCTACCCGGCCCTGGATGCCGATTTCCAGCATTTGCTGGCCTATGCCGAGGCCGAGCTGGCGCGCTATGGCAGCGATCCGCTGCTGGCCCGGGCGCTGGGCGGGGTGCTGCTGAGAGCGCTGCACCTGCGGCTGTTCGGCGAGCAGCCCGTGCGGCGTGTCGGGCCGCTGGACCTGGAGCGGCTCGACGCACACATCCGCCAGCATCTGTCGCGGCGCATCACGGTCGCCGAGCTGGCACAGGTTGCCTGCCTGAGCCCGAGCCACTTCCACGTCCAGTTCAAGGACAGCGTCGGGCTGACGCCCCATCAGTATCTGCTCAAGAGCCGTCTCGATCGTGCCGCACATCTGTTGCGCGAAACGCCGCTGCCGCTGGCGAGAATCGCCGAGGAGTGCGGTTTTTCCAGCCAGAGCGCACTGACCACGGCGACCCGCCGCTACCTCGGGCTGACGCCCAGGAGCCTGCGCCGGGCGGACTGACCCGGCAACCGCCGTCACGCTGGCCCGCCCGGGCGCTGCGACAGCTGCAGCGAGTCCCAAGCCTGCTGTAAAAAAACCGTAGCTTTTCGCAAGATTGCGCGGCGCGCCTGCCTCTACATTCCGTTTCCGCTCGTTATGCCCGCTCGGTTCGCTCACCGGGGCGGTCGCATTGGGCTAGACCTATAACAGCAATAAACCAACGGAGGAGCGGCGCGATGTTTCAAGCCAGTCATGTGCTGGGCGATACCTTCGCCAGCCAGAAAGCCGCTGAGTTCTTTCCCCAGATCAGTGCCAACTACAGCGTCGAGGAGGCCGCCTATCTCGACCAGCTGCTGACCCTGGCCGACCCCGGCGAGGCCGGCGTGGCGCGTGTCCGTGAGCGTGCCCGGGCGCTGATCCAATCGGTGCGCAGCCGCGACAACGCGGTCGACACCCTTGACGCCTTGTTGCGTCAATACAGCCTCGACACCCAGGAGGGGCTGATGCTCATGTGCCTGGCCGAGGCGCTCTTGCGCGTGCCGGACCCGGCCACCGCCGATGCGCTGATTCGCGACAAGCTCGGTGCTGCCGAATGGGAGCGGCATCTGGGGCAGAGCGACAACGTGCTGGTCAACTTTGCCGCCTGGGGGCTGGTGATGACCGGCAAGGTGGTCGATCCGGATACCGCCGACGGCCGTCCCAAGAGCGTGCTGGGGCGGTTGTTGCAGCGCTCCGGTGAACCTGTGATCCGGGCCGCGATGAATCAGGCGATGAAGCTGATGGGCAAGCAGTTCGTGCTCGGCCGCAGCATCTCGGAAGCCCTGAAGAATGGCCGGGCCGAGCGCGAGAAGGGCTATAGCTATTCGTTCGACATGCTCGGCGAAGCAGCGCTGACCGCTGGCGACGCCGAAAAATACCTGACCGACTATCGCCAGGCGATCGAGCGGGTAGGGGCCGAGCCGCAGGTCGGCCCTGGGCCGCGGCCGTCGATCTCGATCAAGCTCTCGGCGCTGCACCCGCGCTACGAGGTTGCCCAGCGCGACCGCGTGCTGACCGAGCTGTTCGCCAGTGTGCGCGAGCTGGCGGTATTGGCCCGCCGTCTGGATGTCGGCATTACCATCGATGCCGAGGAAGCCGATCGCCTCGAGCTGTCGCTCGAGCTCTTCGAGAAGCTCATGCGCGACCCCGCCATCGCCGGCTGGGGCGAGTTCGGCCTGGTGGTGCAGGCCTATTCCAAACGCTGCCTGCCGGTGCTGGTCTGGCTCACTCTGCTGGGTCGCGAGCTTGGCGCGCGCATTCCGCTGCGACTGGTCAAGGGCGCCTACTGGGACAGCGAAATCAAGCAGTGCCAGGTCCAGGGGCTTGATGGCTACCCGGTCTACACGCGCAAGGAAGGCACCGATACCTCCTACCTGGCGTGCGCCCGCTACCTGCTTTCCGAGCATACGCGGGGGGTGATCTACCCGCAGTTCGCCAGCCACAACGCGCACACCGTCAGCTGCATTCTCGACATGGCCGAGCAGCTCGGTGAGCCGCGTGATTTCGAGTTCCAGCGCCTGCACGGCATGGGCGACGCGCTGTACGACACGGTGCTCGAACAGCACCGCCGCAACGTGCGCATCTATGCGCCGGTCGGCGCGCACAAGGACCTGCTGCCCTATCTCGTCCGACGCCTGCTGGAGAACGGGGCCAACTCTTCCTTCGTGCACCAGCTGGTCGACCCACGGGTGCCGATCGAGTCGCTGATCGATCACCCGGTCACCCAGCTGCGCCGCTTCGCGAGCCCAGGCAATCCACGCATTCCATCGCCGCGGGCACTGTTCGGCACCCGCAAGAATTCGCAGGGAATCAATATGAACATCCAGGAACAATGGCAAGCGCTGGCTGCCGCCTACCAACCCTTCCTCGACCGGCAGTGGCAGGCGGCGCCGGTCATCGACGGCGAGCGCCAGCCGGGCAATGAGCAGGTCGTGCGCTGCCCCTATGAGCTGGGCAAGGTGGTCGGCACGGCGAAGTTCGCCACGGCCGATCAGGCACGCCAGGCGCTCGACGGGCTGACGGAGGCCTGGCCACGGTGGAACGCAACGCCGGTCGACGCGCGTGCGGCCATTCTCGAGCGCCTCGGTGAGCTGCTCGAGGCCAACCGCGCCGAGCTGATGGCACTCTGTACGCTGGAAGCCGGCAAGTCCTTGCAGGATGGCATCGATGAGGTGCGCGAAGCGGTGGACTTCTGCCGCTATTACGCCCAGCAGGCGCGCCTGAAGCTGGGCCGCGAGGAACTCAAAGGGCCGACCGGCGAGCGCAACGAGCTGTTTCACGAGGGGCGTGGCGTGTTCGTCTGCGTCAGCCCGTGGAACTTCCCGCTGGCCATCTACCTGGGCCAGATCACCGCGGCGCTCGTGGCCGGCAACACGGTGCTGGCCAAGCCTGCCGAGCAGACCAGCCTGATCGCCGCGCGCGCGCTGGAGCTGATGTTCGAGGCCGGCCTGCCGAAGGACGTCATCGCCCTCCTGCCAGGCGACGGTGCGACGCTCGGCGGCGTGTTCTGCCGCGATCGGCGCGTGGTCGGCGTGTGCTTCACCGGTTCGACCGAGACTGCGCGGATCATCAACCGCCAGCTGGCCGAGAAGGAGGGCGCGATTGCCACGCTGATCGCCGAAACCGGCGGGCAGAACGCGATGATCGTCGACTCCACCGCATTGCCCGAGCAAGTGGTCAAGGACGCCCTGGCCTCGGCCTTTACCAGCGCCGGCCAGCGCTGTTCAGCGTTACGCGTGCTCTATGTGCAGCGTGACATCGCCGACCGGGTGATCGAGCTGATCAAGGGGGCGATGGCCGAGCTGAAGGTCGGGCCGACGCACCTGCGCGAAAGCGATGTGGGCCCGGTGATCGATGAGGAAGCACGCGACGGTCTGCTCGCGCATGTCGAATCGCTCAAGGCGCAGGGCCGCCTGATCGCCGAGGCACGTCTGCCCGAAGGGCTCGACGGCTATTTCGTGGCACCGGTGGCCTTCGAGATCGGCGGCATCGAGGAGCTCAAGAAGGAGCATTTCGGCCCGATTCTGCACGTTGTGCGCTACGATGCCGCCGATCTGGAGAAAGTGGTCGCGGCGATCAACGCTACCGGTTACGGGTTGACCCTCGGTGTCCACAGCCGCAACGAGGAGACCGCCGAGCGCATCGAGCGGCTGGCGCGGGTCGGCAATCTGTACGTCAACCGCAACCAGGTTGGTGCGGTGGTCGGGGTCCAGCCGTTCGGTGGCTGCGGATTGTCCGGCACCGGCCCCAAGGCGGGCGGCCCTAGCTACCTGCTGCGTTTCGCCAACGAACGCACCACTTCGACCAATACCACGGCAGTGGGCGGCAATGCGTCGTTGCTCTCGCTGGGCGACGACTAGAGGCGACAGCGGCCGGCGGCAGCTGCCGCCGGCCTGACAACAACGAGATGACTTGGCGCACGCTCTTGCGCCATTGGCGGGCCGCTTTGGTCTGCCGCCGGTGATGGCGCCTTAGCCGTCGCCCTCTGCCAAGATGAGCGCGGTCTCATCGAACAACAACTAACGAGGGACAACAAATGAGCGTCACAACCCCTACGCTGATCACGTTCGTGGTCTATATCGCGGCGATGATCCTGATCGGTTTCATCGCCTATCGCGCCACCAAGAACTTTTCCGACTACATTCTCGGCGGCCGCAGCCTCGGCAGCTTCGTCACCGCGCTGTCGGCTGGCGCCTCGGACATGAGTGGCTGGTTGCTGATGGGCCTGCCCGGCGCCATCTTCGTCTCCGGGCTGTCGGAGAGCTGGATCGCGATCGGCCTGATCGCCGGCGCCTGGCTGAACTGGCTGTTCGTGGCCGGTCGCCTGCGCGTGCATACCGAGCACAACCACAATGCGCTGACGCTGCCGGACTACTTCTCGCACCGCTTCGAGGACGAGAGCCGGATGCTGCGGATCTTCTCCGCGCTGGTGATCCTGGTGTTCTTCACCATCTATTGTGCTTCCGGCATCGTCGCCGGGGCGCGGTTGTTCGAGTCGACCTTCGGCCTGGAGTATTCCACGGCGCTTTGGGTGGGCGCCGCGGCGACCATCCTCTATGTGTTCATCGGCGGCTTCCTCGCCGTGAGCTGGACCGACACCGTGCAGGCGACGCTGATGATCTTCGCGCTGCTGATCACGCCGCTGTTCGTCATCCTTGCACTCGGTGACATGGGCTCGGTAATGGCGACCATCGAGGCACAGAACCCGGCGAATTTCGACATGTTCCGCGGGCTGTCCTTTGTCGCGATCATCTCGCTGCTGGCCTGGGGCCTGGGCTACTTCGGGCAGCCGCACATCCTGGTGCGCTTCATGGCGGCTGGCTCGGTCAAGACCATCCCGAATGCGCGTCGCATCGGCATGACCTGGATGATCCTGACCCTCGCCGGCGCAGTCGCGGTGGGTTTCTTTGGCATCGCCTATTTCGCCGACCATCCGGATCTGGCCGGCCCGGTCAGCGCCAACGGCGAGCGGGTGTTCCTCGAGCTGACGAAAATCCTCTTCAACCCGTGGATTGCCGGCCTGATCCTCTCGGGCGTGCTCGCCGCGGTAATGAGTACGCTGAGCGCGCAGCTGCTGGTCAGCTCCAGCGCCCTGACCCAGGATTTCTACAAGGCCATGCTGCGCAAGCATGCCTCGCAGCGTGAGCTGGTCTGGGTCGGCCGCGGCATGGTGCTGCTGATCGCGTTGGTCGCCATCGGCATCGCGTCGAACCCCGACAGCAAGGTGCTGGGGCTGGTGTCCTACGCCTGGGCCGGTTTCGGCGCCGCTTTCGGTCCCGTGGTGCTGATTTCGCTGCTGTGGAAGGGCATGACCCGCAACGGCGCGTTGGCCGGCATGCTGGTCGGCGCGATCACCGTGGTGGTGTGGAAGGAGTTCATCGGCCTGGGCCTTTACGAGATCATTCCAGGCTTCATCCTGGCCAGCGCCGCGATCTTCATCTTCAGCAAGATGGGTCCGGCTCCGACGCCGAGCATCATCAAGCGCTTCGAAGAAGCCGACGCCGACTATCGCGCAGGCTGATCCGCCGCCGCGCAACAGAAAGCCCCGCTTGGCGGGGCTTTTTTCGTTTCGTCAGTCGTCGGCGATCAGGTTGGAGCGATCATCGGTCGCGCCGGCGGCGATCAGGTGTTCGGCCTCGTCCTCGGGCACATGCACCCGATGCCCGTCCAAGTGCAGTTCGGACATCCGCGCCTGCGGATCGGTGGTGATGCGCGCATCCATGATCGCCCCGCGGTGCGGCTGGCCATCCACCGTGATGACGCAAGTGCCGCTCGTGGTATCGATTTCGATTGCCATGGCCATGCCTCCTCTGGGTTCTCGACGGTTCTGCAATTCAGACCTGCCGAGCGGGCAATGCGATCCATCCAGGGGAAAAAAGCCTTAAACGTTACGATATAACATGTTAGATTCCCGGCCCTCTTGCCGACCGCCCACTTCGTTGCGCTGGTCGCCTCGCAGTTTTCGAAACGACAGGAGAGTCGCATGCATCCGAAAAAGAACCCGCTTGCACTGGCCCTCGGGCTGGTCGCATTTCCGTGCGCACAGGCTAGCGAGCCGGTCGAGCTGCCGCCGGTGGTCGTCAGCGCGAGCGCCTTGGGCAGTGCACGCGAGGCAATGACCACCGCTGCTCAGGTGGTCGAGGGCGATGAACTGGTGCTGCGGCGCGAGGCGACATTGGGCGAGACGCTCGATCATCTGCCGGGCGTGCGCTCCAGCAGCTTCGGCGCTGGCGCGGCGCGTCCAGTAATCCGCGGGCTGGATGGCGCACGGGTCAAGGTGCTGAGTGATGGCGTCGAGCTGCTCGACGCTTCCACCATCAGCCCCGACCACGCGGTGACCAGCGAGCCGCTACTGGCCGAGCGCATCGAGGTGCTCAAGGGCCCGGCGACGCTGCTCTACGGTGGCGGCGCCATCGGCGGGGTAGTCAACGTGATCGACAAGAAGATCCCCACCCACGTGCCGGAGAAAGGCTACGAAGGCGAGCTGGAACTGCGCACCAACAGCGTCGCCAACGAAGGTGCCGGGGTGTTCGGCATCACTGCCGGCAGCGGCCACTTCGCCGTCCGCGCCGAGGGCACCAAGCGCCAGGCTGACCCTTATGAAATCCCCGGTTCGCCAGACAAGCAGGAAGGCTCCTACAACGACACCGACAGCTTCAACCTGGGCGCCAGCTTCATCGGCGAGCGCGGCTACATCGGTGCTGCCTACGGTGAGCAGAACAACCGTTACGGGCTGCTGGCCCACGAGCACGCCGATTGCCACACCCACGGCAGCGACTGGCATTGCGGCGGCCACGATGACCACGACGATGATCACGAGCACGAACATGGCAGCGTGCCTTATGTCGACATGCGCCAGAAGCGCTGGGATCTGCGTGGCGAGCTGAGCGATCCACTGCCGGGCTTCGAACTGGCGCGGCTGCGCATCGGCCACAGCGACTATCAGCACAAGGAGATCGAAGGTGGCGAAGTGGGCACCCGCTTCAACAACGATGCCACCGATGCGCGCCTGGAACTGACCCATCAGCCGCTGTTCGGCTGGCGCGGTGTGGTCGGCGCGCAGACCCTGCGGCGCGACTTCGAAGCCCTCGGCGAAGAGGCCTACGTGCCGCAGACCCTGACCCGCAACCACGGCTTGTTCCTGCTCGAGGAATACACCGCCGGCGCCTGGCGCTACGAGCTCGGCCTGCGCCACGAATGGCAGGACATCGATGCCGATGGCCGCCCGGATACCGATCACAGCGGCACCTCGATGTCCGCCGGTGCGGTCTGGACCTTTGCTCCGCAGTATTCGCTGGGCTTTGCGCTGTCGCGCTCGCAACGCCTGCCGACGGCCGAAGAGCTATACGCCAACGGTCCTCACGCGGCGACCCGTACCGTCGAACTGGGCAACGTCGAGCTGAAGGAAGAAACCTCGCACAATGCCGAGCTCACCCTGCGCAAGTTCGCCGGCCGCACGACCTTCAGCCTTAGCCTGTTCCGCAACGAGGTGAACGACTTCATCTACGCCGCAGACACCGGCAACGATATCGGCGGCGGCTACCGCGAGATCGCGTATCGCCAGCAGGACGCCGTGCTCACCGGTGCGGAAGGGGAGGTGCGCTTCCAGGCCAGCGACGCCACTGCGTTCACCCTGTTCGGCGACCACGTGCGCGGCGAGTTGCGCAAGGGAGGAGATGATCTGCCGAGGATGCCAGCCGATCGACTCGGTGTGCGGCTCGACCAACGCCTCACGCCTGCGCTCGATGGCCTGCTCGAGCTCTACCGCGTTCAGCGTCAGGACCGCTTGGCCGACCATGAGACCGAAACCGGTGGCTACAACATGCTGGGCGCCGGCCTTGGCTACCACGGCTCGTTCAACGAGGCGGATTTCCTGCTGTATCTCAAAGGCAGCAACCTGCTCGACGAGAAGGCTCGCCAGCACACTTCCTTCATCAAGGATGAGGTGTTGCTACCCGGGCGCAACCTGACGGTCGGCGTACGGCTGGAGTTCTGAGGCGATCGGGGCAGGCCAGGGTCGAATGCTGGCCTTGGCCTCCCGGCGCTCCAGCGGCGAATCCTTCAGTCGAGCACTTCCGACAGATCGATTCGCCGCCAGCAGGCTTCGGCGACGCTGTACAACGCGAAGGCGAACAACCCCGCTGCAATTGCCAACAGCAGACTTTCTCCGGCGGGCAACTGCTGTAGCGTTTCGAGGGCCTGCTTGACCCCGGGCGGATCGGTTGGGCTGTATCGGCTGCCGCCGGTCAGCAGCAACGCGGCAATGATCAGCAGCACGCAGCCGCGTGCCGCCAGGCCGATGCGCGATATTGGCCGCACCACGCGCATGGTTTGCTCGTCGCACTGAAAGTAACGCTCGAACTTCGCCCGCCAGGCCTTGACCAGATGAGCGATGCCGGCTCCGAGCGGTATCAGCGCTGCCAGGTACACCAGCCAGCGCGCATGCTGCAGACCGAGAAAACGTTGCAGCGCGTCGGCCTCAGCGCTTCCCCCCGAACCGCTGCCGCCAGACAAGCTGTCCAGGCCGCTGATCAATCCCAGCGTGAACAGCGCCAGCAGCAGATTGACGACGGCACTGCCTAGCAATCCGCCACGAATCAACAGCCCCTTGGCATCGTCGCCATGTCGATCGGTATCGCCAAGACCTTGTGTCAGCCGCCAGGCGACATGCGCAAACAGACCGATAGCCACCAGCCAAAGCAGCACGGCACCGAACGGCTGCGTCAGCAGCTCCTCGATGGCGCCCTTGGTATCCACTGTGCGGGCCGCGCCAAGCGCCGCCAAAGCTGCGAAAAAAGCGACGATGCCATACACCAGCCCACGCGCCGCATAACCGCTACGCGCCAGCCAGACGACGCCTCTGGTTACCTGCATGCTCACCCTCCGGGTCTGCCAATAGGCTTTTCAGTGGGACGCGGTGAGGTACGGTTCGGTTCGATGGATTGGCACAACCGTCGACGCGCAAGCGCCGAAAAGGACGGAGGCCGCCAGGAGGGCTGGCAGCTCGCGAGTAGTCACGGCTGGGCCGAAAGTCGTTCGGACCAAACGAAAAAGCCCTGTAAAAACAGGGCTTTAACGTGCGGTATTTGGAGCGGGCGAAGGGAATCGAACCCTCGTCATGAGCTTGGGAAGCTCAGGTAATGCCATTATACGACGCCCGCGACGGGTGCCTTTTTACCAGATGGCGTGGGGGAAATGAAGGGCGATGATGATTTTTCCGGTAACTCGCGTCGCCTTTAGATCTGCGCAACCTCTTGCTCAGTCAGTGGGCGATGGCTGCCGGCAGGGAGCGCCGGGTCGAGCTGCAGTGGGCCCATGCTCTCGCGGTGCAGCGTGGTCACGCGATTGTTGAAATGGCCGAACATACGTTTGACCTGATGGTAGCGCCCTTCGTGCAGGGTCAGTCGGGCCTGACGCGGGCCGAGC
>Ga0209300_1000031_pt1 | contig 96987 bp, 84 predicted proteins | sample Shrwel_input2_RT_FD_187535 | JGI IMG/M metagenome (GOLD analysis project Ga0209300, IMG submission 187535) | Subsurface microbial communities from deep shales in Ohio, USA - Utica-3 well 1 S input2 RT (SPAdes) (version 2) ... | reverse complement strand
CCAGCGCAGGAACTCGATGAGATTCAGGCGCAGGCCGTGGACGACCCCGCCCATCAGCGCCAGCGCGAAGTTGAGGGCGTGGCCGAGCAGCAGGACCACCAGGAACAGCAGCGGGCCGGCGCCGGCCGCGGCGTGGCCCGCGTCGACGGCGAGCTGGTTGAAGGTGACCGCCAGCGAGGCGCTCGACAGCCCCAGGGCGAACAGGCGCATGTAGCTCAGCGCGTTGCCGAAGGCCTGCGACAGCCCGCCCAGCGAGATCAGGCCGCCGCCCAGCGCCTGGGCGGCGTGGCGCCAGCCGTCGAACGGCGTCGCCCGCGAGAACAGCAGTACCAGCAGCGCGCCGCCGGCCATCAGGGCCAGCCAGGGCAGCCGCGGCGTCGCCAGCGCGCCCTGGGTGACGCGCCACAGCGCGAAGCCGCCGCCCAGCAGCAGGATCCAGCCGAGGTTGCCCAGCGCCAGCCGTCGCGGCTTGGCGTACCAGGCGGCCAGGGCGTTGGCGGCGATCAGGTGCAGCACGCCGATGGCGATAGACAGCGTCATCATGGCGCCGAAGTCGTCGATCGACAGCCACTGCAGGGCGGCGAGCGGCGACCCCGGCGGCGGAGCGAGGCCGAAGTAGCTGCCCAGCAGGATGCCGTAGAGCAGTGCGCCGCCGCTCATCGCCAGGCCCATGCTGCCCAGGCGGCGGCCGATGACGCTGCGCTTCCAGCGCCGCCGGGCCAGCCACACCAGGGCGCCGAAGGCCAGCGCATAGCCGGCGTCGGCGAGGATGATGGCGAAGAACAGCACGAACGAGACGTAGACCATCGCCGAGGGGTCGGCGCTGCGGTAGCCCGGCAGCTGGAAGAACTTCACCGCCTCCTCGCCGCCGGCCAGCCACTCGGGATTGTCGAGCAGCACCGGCGGTTCCTCGTCGGGGCGCGGCGCTCGCTCGCGCAGCGCCACGTCGCCGTCGCGGCACAGCGTCTTGAGCGTCGTCATCGCGCGGCGCGGCACCCAGGCGTCGAGCACGAACAATCGCCCGTCGTCGTCGCCCTCGCGCATCACCCGGCCCAGTTCGGCGTCGTCGGCGGCGCGGGCCAGCTGGTCGGCGAGGCTGGCGATCCAGCGGGTCAGCACGTAGCGTTCGGCATCGAGCTCCTCGAGCTCGCCGTGGGCGGCCTGCTCGAGGGCGCGGATATCGGTCAGCGAGCGCCCACCGGTGTGCGAGCGGGCGAACGGCACCTGCTCGGGCGTCGGCTCGTCGGCGGCGATCACCACCAGGTAGAGGTTGCGGTGGTCGCGGTTGACGATCGCCCAGGGCAGCGCGATGGCGTCGATCGCCTCGCGGCGGCCGAGCGGCACCAGGTAGAGCCACAGGCGGCGGCCGCCGAGCTCCTCGAGCGGCGGGAAGCGGAACTCGCCCCAGGGCGCCAGGGCGCGGCGGTGGCGGCGCAGCAGCGTCAGGCGGTCGACGACGTCCTCGCGGCGGCGGCGGTTGGTGTGGATGGTCTCGAGCAGCTTTGCCAGCTCGGGCGTCTCGGCGGGGCGCTGCAGGCGGCGACGCAGCGGGCTGTCGAGCAGGTAGTCGAGGGCCGCGCGCAGCTCGAGGTGCTCGCGGCGGTCCTCCTCGACGGCCTCCCCGCGCATGATCACGTGGGCGACGCCCAGCGCCTGCAGGCGGCGCAGGATCTCGCGCTTGCGCTCGGCCAGGCCGATCAGGGTCACCCGCTGCATGGGGGCGATGCTCATCGCGTCGCCTCCCGCCCGCCGGCGGCGAGCTTGCGCTTGGCCAGCTTGGCACGGACCACCGCGGCGCGTTCCTGGTCGGCGAGGTACAGCTCGATGCGGGCGATGGCCTTCTCGACGCGCGGGATCATCACCTTGGAGAACAGGTTGACGCGCTGGGTGACGGTGCGCACGGCGTCGTCGAGGCGCGCGAGCCGACGCGCCTCGACGCGGGTCTCGACCTCGAGGCGCAGGCGGGTCTCGAGGCGCTCGACCAGGGTGTCGATCCAGTGCGGCTGGACCAGCCGGTCGTAGGGCGTGCGTTCCAGGGTCAGCTCGGCCAGCGTCGGCAGGCTCACGCCGACGCGGTTCTCGCGGCCCAGGCGCAGCGTGGCCACCCGCACCAGCCTTTCCAGCGGAACGTCGGTATCGGCGAGCATCGGCAGCTCGCGGCCCACCGCGGCCTGCTGGCGCTCGGCACGCTCGCGCAGGGTCGCCAGGTGCTCGGCGCTCTGCTGGCGCTGGATCAGCAGGGTGCGCTGCTTCATCTCCAGCGCCGGCAGGTAGCGGCGGTAGAGCGTGCGCTGGCGCTCAAGACGACTCAGGGAGCTCTTGTTGAGGGCGGGTGTCTGCATGCTCGGGCCAGTAGGTTTCCTTGAGGGACTGCTTGATCACCACCTCGTCGGGCGTGAAGCACTCGGCGAGCAGTGCCCAGCAGGCATCCAGCGCCGCCTCCAGCGGCTGGCGCACGTCGAGGCGCATGAAGCGCTCGCGGAAGGCGGCGGCGAAGCGCATCAGGCGGCGGTCGCGATCCGACAGCTCGAAGGCCATCGCCTGCTTCTGCTCGGCCTCCACGCCCTCGGCGTAGTAGCGGATCATGGCATTCATCAGCGCGCCGTGATCCTCGCGGGTCTGCTTGCCGATCACGTGCTGCTTGAGCCGCGACAGTGAGCCGAACGGATCGAGCATGCCGTCGTGGAGGTAGAACTGCCCCTCGGTGATGTAGCCGGTGTTGTCGGGCACCGGGTGGGTGACGTCGTTGCCCGGCATGGTGGTCACCGAGAGGATGGTCACCGAACCGGCGCCGCGGAAGTCGCAGGCCTTCTCGTAGCGGCGCGCCAGCTGCGAGTAGAGATCGCCCATGTAGCCGCGGTTGGAGGGGATGTGTTCCATGGCGATGCCGATTTCCTTCAGGGCATCGGCGAAGGCGGTCATGTCGGTCATCAGCACCAGCACCCGCTTGCCCTCCTCGACCGCCAGGTGCTCGGCCACCGCCAGCGCCAGGTCGGGGATCAGGGTGCGCTCGACCACCGGGTCGGAGGCCAGGTTGGCGAACATCACGGTGCGCGACAGCACGCCGGCATCCTCGAAGGCCTGCCGGAAGGTGTGGAAGTCGTCGAAGATCAGCCCCAGCCCGGCGAACACCACCACGTCGGCGTCGGCCTGGATGCCGATGCGCGCCAGCAGGGCGTTGTAGGGCTCGCCGGGCACCGAGAAGATGGGGATCTTCTGGCTCTCCACCAGGCAGTTGAAGACGTCGATCATGGGGATGTCGGTGCGGATCATGCGCGAGGCGAGGATCCGCGACATGGGATTGACGGTGGGCCCGGCGATGGCGATGCGGCGATCGTCGGCCAGCCTCGGGCCGCCGTCGATCGGACGGCCGGCACCGTCGAAGACCCGGCCGTAGATGTTCTCGGAGTAGATGGCGCGCAGCATCTCGCCGAGAAAGCGGATGCCGGCGCGGCTGGACAGGCCCTTTGTGCCGGCGAACACCTGCAGCGAGGCACTGTCGTGGGCCAGACGCACCACCTGGGCCAGCGAGAAGGGGCGGCCGTCCTGCTCGATCAGCGCCAGCTCGCGGTTGCGCGGCATCAGCCCCATGCGCCGGGCGGCGGCCACGTCGATCTCGACGATGTCGCCGACGATCGCGGTGATGCCCTGAAACGAGGTGACGGTTTCCGCCATGCGACGCCTCCTTCGGCGGCTCGGGCCGCCCCGGTTGACGAGGGTGGGCCGCGGCGCGCCCGGCACCGTCGTGGACCCGGGTCCAGCATACTGCGCTGCAGCGTAATCCCCAATCGTCGCGGATTCGCCGTCGCGAGCGGAAGGGGTTCATTTATCCGTCTGATTTTTCAGGGTTGCTTGCCGTGATTCAGGTGGGCGGCAAGGATTCGCTGCTGTCACTCAGCCCCATAAAACGCGCGAGTCTTGATATGGATCAAGCGTGGCAGGGCGGTGGCTCGAGGAACGAGCTCAGGGGGGAGAGGCGGGAGCAACGAGGTCCCGGCCGGGCGGCCGGGACCGAGGGATCACTTGTCGAGCTTGACCATGCGCAGGTAGGGCTTCTTCTCGTCCCAGCCCTGCGGGAAGCGCTCCTTGGCTTCCTCGTTGGAGAGCGTTGGCACGATGATGCAGTCGTCGCCCTTGTTCCAGTTGACCGGCGTGGCGACCTTCTCGTTGTCGGTGAGCTGCAGGCTGTCGAGCACCCGCAGGATCTCCGCGAAGTTGCGGCCGGTGCTGGCCGGATAGGTGATGGTCAGGCGCACCTTCTTGCTGGGGTCGATGATGAACACGCTGCGCACCGTCAGGGTGTCATTGGCCTTGGGGTGGATCATGTCGTAGAGCGTGCTCACCTTGCGGTCGGCGTCGGCGAGCAGCGGGAAGTTCAGCCCGTAGCCCTGGGTCTCCTGGATGTCGCCGGCCCACGCCTTGTGATCCTCGAGCGGGTCCACCGACAGGCCGATGGCCTTGGCGTTGCGCTTCTCGAATTCCGGCTTGAGCCGCGACACCTCGCCCAGCTCGGTGGTGCAGACCGGGGTGAAGTCCTTGGGATGCGAGAAGAGGATCACCCAGTTGTCGCCGGCCCACTCATGGAAATGAATGGTACCTTCGGTACTTTCCTGCGTGAAATCCGGGGCGGTATCACCGAGATGCAGTGCCATGTCGAACCTCCTTGGTTGGAACCGATGAGAAACATCGTGACTCGCTACTATGACATCGGGGGCCTTGCCGCGGGAAACAACCCCTCGGGCTAAGGAAAGCGCCGGAAGGCATGACGATCGGCGTCAGGGCGCCGGCCCCGCAGCACCGAGAAAGCGTGTCCGCCAGTAGTCGAGCGTCAGCGCCGTGGTGGTCACCGCGCGGCCGCGGCCCGGCGCATGGATCATCCGGCCGTCGCCCAGGTAGATGCCCACATGGGTGGCGCGTGCCCCCGAGCCGAAGAATAGCAGGTCGCCGGGGCGGGCGACGTCACGCGCGGGCAGCGCCTCGAACTGCTGCTCGGCGGTACGCGGCACCTGCAGGCCGGCGGCGCGATAGGTCATCTGCACCAGCCCCGAGCAGTCCACGCCCCGCCGCGAGGCGCCACCGAGGACGTAGGGCGTGCCCAGCGCCTGGCGGGCATTGGCGAGGATCATCGCCCGCTCGATGGACAACGGCGCCGCCTGCCCGCCGCCGAGGTCGGTCGTCTGCAGCCGCGGCCCGGCGCACCCGGCGAGGCCGAGCACGGCCAGCAGCAGGGCCAGGCGCATGGCGACGAGGAAGCGCCGGCATGGCGGCACCTCGGGCCGGAGGCGGACGGCGAGACCCGGGGACGACGGGGCACGATGCGGCATGCGGCGGACTCCGGAGGGCTTTCTCGAGGGCTTTCCCGCTCAAGGCTAGCCGGGGCGGTGACTGGAAGCCAGCCGATAAGTGTGTGTTATAGTCATTCCTTTAAAGAATAATGATGCGTTGAGGAGACAAGCATGAAGCCAACCCACCCTAGCGCCCACTGGCTTTCCGCCGTCCTGATGGCCGGCACGCTCGGTGCCAGCAGCCTGGCCTTCGCCCAGGCGGACGACCCCGTGACCTTCGCCGTGCCGCCCTGGCCGGGGGTGACCGTCAAGACGGCCCTGGCCACGCAGCTGCTCGACACCCTGGGCTACTCCACCCAGCAGGAGCAGCTGGGCACCACCATCACCTACCAGGCGCTCAACCAGAGCGAGGTCGACGCCTTCCTCGCCGGCTGGCTGCCCGCCCAGCAGAGCATGTACGACGCGGCGATGAAGAAGCAGACCCTCGTCGACCTGGGCAACAACGTCGACGGCGCGCGGATCGGCTTCGCGGTGCCCACCTACGTCTACGAGGCCGGGGTGACCTCCGCCGAGGACCTGAACACGCCGGAGAACGCCGAGCGTTTCGGCCGCACCGTGTATTCCATCGAGGCCGGAACCGGGATGAGCGACCAGCTCAATGCCGGCGCCGACAAGAACCTCTACGGGCTGGGCGACTGGAAGCTGTCCGAGACCTCCACCCCGGGCATGCTGGGGGCCGCCAAGGCGGCCATGGACCAGCACGAGTGGATCGTCTTCGCCGGCTGGACGCCGCACTGGATGAACATCGAGTACGACATCGCCTATCTGGACGACCCCAAGGATCTGTGGGGGCCGGACGGTGGGCGCAGTGACGTCAGGACCCTGGTGACCAAGGCGTTTTCCGACGCCAACCCCAACGTCACCCGGCTGCTCGACCAGCTGACGTTCACCGCCGACGACCAGAGCGCGATGATCCGCGGCTACGGCTACGAGGAAAAGCCCGCCGACAAGGTCGCCGTCGCGTGGATGCAGGCGCACCCGGCCAAGGTCAAGGGCTTCCTGGAGGGCGTGACCACCGCCGACGGCCAGCCGGCCTGGCCGGCGGTCAAGACGGCCTTCGACCTGGACGCCTGATCCCCAACACCTCGAGCCGGACACGACGAGGCCGCCCATCGGGCGGCCTCGTTCGTTGCGGGGGCTGTGATCCCTCGGCAGGGGGTATCCGGAGCCTGCCCGTGGGAGCGACTTCAGTCGCGATGAACCCGCCACCGGGCCGCCGCCGTCGGGGATGAATCCCCTCCCACAAGAAGCCTCATTGTGAAGGACCGTCTATCCGGAACCTGTCCGCGGAGCGACTCCAGTCGCGATGAACCCGCTTGTGCACGCTCCTTCCGGGCCCGCACTGTCGGCGCACATCCTCTCGTTGCGGGGGACGGTGTCCGCAGCGGGCCGAGGGACTCAGATGCTGATCAGGCTCTCCCACCACCGCCGTACCGTGGCCAGCCAGCGTGGCGCCTGGGCGCGCTGCTGGCGGTCCTCACCCAAGTAGATGGTGGCGGTAAGCCCCGCCGACAGCTTGGTGCCCCGGGGGACGTCGTCCAGGGCGATGCGCACCGGGATGCGCTGCGACAGGCGGACCCAGTCGAAGGAGGCGTTGACCGCCGCCAGGCCGCTGCCCTGGTTGGCCAGGCTGTTGTCGGTGATGCCGCGGGCGTAGCTGGTCACGTGGCCCCAGACCGGCGCCCGGCTGGAGAGCAGCTGGACGCGCGCCGTGTCGCCGATGTGGATGTCGTCGAGCTTGGTTTCCTCGAAGTAGCCCTGGGCGTAGAAGCTGTGGGCGTCGACCAGGGTCAGGGCATCGGCACCGACATTGACGTACTGGCCCGGGCGCAGCTGCAGGTTGGTCACGTAGCCGTCGACCGGGGCGCGCACGGTGGCACGCTCGAGGTCGAGGCGTGCCTTGCGCACCTTGACCTGGGCCTCGGCCACCGCGGCCTGGGCGGAGGCCAGGGTGAAGCGGGCGTTGTCCCGGTCCTCCTGCGAGGCGAACTGCTTGAGCCGCTGGCGGCGGCTGTTGGCGGCGCGGGCCTCGTCGCGCCGCTTCTCGAGCCGCTGGAGGTTGGCCTGGGCCGCGTCCAGCGCCAGCCGATAGCGCCGGGTATCGATGGTGAACAGCACGTCGCCGGCGTCGACCCGCTGGTTGTCGTGGACCTCGAGGTCGTCGACCAGGCCGGCGACGTCGGTGCCCAGGTGGACGACGTCGGCGCGGATGCGCCCGTCCCGCGTCCAGGGGTCGTGCATGTAGTGGTCCCAGATCCGGGTCACGGCGGCCAGCGCCGCCAGCACCACGGCGACGGTCAGCAGCAGGCGCAGGCTCTTGCGGAGTCGTGGATCGAGTGTCATGGGTCAGCCTCGCGTTGCGGGGTCGCCGATGGGCAGCGCCCCCGACAGGGACAGTACCGCCCACAGCAGCAGGATATAGAGGGCGACATCCAGCAGCAGCGGATGCCAGAACCAGTGATAGAGACGCAACCGCGTCAGCAGGCGCTTGACCAGCAGGTAGAGCGCCAGGGCCAGCAGCACCGGCAGCGCCAGCGGCGGGACCAGGAAGCCCAGCAGCGACCATTCAGCGAGCATGGGGAAGGTCTCCCGGGGCGGCGCGGTCGGCGGCAGCCGGCGCGTCGGCCGTCTCGAGACGCGCGCCCGGTGCGCTGCGCATCAGGTGCGCCAGCATGCCCATCTCGCCGATGACCGCCAGCGGCAGCCGCGTCTGGTGATAGAGGCGCGCCACCCACTGCTCGGCCTGCTCGGCCTGGCGACGCCAGAAGGCGTCGTCGTGGCGGTTGCGGGCGGCGGCCTGGCGGCCGATGTGTTCCAGCCAGGTCTCGATCTCGGCGCGAAACGGCGCGAGGTCGTCGCGCATCCGGCGCAGCCGCCAGCTGCACATCGCCAGGGCGTGCAGGTCGAGGGCCTCGCGCAGGCGCTCCTCGCTGCCGCCCAGCGCCACCAGACGGCCGAGGCGATCGTAGAGGCGGCTCTCCAGCCAGGGCCGCTCGGGCAGCGCCGACACCGGGTTGCGCGTCAGCCGCCACAGGCCGCGCCAGAACGCCGCCATCAGGGTGTCGATGCGCTCCGCCGGCGACGGCTGGCGGAACAGCGAGTAGGTGAGCATGGCGGCGAGCGTGCCGATCACCGCGGCCAGGCCGCCGTTGATGTAGGTCTGCGGCGTATAGCTGTAGGTGGTGTGCAGGTTGAGCAGGGTCATCATGGTGACCGCCCCCGACAGCCCCATCCCCGCCCAGCGCGGGTAGGGCGTGAGCAGGGTGCCGATGGCGATCGGCACGGCCAGGGCCAGAGCCAGCAGGAAGAAGCCGTTGATCAGGGGCAGCACCAGGAACAGCAGCACGCCGCCCAGCAGGACCGCCGAGATCGTCCCCCACAGGAACTGCCAGACCACCGCCGTGGGATTGGGGGCCTTGGCGAACAGCATGCTGAACACGCCGAGCAGCATCTGCGCCAGGTAGCCGGAGTGCCAGCCGCTGTGGATCCAGAACTGGCCGAGCAGCTCGAAGGCGACGAACACCCGCAGGGCGTTGTAGCGGGCCACGCCGTGCTCGTTGTCGGTGGTGCGTGCCCGCGGCTGGCGCGGCAGGGCGTCGACCCGCGGGTGCTGCGGATCCTCCAGGGCATGGTGCAGGTGGCGGCCGTGACGCAGCAGGGTGAGCACCTCGCCGAGGCGCTGGCGCACCAGCGTCGCCCGCACGCGGGTGCGCGGCGAGACGCGCTCGTCGCCCCAGTCGAGCTCGGGGAGCGCGGCCGCCGGCGCGTCATCGCCACCGGGGTGGCGCTGGAGCTCCCGGAGCAGGGGCCGGGCATCGTCGTGCAGCCGCGCCAGCCAGCGCGGGCCATCGGGGCAGGCGCGCAGGTAGGCGCAGGCCTCCTCGAGCTCGCGCAGGCCGGTGAGCAGGGCCAGGGCGTCGCTGGCGAAGCGGTCCAGTGCCGGCACCACATGACGCCAGCGGCGGGCCTCCAGGCGGGCCAGCCCGCGCAGCGACTCGAAGCGCTGATAGTGGCCGTGCAGGGCCTTGAAGCGAGCATCCAGGGTGCCCTGCGGCGTGCCGTCGAGCACGGCCAGCGCCTCGCCGGCGGCATCGGCGATCAGCCGCGAGAGCACGCCGGGCAGGCCGTGGCTGCCGAAGCGCGGGGCGATGAGGATATGCATCAGCAGCCCGCAGCCGATGCCCAGCGAGGTCTCGGTGAAGCGGGCCAGCGCCGTCGTCCAGACCCCCTCGACGCCGGTGCCGATCGCCGTCAGCGAGACCAGGGTGGCGGTGTAGCCGCTGAGCATCACCACATAGGAGAGGTAGGCGTCCTGCTCGAGGATCACCAGATACATGCACAGCGCCAGCCAGGCGCCGCCGAACAGCAGGTAGAGCATCGGCTGCTGGGCGCACAGCACGATCAGCACCAGCCCGGCGATGGCGCCGAACAGGGTGCCGAACAGCCGGGCGATGCTGCGCCCGATGATGATGCCGATCGGCGGGGTGCCGCCGGTGAACATCACCGGCTGCAGGGTGACGATCATCACCGCCAGCACCGCCCAGGCGGGCTGCGACAGGTTCAGGCGCATCGACAGGAACAGCGCCAGCCAGGCGGCCAGCACGGTACGCAGCACCAGCAGCCAGTGGTCGAGGGGGATTCGTGACATAGCGGTCGGTCCGCCGGACCGGCGGACGGGTGTCCGGCAAGAGAGTGAAAGTACAAGGCTTAATGTTAGCATGCTAATGCTATAGCCGAATCACTCTCTCGTCCACCTCGCGGCGACCTCGTCACCTCGCGGCGACCCTCGGGAAAGCGGAAAAGCGGGGGGAGAGGGCAGGAGGCGCGCCCGGCGACGGCCGGGCGCGGCGGGTCAGGCGCCGACGTTGCCCATCAGCGCCGGCTCGAGGATCTCGATCCAGTAGCCGTCCGGGTCCTTGACGAAGGCGACGTTCTTCATCTTGCCCTGTTCCGGGCGCTTGACGAACTCGACGCCGTTCTCGTCGAGCCACTGCACGGCGCTGCCGAGGTCGGGGACCGAGAAGCAGATGTGGCCGAAGCCCTGGGGCTCGCTGTTGCCGTCGTGGTAGGCGAAGTCGGCCTGGTCCTCGGTGCCCCAGTTGTGGGTCAGCTCCAGCAGGCCGCGCTGGTTGAAGGTCCAGATGGTGCGGTCGCAGGTCTGCTCGGGGACCTCGTCCTCCTCCTCGAGGCGTGCCAGGAAGTAGAGGGTGAACTGCATCTCCTCGAAGTCCAGCTTGCGCAGCACGCGCATGCCGAAGACCCGGCTGTAGAAGGCCAGCGAGCGCCGCGGATCCTTGACCCGCAGCATGGAGTGATTGAGCGTGAAGCCGGCGGTTTCCGGCGGCACGTGAGTCTCGACGCCGGGGTGTTCTTCGGTGAACAGGGTCATGGGAGCTCCTTGCGTACGAATCGAGGGGCGCCTGGTCGCCGGCACCCCGAGGCCTGTCGTCTAGCCTGCCACGCCGCCCCGGCGCCGCCAAGCGCGGGGCTCGGTAGTCCAGGGCCATCTCAGAGCTGCCGCATGATTCGGGCTGAGCCGTCGACAGGTCTACGCGGGGCGCTATGGACCCATCCCTGGGCGCTACCTTTGGCCATCCATGGCCAAAAACCCCCGCTTCGACCTGTCCCCGGCACCTCTTGCCATGGCAACGGCGGCCATTCTGTTCAGTAGCCGGTCATTTCCAGGTAGCCGACGCCCCGGGGCGTGCCGTCCTGCGTGTCCGTGACGCGCACCATGCCTTCCCAGTAGGCGAAGGTGGTGGCCATCCACTGGTCGGGATGCACCGCCGCGACGCGCACATCGAGTGCCTGCGCGGGCACCTGCACGCGCCAGGCGGTGGGCAGCTCACGACCGGCGACCGTCTGGCGTGTCAGCGGCGTCAGGCGCAGGGCGTCGCCGTCGAGCGGCGTGACGGTGCCGTCGGCGGCGACTACCTCTCGGGGAGCTGGATCGCCGCCCGAGCGGCCGGCACCGCGCAGGCGAAACGCCATCAACTTGGCCCCGCCGGCGAGATGCAGCGAGAACCAGTCCCAGCCCGACTGCCCCGGCCCCAGCAGCTGGCTGCTCCATTCGCGGTCCAGCCAGGCGCGGCCGCTCACCGCGTGCTCTTCGCCATCCACCGTCAGCGTGCCGGCGATCCGGTAGAACGGCTGGCTGTAGTAGATCGAGCCCTGGCCGTCGGCGGACTTGCGGCTGAAGCCGTGGTCGCCGTGGATGACCCGCGGGCCGTGTGCCGCGAGCGTCAGGCGATAGGCGAAGCCGTCGCCGGCGGCGCGCACGGTGAGAGCGTCGAGACCGCTGTCCGTGCCGTCGGGGGCGGCGAGTCGCCAGTCGTCCAGCCAGGCGGCGAAGGGCGCGGCGCGCACCCCCGCCGGCCCCGGGCCCTCGGCCGGGGTCATGTCGCGGGCGAAGCGCTCGGCGGCGCGGTGCCCGTCGGGCGTGGAGACCGCGGCATGGGCCATCCACAGCTGGCGGCTCGTCCAGGGCGAGTCGGGGGCCGCCTCGGTCGCGCCGGGCGGCGCCAGGGCCTGGCGGAACAGCGTCCACTGGATGCCGAACGGCCGGCCCGCGGCGTCCTCGAGGTTGGCGGTCAGGTACCACCACTCGATGCGGTAGTCGGGGTGCGCGCCGTGGTCGGCGGGAAAGACGAGCCGGTCGCCGGGGCGGGCCTCGGCGTAGCCCTCGGCGGCGCTGCCCAGGCCGGCGTAGCCGCGGGCCGTGTCCTGTTCCGGCGTCGAGTGCCAGCCCCGCCAGAGGCCGACGGCCAGCAGGGCGACCAGCACCCCGGCCAGCAGCAGCCTGAGGTACTTCATGTCGCGGCGAACTCCTGAAGCAGCTGGCGGGGCGGCATCCGCCACAGGCGCCAGGCGGGCAGCAGCGCGGCCAGGCCGGCGACCAGCACCGCCAGCCCCAGGGTGACGAGCAGCTGCAGCGGAAAGAGGTGCAGCGGCAGCCGCCAGCCGAAGGCCGCGACGTTGATCACCGCCACCAGCGCCCAGGCCAGGGCGAGGCCCAGGGGCAGCGCCAGCAAGGCCGTGCCCAGCGCGGTACCGGTGAGCTGCAGGCACTGCACGCCGACCAGCCGCCGGCGCGACACGCCCAGCGCCCAGAGCGGCGCCAGCTGGGCGCGACGGGTCCCGGCCTGGGCCAGCAGGGTGGTCAGCAGGGCCAGAGCGGCCACGCCGAGGGTCAGGGCGTCGAGGGCGCGGGTGATGGCGAAGGTGCGTTCGAAGACCCGGGTCGCGTCCGCCTTCAGCGCCTGCTGGTCGATCGCGGATTCGGCCGTGGCAGGGCCGAAGCGGGCGGCGAGCCGTGTGACGAGGGCGTCGAGCCGCTGGCGACGTGACCCGGGCGCGTCGCGCAGCACCACGCCGAGGCTGCCGGGGGGCGCGGCGAACACGCGGGTCAGCCGTGCCACGGGCATGACCACCTCGGGGCGGGGGTTGCCGTAGTCGGGATAGATCGCGGCGATGCTCAGCCGGTGGCGGCGGCCGTCGGCACCGCGCAGCGTGAGGGTGTCGCCGGGGCGGCGGCGATAGCGGTTGGCCAGCTGCTCGTTGACGAACACCTCGCCCGCCGCCAGCGCCTGCCAGGCCGCGTCACGCTCTGCCGCGGGCAGACGCAGCGGCCAGTGCGCGCGCAGCACCGCCGCGGGGCGGATGCCGAACAGTGCCACCGGGGCCGCCGACTGCGCCGCGGCGTCGAGCAGCGTGGCCTCGGCATGGCGCGCCGGCAGCAGCGTGGCGACCTCCGGCTGGTCGGCGAGCCAGGCCTGCAGCGCGTCGTGGCGCTCGGCCTCGGGGTGGAGGTAGAGATCGGCGAGCAGGCGCTGGTCGAGCCAGTCGAGGAAGGTCAGGCGAAAGCCGCCGACCATGCTGCTCACCCCCAGGTTGGTGGCCAGCGCCAGCAGCAGGGCCATCATCGGCAGCTGCAGGCGCGGCAGCTGCAGCTGCAGGTCGGCCAGCGCCCAGGCCCAGAGTGCCCGGCGCCGACCGAGCCGGGCCGCGAGCCGCCAGCTACCGGCCAGCCAGGCGGGCAGCCACAGGGTCACGCCGAGCAGCGCCGCGGTGACCATCACGAAGCCGGCGACCAGCTGCCGGTCGCCGGTCAGCCACAGCCAGCCGCCGAGCCCCGCGGCCAGCATGATCAGGGCGCCGCCGGCCCAGGCCTGCCGGCGCAGCAGGCCGCCCAGCCGGGCCCGCCAGGCCTGGGCATGGCCCAGTGCCAGCACGTCGAGCCGCGCGACCCGCCACAGCAGGCCCGCGCCGGCGCTGGCCAGCCCACCGAGGATGATGGCCACGCCGCCCAGCCAGAAGTGCCAGGGCAGCGCCAGGCGGGTGCCGACGTGGCTGTCGTAGAGCGACGCCAGGCTGGCGGCGACATCCGGCAGCAGCAGCCGGGCCAGCAGCACGCCGCCGAGAATGCCCAGCCCGGCGCCGACCAGGCCCAGGGTCAGCAGTTCCAGACCGAGGGCGACGACCAGGGTGCGGCCCGGCACGCCCAGGGCGCGCAGCGTGCGCAGCAGGCCCAGGCGCTGTTCCAGCGCCAGCCCCAGGGCGGCATGCACGATGAACAGGCCGACCACCAGCGCCAGCAGGCCCATGGCGGTGAGGTTGAGGTGGAAGCTGTCGGCGAGTTGGCCCGGCGAGGCCAGCTGGCGGGCCGGGATGCGCATCAGGGCATCGGGTAGCTCGGCGGGGGCGCCGGGAGCGATCACCAGCCGGGTGGCGCCCGGCAGCCCCAGCAGCCGCTGGGCGACGCCGATGTCGGTGACCAGGGTGGCGGGCGGCAGGCTGGCATCCACTTCCACCGGCGGCAGGCGCGGGTCGCGCCGGGCGGCGTCGGCCACGTCGGGGGCGGCGCGCAGGCGGTGCGGCGGCAGCAGCCAGTCGCGCAGCGAGGCGGCATCGCCGGGGCGGCGGGCCAGCGGCGAGCTGCCGGGCAGGGTCAGCGGGTCGATGCCCAGCAGGTGCGCCGGCGCTGCCTCCGCGGCGCTGCCCGCCAGGGTCAGCTCGCCCGCTACCAGCGGCGAGACCGCGACGCCGTCGCGGCGCAGGGTCGCGTAGGTGGCCGGCGACAGCGGCGTGCCGTCGCGGCGCTCGATGCGGTCGAGCCGGGTCTCGAACAGGGCCTCGGCCCGGGCGTAGCTGTCGCGGGCGGTGGCGTTGATGGCCTGCACGCTGCTCCACAGCGCGCCGGCCACCCACAGCCCCAGCAGCAGCATCGCCAGCTGGCCGGGGTGGCGGCGGTAGTGGGACAGCAGGGTGGCCAGCGTCACGCCCACCACGCCGGGGCGCCAGGCCGGGCGATACTGCCGGCTCATGCCCCGCTCGGCTCCAGTCGGCCGTAATGCAGGCGCAGGCAGCGGTCCAGCGGCGCGGCGACCCGCGCGCTGTGGGTGACCATCAGCAGGGCGCAGCGGCTTTCGCGAATCAGCTCGTGCAGCAGCGCGAGCACGCGGTCGGCGGCGGCCTCATCCAGGTTGCCGGTGGGTTCGTCGGCGAGCAGCAGGTCGGGGCGCGGCGCCAGCGCACGGCCGATCGCCAGCCGTTGCTGCTGGCCGCCGGAGAGCTGCTCCGGGTAGCGCTGCTCGAGCCCGGCCAGGCCCAGACGCTCGAGCAGGTGGGCGGTCCAGTCGGGATCCTCGCGATCGGCGAGGCGAGCCTGCAGGGTCAGGTTGTCGATCACCGCCAGGCTGGGCACCAGATGAAACTGCTGGAATACCAGCCCCAGGTGGCGGCGGCGCAGGTCGGCGCGACCGGGCTCGTCGAGCGCCGACAGCGCCTGCTCGTGGAAGTGGATCTCGCCGCGGTCGGGCACGTCGAGCCCCGCGGCCAGGTGCAACAGCGTCGACTTGCCGCTGCCCGACTCGCCCATCAGCGCCAGGCTTTCGCCGGGGGCCAGTCGCAGGTCGATGCCGTCGAGCGCGAACAGCGGCCCCTGGGGCGTCGGGTAGCTCTTGGCCACGTCGGTCAGTTGCAGCATCGCCGGGCTCTCTTGCGGGCATGTCCGAGCATATTAGCAAAGCCCGGGGGAGACGCTCGCTCACCGTTGGTCTTAGAGGCGGCCCCCAGGCCTCTGGCTGTGATCTCTCGGCAAGTTGTTCCTCCGGACCTGGCCGGGGAGCGGTGTTGTGGGAGCGACTTCAGTCGCGATGAATCGGCCACCGGGCCACCGCCGTCGGGGATGAATCCCCTCCCACAAGCAGCCTCATTGTGACAGGCCTCTCACTCCGACCCGGCGAGGCCGTCATGCATGACCCGGGCGTTGTGGCGCATCATGCCCTCGTAGGTGGCGGCCTCGCCCTCGGCGGCCAGGGCGCCGGAGTAGAGGGTGCCGGCCACCGGGATGCCGGTTTCCTCGGCGAGCTGGCGGATCAGCGCGGGGCTGGTGATGTTCTCGTAGAACAGCGCCGGGATGCGGTTGCGTTCGAGGAAGTCGATCAGGCTGGCCATGTCGGCGGCGGCGGGCTCGGCGGCGGTATTGAGTCCCACCGGGGAGAGGAAGCGCACGCCGTAGGCATCGGCGAAGTAGTCGAAGGCGTCGTGGCCGCTGACTACCACCCGCCGTGAGGCGGGAATGGCGTCGATCAGCCGGTGGATCTCGGCGTCCAGGGTGTCGAGACGCGCCAGGTAGTCGCCGGCACGACGGCGATAGGCCTCGGCGTGTGTCGGGTCGGCGTCGATCAGGCCGTCGCGGATGTTGGCCACGTACTGCTCGGCGCGGCTCACGTCGAGCCAGGCGTGGGGGTCCAGATCGCCGTGGTCATGGGCGGCGTGTTCGGCGTGGTCGTCATGGCCGTCGCCCTCGGCGGGGGCCTCGCCGTGGTCGGCGCCGGTGAAGTGCAGCGCATCGATGCCGTCGGTGGCCACGACCTTGACGCCCCGGTAGCCGCTGGCATCGAGCAGTCGGTTCATCCAGCCCTCCAGCTGCAGGCCGTTGAAGATCACCAGGTCGGCCCCGGCGATGCGGCGCACGTCCACCGGGCTGGGCGTGTAGACGTGACTGTCGCTGTCGGGGCCGACCAGGCTGGTCACCTCGACGTACTCGCCGCCCACCTGCTCGGCCATGTCGGCCAGCACGCTGAAGCTGGCCACCACCTCGAGCGGTTCGGTGGCCTGGCTGGCGGTGGTGACGCCGGAAAGGCCGACGAGCAGGCCGGCCAGCAATGCATGACGCATGGGGCTCTCCTTCGTGAAGGCTGCCGCCGGCATCCCGGCTACGGGATGGGCGGCGGGTTTGTTAGGATGACGAGGCCCATCGGAAGGACGTCTCGCCGTGCCGCATCTGTTTACCAATCGACCCAAGCGTTCCGCCCTCAACCGCGAACGGCCCGAATGGCGCGCCGACTTTCGCTGGGAGACCGTGAACGCCATGCTCTACAAGTTGGGCGGGCTGCTGTTCATCGTCGGCAGCGTGTTCTTCTTTCCGCGCTTCCATCCCTACGAGGACGTCGGCGCCTGGGTCTTCTTCGTCGGCTCGCTGCTCTACCTGGTGGTGACCGGCCACGACATGCTCGAGGTGCGCAAGTTCTGGCACGGCCGTCGTCATCACGCCCCGGGCAAGCGGCTCGAGATGATCGCCGCCTCCAGCTACCTCGGCGGCACCCTGTTGTTCACCGCGGGCAGCCTGTTCTTCCTCAGCTGGTGGGGCTGGTTCCTCGCCGGTGCCTGGTGCTTCATCATCGGCTCGGCCCTGTTCGTGCTCGGCGCCTGCGTCAACGTGCTGCAGGTGGTCCAGGCGCCGTCATTGCTGTCGCTGCAGATGACCAACCTCACCGCGGTGACCTTCGTCGTCGGCTCGGTGCTGTTCGTGGTCGCGTCCATCCCCTACCTGTGGACCTTCGACACCCACCACGACGCGCAGCGGCTGTTCACCTTCTTCGCCTGGCAGTACCTGGTCGGCAGCGTGCTGTTCTTCCTCGGCGGCGTGTTCAACTACTACCGGGCCTGCCTGATCATGCGCCGCCGCCGCGACGGCGAGGCCCGCCATGCCGGCGACGACGCCCTGCTCATCGCCTACCTGCACGGCGAGATCAGCGCGGCCGAGTTCCGCGCCGCCTGGCGCGCCGAATCGCTGCCCGCCCGCGGCATGCCCTGAGCGCTCAGGCCGGGTCCGGCGTTTCCCGGGCCGCGGCGCGCCGGTACCAGCGTGCCCGCAGACTGTTGTAGCGGCCCAGCAGGGTCGACAGCAGGTATACCCCGCCGGCCAGCAGGATGATGCTCGGCCCCGAGGGCAGGCCCAGGTGATATGACAGCAGCAGCCCGCCGGTGCTGGCGAACAGCGCGATCACCACGGCGACGGCCATCAGCCCTTCCAGGCGCTTCGACCAGAAACGGGCTGCCGTGGCCGGCAGCATCATCAGCCCCACCGCCATCAGCGTGCCCAGGGTCTGGAAGCCGGCGGTCAGGTTGAGCACCACCAGCCCCAGGAACAGCCCCTGGATGAGACCGCTTTTGACGCCCTGACCGCGCAGAAACAGCGGGTCCAGGCACTCCACCACCAGTGCGCGGAAGGCCACCGCCATGACCAGCACGGTCACGCTGGCCACCCCGGCGATCAGCCACAGCGCCGTGGTATCCACGGCCAGGATCGAGCCGAACAGTACATGGGTCAGATCCACGCTGCTGCCGCCCAGCGACACCAGCATCACCCCGGCGGCCAGCGAGATCAGGTAGAAGCTGGCCATCGCCGCGTCCTCGCGGTGGCCGGTGAGCTGCGACACGCTGCCCGCCAGCCCCGCCACCAGCAGTCCGGAGAGGATACCGCCGAGGCTCATCGCCGGCAGCGAGAAGCCGGCCAGCAGAAAGCCCAGCGCCACGCCGGGCAGGATGGCGTGCGCCATGGCGTCGCCGAGCAGGCTCATGCCGCGCAGCATCAGGAACACGCCCAGCGGGGGGGCGGCCAGCGACAGGGCCAGACCGGCGACCAGTGCCCGCTTCATGAAGCCGTAGTCGGTCAGCGGGGCCAGCAGCAGGGCGTGCAGGGTATCGATCATCGCGTCACTCCGCGGGCGAGGTGCAAGGGCAGGGGGGCGGGGGAGGCCGTCATGCCGCCGGATTGCAGCAGGTCCTGCGGGTCGTGCCAGTGGCCCCGGCCGTCGGCCAGCAGCAGCACGCGGTCGGCCAGCGCGGCGAGCTGGTCGCGGTCGTGGAGGACCACCACGATGGTGGTGCCGGCCCGGGCCATGTCGCGCAGCACCTCGGTGAGCACGGCGACGGTGTCGACATCGACATTGGCGAAGGGCTCGTCGAGCAGCAGCAGTTCGGCCTCCTGCATCAGCGTGCGCCCCAGCAGTGCGCGCTGGCGCTGGCCACCGGAGAGCTCACCCAGCGGCCGGTGGGCGAGATGCGAGATGCCCAGGCGCTGCATGACCTCGCGGGCCTGGCGGTACTGATCCGGCCGGTAGCCCCGGAGCGCGCCGCGTGTCGGCCAGCTGCCGGTCATCACCAGCTCCTCGACGCTCATCGGAAAGCTCAGGTCCAGCGCCAGCTGCTGGGGCAGCCAGGCACGGCGTTCGCGAGGGATGGTGCATTCGACATGCCCGGCAAGCGGCGGCAGCACGCCCATGATCGCCTGGATCAGCGTGCTCTTGCCGGCGCCGTTGGCGCCGATCAGCGCGGTGATGGCGCCGTCCGGGAAGGCACCCTCGAGATGCTCGATCACCGTGCGCCCGCCCTGGGCCAGCGCCAGATCGTGAAGTGCCAGTCGTGCCATCAGCCCAGCAGCCCCCCGGCCCAGGCCGCCGCCAGCCACAGTACCGCCAGCGGTAGCAGGGCCATCAGCAGCCGGCGTCGGGCCGACAGTGACATCAGCGAAAAATGGCAGGGCCCATCGGGGCGGTGGCGGTGTCGACGTGGCATGGCGGGACTCGGCCTTGGGAAAACGAAAAAGGTTATAACATAACAAAACGGTGCGGCCAATCGCATTCCATCGCCCTCAGACAGGATCAGTAGCGGATCTGTAATCCCATCCGGTCGGGAGCGAGCGTCCAGGCATACTGGTACTCGAGATTCACGCCACCCAGCGTCAGCCGGGCGGGCTGAAAGTGGTTGAGTGCCACCCCGGCCTGACCCGGCTGGGTTCTCAGCTGGATTTCGCCGACCAGCATGCCGGTGGCGAAGCTGACTGCGCCGTCGCGCGGGCGGTCGTCGCCGACGCCGATGGCCAGCCCGCCCAGGGTGTTGATGACCAGCGAGCTCAGCCGCGCCTGCCAGGCCCGGCGCCGGCGCTCTTCGGCGGCGGTGGCGCGCATCAGCGCGCGAGCCTCGGCGAGGTGGGCCGCGTCGCGGTGCTCGGCCAGTGTCTGCAGTCGCCGGTAGGCCGCCGGATGCGGCTGCGGGTCGGTTATGACGCCGGCCAGCGCCAGCGCCGACTTGATGCCGCCCACCCGGGCGTCGAAGCGATCGTCGGCACTGTCAGCCTCGCTGGCCTGGTAGGCGTTGTCGGCCAGGCTTGCGGCGTAGACCCCGCCCCAGCCATAGCGCCACAGCGTGGCCTGCTGCGCCCCGCTCTCGAGGGCGTCGAGATAGGCATTCCATTCGGCGTCGGCCGGGGCCGGCTGGGCCAGCGCCGGGATGGCGATGAGTCCCAGTGCCCCGAGCGCGATGACTCGGGCGAAACGGGCAAGGCGAGACATGGGGGCTCCCTGTCAGCGTGGATCCGGAGCGCGGCGGGCGTCCCGCCGGCAAGCCTCTGGAGTATAGGGGATCGCGGGCCGGTACCGGTGTTGACAGGCGATGGTGCGGCGCCTAGATTCTATCATAGTTAATGAGAATCATTACCAATTGTAGAGGCCGGCGGAGAACCCCATGTCCTATCGCATCCACAGCACCCTGCACGGTGCCAACCCCTGCCTGGAAATCCTCGACGCCAGCTCCGGCAGCGTGCGGCTGGCCTGGGAGTATCCGCGCCAGCCTGCCGGCGGCGAGGTCGCCGATCCGGACCTGCTGGCCCTGGCGCGCGAGCGCGCCGTGCATCGGCTGTTCTGCCGACTGTTCCTGTTGACCACCGAGCAGTATCTCAAGGGCGAGCTCGACGACCGGCTGCCGGTCGGCGAGACGCCCCCGGTGAACGCTTGACCGCATGGCTCAGCGCTCGAGCACGTAGTCTCCCGGGGCCTCGCCCAGCGGCGGATAGCCCGCGTCCGGCTTGCCCAGCGGCGGCGGCGTGACCCGGGCGCCGGAGTGCTGGTGCAGCCAGGCCTGCCATTCCGGCCACCACGAGCCGGATCGCTCGGCGACCTGCTCGCGCCAGGTATCGGCACCGACCCGAGTGGCCGCGGCCGGCTTGTCGGCGACCTGGTAGACCCGGTGGTGATGGCCGGGCTCGCTCACCACCCCGGCGTTGTGGCCGCCGCTGGTGAGCAGGAAGGTGACGTCGCCGCCGAGGTAGGACTGGTTGCGATAGACCGAGCGCCACGGCGAGATGTGATCCTTGCGGGTGGCGACGACGAAGCCGGGGACGCGGATGTCGCCGAGCAGCACCGGCTGGCCGTCGGCGCGATAGCGCCCGCGGGAGAGCGCGTTGTCGAGGTAGAGCCGGCGCAGGTACTGGGAGTGCATGCGATAGGGCATGCGGGTGCCGTCGGTGCTCCACGCCATCAGGTCGAAGGTCGGCTGGCGCTCGCCCATCAGGTACTCGCGCACCAGCCGCGACCAGATCAGGTCGTCGGACTGCAGCAGCTGGAAGGCGCCCTTCATCTGCCAGTCCTCCAGGTAGCCCTGCTCGCGCATGGTGTCCTCGAGGAAGTGCACCTGGCTGTCGTCGATGAACAGCTCCAGCTCCCCGGCCTCGGCGAAGTCGGTGAGGCTGGCGAGCAGGGTCAGGCTGGCCAGGCGCTCGTCGCCGTCGCGGGCCATCGCCGCCGCGGCGATCGACAGCAGGGTGCCGCCCAGGCAGTAGCCGACGGCATGGACCTTCCGCGAGGGCACGATGGCGTTGACGGCGTCGAGCGCCGCCATCACCCCGAGCCGGCGATAGTCCTCGAGGCCCAGGTCACGCTCCGCCTCGCCGGGGTTCTTCCACGACACCATGAACACCGTGTGACCCTGGTCGACCAGCCAGCGCACCAGCGAGTTCTCGGGCGACAGGTCGAGGATGTAGTACTTCATGATCCAGGCCGGCACGATCAGCAGCGGCTCGGCGTGGACCCGTTCGGTGGTCGGCCGGTACTGGATCAGTTCGATCAGCCGGTTGCGGTAGACCACCTGGCCGGGCGTGACCGCCACCGTCTCGCCGGGGGTATAGCGCTCGGCCCCGACCGGTGGGCGATGCGCGGCGAAGCGTGAGGCGTCCTCCCAGGCATGCCAGGCGCCCTCCACCAGGTTGCGCCCGCCGCGTTCGGCGGTGCGCGACAGTACCGCGGGGTTGGTCAGCGGGGTATTGGCAGGCGAGAACAGGTCCAGCACCTGGCGGGTGATGAAGTTGGCCACCGCCTCGTGATGCGGCGTCACCCCCGGCACCCCGGACATGGCATCGTCCCACCATTGCTCGGTCAGCAGGAAGCCCTGATGCAGCAGGTTGAAGGGCCAGTGCTGCCACTCCGGCTCGTCGAAGCGGTCGTCGCGCTCCGCCGGTTCGATGCAGTGCTCGCAGTCGCTCGTGCCCCAGGCCCGGGATGCGTAGTCGGTCAGCCGTGCCGCGCCGCGCTGGGTCGCGAGGGCCAGCTGGGCCTGCTTGCCCGGCGACAGCAGCAGGTGGGTCCACCAGTCGCCGTAGGCCTGCAGGATCGACGCCGGCGAGAGGCCGGCGGTCAGCCGGGCGATGGCGGCGTGGGTCTGCCGGTTCCAGGCCGTGAACGGATCGTCGGTGGATGCCGGCTCATGCGCTGCATCGGCCGCGTCGGCGTCGCCGGTGGCGGACGCGGATGCCGGTTCGTCGACGGCATCGGCGGTGGGGGAGAGCGGCCGTCGCCCGTAGTCCGGCGCGGGCTGTGCCCCCTCCTTGGCTGTCTGGGCTGACGTGGTCGAATCGTTCGTCGCCATGGCGGTCTCCCTGTCGCGTGCACGGGCCGCAGAACCCGGCGGTGGGCGGCTCGGGCGCCGATGGCGCCGTGCCGGCCTTCGCCTCGCCGGTCCCGCGGCCACGCGTCGTGAATGAACCTCCCTTGATTGCCTTGCTGACGCACCTTTCAACCATAGTGGCTATGACGTGCGAGTGCAGGGAGAGGTTCGTCGGGGCCGGTCATGTTCAGGAGGGCGGGAAAGGAGATACTTGGACGATATCCCGCACCGCTGCGCCGAAACTTGGCGGAAGAGGCGTTTTTGACATCGTCAAGAATCATGAAATTGACGATATGCTTCTTTCTTATTATTGGGGCGAGAGCCCTGGGTTTCGGCACCAATGTCTCGGGAATTCAATAACCCATCGGCTGACTTGGGGGCTCGTCATCGATTTCTGACAGGGGATGTAAGCCCGGGATTACAGGTAGATCATCGAGATCAAGGCAGCCTGAAAAGTTGACTGATTATTTGCCCTACTTCTGGAATGAGAACAGTGGTTCTGCTTTATTGGGTTAATCTTAATTCGGATTAGCCCATATGTATTACTATCTGTACTGGGGCAAGGCCCGGCCTGACGGCGCAGGTGCGCAGTGCCACCTTCTGCCCTATCACAGTCTGGACGTGGCCGCCGTCGGGTGGTACCTGCTCGCCCCCGAGCGTCCCTTGACCCAGCGGCTGGCGGCCCGGCTCGATATGCCGCCCGAGGCGCTGCGGCGTTTCTTCGTCTTCCTGCTGGGCCTTCACGACCTCGGCAAGTTCGCTCGCGCCTTCCAGGGACTGGCCCGGCCCGAAGGTGTCGAGTTGGTACCACCGATCGAGCGACTGGTCTATACCGAACGGCATGACCGGCTGGGTGCCCTGCTGTGGCAGACGTGCTGGATCGAGTGGTGGCAGGACGGCACTCTGGGAGGGGCTGGAGAGTTGCCACCGCGACACGAGCGTCGCCAGTTGGGTGAAACCCTGCGTGCCTTGCTGGCGCCGATGTTCGGCCATCATGGCCTGCCGGTGGAGGCTAGCCGGCTGGATCTTTCCCGGTTCTTTGGCAGCGGTGATATTGCCGATGATGTTCAGGCGGCACGACAGTTTGTTGCCGACTGGGCCGCCCTGATCGGGTTCAATTGGCCGGTCGACAAGCTGGTTGCTCCCCAGTGGCGGGAAGCCTTTCTGTCGGTGAGCTGGACGATTGCCGGCTGGGCCACCTTGAGCGACTGGCTGGGCTCCAACCGAGATCATTTCACCTACTGCCAGAATCCGATGCCGCTGGCCAAATACTGGCCCATGGCACTCGAGCGGGCCGAACGAGCACTGGCCGAGACGGGATTTGCTCACCCTCCCGAGCCGATACCCTACGCCGGACTGGCCAGCTGGTTCGGCGGCCGGTCGGTCACACCGACTCCCCTGCAGCGGGAGGCCGAGACCCTGGTTCTCGGCGATGGTCTGCAGCTCTTCGTCCTCGAGGACGTGACCGGTGCCGGCAAGACCGAGGCAGCCTGTATCCTCGCCCAGCGTCTGCTGGCGGCGGGCCACGGCGAAGGGCTCTATTTCGCATTGCCGACCATGGCAACCTCCAACGCCATGTACGAGCGTCTCGGCCATCTGCATCGGCATTTCTACGCCGAGGCGTCGCATCCCTCCTGCGTGCTGGCACATGGTGCCCGCGAGCTCAACGATACCTTCATGCAGGCCATCGCCGCCGAGCAGCCGGGAGATCGTGATTACGCCGCCGACGACATGACGGCCACCACGCGCTGCAACCGCTGGCTGGCCGATTCCCGCAAGAAGTCGCTGCTGGCCGATGTGGGCGTCGGCACCATCGATCAGGCACTGATGGGGCTGCTGCCGTTTCGGCACCAGTCGCTGCGCCTCTATGGCCTGGCCCGCAAGGTGCTGATCGTCGACGAGGTGCACGCCTACGACCACTACATGCAGACCCTGCTCCATCAGCTGCTGGCCCATCATGCGCGTCAGGGCGGCAGCGCCATCCTGCTGACGGCCACCATGCCGCGTGCCATGCGCGAGGCGCTGGCCGCGGCATGGCGTGAAGGGTTGGGGCAGGCACCGGCCTCGCTGCAGAACGATGCATTCCCGCTGTTGACCCAGGTTGGCGACGGTCTGGAGCGCGAGACCCCGCTGGCCACGCGCCCGGAAGTATGGCGTGAGGTCGGCATCGACTGGCTGGCATCCGAAGAACAGGCGCTCGATGCCGTGATGGCGGCCGTCGAGGTGGGCGAGTGTGTCGCCTGGGTGCGCAATACCGTGGACGACGCTATTCGTGCCTACGAGCAACTCCGCCAACGCCATCCCGCCCCCGAGCGCTGCCTGCTGTTTCACAGTCGCTTCGCCATGCTCGACCGCCAACGTATCGAGTCGGATGTCATCGAGCGGCTGGGGAAGGCCTCCACCCCCGACCAGCGTCATGGCCAAGTCCTTGTAAGTACTCAGGTCTTCCAGGAATCCCTCGACTGTGACGTGGACTTCATGATCAGCGACCTGGCGCCTATCGACCTGCTGATTCAGCGTGCTGGACGCCTGCAGCGCCATGTGCGCGGCCCGCGTCGCGCACCGCTGCTGTCCGTGCTGGCGCCCGAATGGAGCGATGAACCGGATGGCCAGTGGCTGAAGCGTTCTCTGCCGGGCACTCAGGCGGTCTATCGCGACACCTCCCTGCTCTGGCTGACTCAGCGCGTGCTGCGCGAACTGGGCGCGATCCGCATGCCCGACGAGGCGCGGTCGCTGATCGAGGGCGTTTACGGCCCGGTTACTGACCTGGTGCCGGATGGCCTGCAGGAGGCGCGGTGGGAGCAGCGCGGCATGCAGGGCGTGGCCGTCTCGATGGCCAACTTCAACGCCCTGTCGCTTGAGCAGGGCTATCTTCGCCAGCCGGAAGTCGACCAGTGGCAGGAGGAGCTGGAGATCGGCACGCGGCTGGTCGACGAGCCGGCGCTCAACGTCGTGCTGCTCAAGCGTGATGCCGATGGCGGGCTGGTGCTGTGGGCGGAGGGCGAGCGGCATGCCGCCATGCTCAGCCAGGCGAAGCTACGCCAGAGCCAGGCGGAGAAGCTGGCGGACCTGCCGGCCGGGGACCAACTCCAGTGGGAAGCGCTTCAGGAACGCGACAAGGCGCTGCGTTTCACGCGGCCCTGGCTGGTCGAGGCCGATACCGGCTGCGTCTATGACGCCCAGTGGGGAGTGAGGTTTTCAACGAGCACGGACAATCAGGGGGGGTGGATATGAACCTGCTCAATGACCCTTGGCTGCCTTTCCGTACCAGGGACGGTGCCATCGACTACCGGCCACCCAGCGCGGTGGCCGATCCCGAGATCGTCGATCTCGCCCTGCCGCGGGCCGATTTCCAGGGTGCCGCCTACCAGTTCCTGATCGGCCTGCTGCAGACCGCGCTGCCGCCGCAGGATCACGGCGACTGGCTGGACCGCTTTCTCGAGCCGCCCAGCGTCGCCGATCTAGAGGCCGCCTTCGCGCCTTTCAGCGATGCCTTCGAGCTGGACGGTGACGGGCCGCGCTTCATGCAGGATCTCGATCCGCTCGAAGGCACTGACTCAAGCTCCGTGAGTGGGTTGTTGATCGACTCTCCAGCAACCCACTTTGTGAAACCAGGTACGGTAGATGCCCTTTGCGGGAAATGCTCAGCATTGGCTTTATTCAATATCCAGGCCAATGCCCCATCCGGGGGGCGTGGTCATCGGGTGGGGTTGAGGGGTGGTGGGCCTTTAACCACGCTGGTTATGCCTGATCACCCCGAGGAAAAGCTATGGGTTAGGCTGTGGATGAATGTGACAGTCAGCCAAAAAATAATCCGGCCTGGCCAGGCTTGGAAAAAGCCAAGTTCTGACAATGCTGACCTGTTTTTTTGGATGGGACCCACCCGGGTCAGTGAGAATAAGGGCTCGGAAATTTTCCCCGAGAATACGCATCCGTTACATCCCTTCTGGTCCATGCCGAGACGCTTCCGACTGATCTTTGAAGCGGAAGGCCGCTATTGCGACATATGTGGGGAAATGGAAAGCCGCACCGTGCGTCGGATCAAGTCTAAAAACTATGGGGCTAACTATGACGGGCCCTGGCTTCACCCGCTGACGCCCTACCGGCGCGACCCCAAGAAACCCAACGAACCGCCGTTGTCCATCAAGGGGCAGCCCGACGGCCTGGGCTATCAGCACTGGTCGAATCTGGTGCTGCACGATGCCGACGGCAGCGGCGCGCTGCCTGCATTGGTGGTGCAGGACTATGTATCCGAAAAGGTGCGGATTGTTGACGAGGAGCGTCGTTTCGGGGAGGAAATCGCCGCGCTACCCAAGCATGTGCGGCTTTGGGTCTTCGGTTATGACCTGGAGAAAATGAAGCCGCGCGGCTGGTACAACGTCGAGATGCCGCTGGTCGCGGTGCCTCCCGCCCAGCAGGAGCGGCTGCGCGCCTGGGTTCAGCAGCTCACCGACCTGGCTCGGCAGGTCGCCTGGAGGGTACGCACCCAGGTCAAGAATGCCTGGTTCGATCGGCCTTCCGAAGCCAAGGGCGATATGAGCCATATCGATCTCGCGTTCTATGACGCGACTCAAGGTGCCTTCTTTCATGCCCTGCGGAACTTCCAGGAAATCTTGTCAGCCGCTGACGATGCCTCGGACCTGCCTTCCGAGGTGGCCGAGCGATGGTATCTCACGCTCAAGCGCGAGGGCATGGCGCTATTCGAGGAGCAGGCCCTGAGCGGCGCCCTGGAAGCGGCAGACCTGAAGCGCGCAACCGCGGCGCGACGCCAGCTGCAAGGCTTCCTGGCCGGGCGCAGCAAGGGCAGCAAGGTCATTCGTCACTTTGCCGAGACTGGCGGTTTTGAGTTAACCGCCCGGCCGGCCACTACTGAAGAGGGCATGTCATGAGTGAAGCGGAGCCTGCATCCGTGGCGGAGGCCCCGCCGCGTGTTCCTGAGTATCTCTACGCCATTGAGCGCCGCGAGGCCGATGCGGTGCGCCGCTGGTGGCAGCGTCTGACGCTGCCCACCGAAGCCTTGAAGGCCCATACCGATGCGCCGCCTTGGCCCAAGGGCATGCGGGCGACGCTGCGCCGCTGCGATACCGGCGAGGCGGCGATGCTGACGGAGGCCTTTCGCCACCTGTGGCACTGGCTGCCGGCCGACGAAGACGAGCCCGAGTGGCGCCGTAGCCAGCGGCTTCAGGCCTGGTCCTGTGTCGCCCTGGTGGCGGCCGAGCTGCGGGAAGATATGCCCAAGATGCCTCTGGGCGCAGCCCTGGGTCAGCAGAAGCGTGAAACCGGCAAGCCGTACATGAGCGAGTTGCGTTTCCAGCAGCTGATGGCATCGCGAACCCCGGAAGAGCTGGTGCAGCGCCTGCGCCGCGCCCTGGCGCTGATCGACAAACGCGGCGTCAGCGTCGTTCATCTGGCCGACAACATCGTGCTGTGGTGGCGCGAGTACCAGGGCGGTATTTCGCCAAAACCGACCGAGCGGCTGGGCTTTATCTGGGCCAACGACTACTTCGGCGCCATGGCCGGCTATCGGCAAGACAACCAGTGATTCGTCAACCATGACAGGGAGCCAAGACACATGAGCCATTTCATCCAACTGCATCTGCTGACCGCCTATCCGCCGGCCAACCTCAACCGCGACGACCTGGGGCGTCCCAAGACCGCGATCATGGGCGGTGCCAAGCGCCTGCGCGTCTCGTCGCAGAGCCTCAAGCGCACCTGGCGCACCTCGGCCCTGTTCGAGGAGGCCGTCGGTGAGCATCGTGGCACTCGCACCAAGCAAGTCGGAGTGCAGGCCACCAAGCGCCTGCAGGAAAAGGGCATAAAGGAAAAGGATGCGCGGGCCTGGGCCACGGAGATCGCCAAGGTCTTCGGCGATGTGGCCAAGAATGAGTTGGAAACCAGCCAGCTGGTGCATATCGGGCCGGAAGAGCAGGCGGCGGTCGACGCCCTGATCGAAACGCTGGCCGGCGAGAATCGTGCGCCGACCAAGGAGGATCTCGACCTGCTGCGCCACAAGCCCTCGGCCGTGGATATCGCGCTGTTCGGCCGCATGCTGGCGGCGTCGCCGGCCTTCAATGTCGAGGCTGCCTGTCAGGTCGCGCATGCCGTCACCGTGCATGCCGCCGAGGTCGAGGACGACTACTTCACGGCGGTGGATGACCTGAATACCGGCGACGAGCATCGCGGAGCAGCGCACGTCGGTGAGGCTGGTTTCGGTGCGGGGCTTTTCTATAGCTACGTGTGCATCGACCGCCAGCAGCTGATCGAGAACCTCAATGGCGACGAAGCGTTGGCCGATCGCGCCATCGCGGCGCTGGCCGAGGCGGCCGTGAAGACGTCCCCCAAGGGCAAGCAGAACAGCTTCGGTTCCCGGGCTCATGCCAGCTATGTGCTGGCCGAGAAGGGCGATCAGCAGCCGCGTTCGCTGGCGCCGGCCTTCCTGCGCCCCGTGGCGGGGCAGGATCAGACGCTGGATGCCATCGCCCGACTGGAGCGCCAGACTCAGGCCTTTGATGAGGCCTATGGCGCCGGCGCCGATCAGCGTTTCGTCGTGGCGGCTGACCCCGACTACCGGGAGCCGCAGCTTTCCGGCGGCGTGCTCAAGGGCAGCCTTGCCGAACTGATCGAGTTCCTCAATCGGAATCACTGAAGGAGTCGTCATGACGGAGTATCTAGTCTTTCGGCTCTATGCGCCGCTTGCCAGCTGGGGCGAGGCGGCGGTGGGGGAGTCACGCCCCACCGCCACCTACCCCGGGCGTAGCGCCATCGTCGGGTTGCTGGGGGCGGCGCTGGGCGTTCGCCGCGACGACGACGAGGGGCAGCGTCGGCTGCGCGATAGCGTCGGTATCGCCATCAAGCAGCGGTCGCCGGGCAGCCTGCTGCGCGATTACCACACGGTGCAGGTGCCGGCATCGCAGTCCAAGGTGACCTACCGCACTCGACGGGACGAGTTGAATGCCCCGAAGAGGGTCATCAACACCATTCTCTCCAGCCGTGACTATCGCTGCGACGGGCTGTGGACCGTCGCCGTCTGGCTGACACCACAGGCCGAGTTGACGCTCGAGGCGTTGGAACAGGCGTTCAAGGCGCCGCACTTCCCGCTCTATCTGGGACGCAAGGCCTGTCCGCCGGGGGCGCCGCTCGCACCACGATGCGAGGCGTTTTCTCGGCTGCGCGATGCGTTGGACGCCGACTTTCCGCCGCTGTGCGGCAGGAACGTCGAAGAGGAGCGCCGTGCATTGAGACTGCCGGATAACGTGCTTTACGCCTGGGAGGGTGATGCGGCATGCCTTGATGGTGATGGCCGAGGCGTGGAGTCCAGCGAGACCTGGGACGTCCCGCTCAATCGCCGCCGCTGGCAGTTCGGCCCGCGCACCGAATATCGCCGCCTGGTCCGGGTAGAGGAGGAACGCTGATGTACCTTTCTCGAGTGCGTGTCGATCTGAACGGTCTCTCGCGTGGGGCCCTGTTCGACATCATGGATGGCCGGGCCTATGCCGCTCACCAGCTGCTCTGGCGGCTGTTCCCTGAGCACCAGGGCGAGCGACCGTTCCTGTTCCGCCAGGAGATGGAAGAGTCCGAGTCGGGAGGCGCCCCGCGAGGATTGCCGCTGTTCTATGTGTTGTCCGATCGTGAGCCGGTGGCCACGCCCGGGCTGCTCGAGGCGCAGTGCAAGCCGTTTTCCCCTGCGTTGGAGGTGGGAGACCGGCTGGCCTTTCGCCTGCGGGCGAATCCCACGGTGGCGAAGTCGGTCGCCGGGAAGCGAGGCCAGCGGGCCGATGTGCTGATGGCAGCCAAGTTTCCCTTCGCGGCCGGGCCGGAGCGAACCAGCCAGGCCTGTGTCGACGCGATGGACGCGGCGGCCCGGGAGTGGCTGGCGGCTCGCGCCGAGTCGTTCGGGTTTCGTCTGCCGGTCGACCCCGAGGTGGGGGCGTATCGACAGCATGCCCTGCAGAAGGGGGCAGGGAAGCCCATCCGTTTCTCCAGCGTCGACTATGAAGGGCTGCTGGAGGTCACGGATTCCGTCCGGTTGATCGAGACTCTGGCGCAGGGTGTCGGACGAGCCAAGGCCTTTGGCTGTGGCCTGATGCTGTTGCGTCGTCCCTGACCGATAGCGGACAAGGAGTGCAGGATGGGGTTCATTCCGCTCAAGCCGATCCCCGAGAAGGATCGCATGTCGATGATCTTCGTCGGCATGGGGCAGATCGATGTGCGCGATGGCGCTTTCGTCGTCATCGACGAGGTCAACGGCGAGCGCATGCATATTCCCGTCGGTTCGGTTGCCTGCCTGCTTCTCGAGCCCGGTACTCGGGTCTCCCACGCTGCCGTGAAGCTGGCCTCGGTGGTGGGAACATTGCTGATCTGGGTCGGCGATGCCGGCGTGCGGCTCTACAGCGCCGGCCAGCCGGGTGGGGCTCGCTCCGACAAGCTGCTCTATCAGGCGCAGTTGGCACTGGATGACACGCTGCGTCTGAAGGTGGTTCGCAAGATGTTCGAGCTGCGGTTCGGCGAACCACCTCCCTCGAGGCGCAGCGTCGAGCAACTTCGGGGCATGGAAGGCGCCCGGGTTCGCAAGACCTACCAGCTACTCGCCAAGCAATATGGACTCAAGTGGCAGGGGCGGCGCTACGATCCGACGCAATGGGATGCATCGGACGTCGCGAATCAGTGCTTGTCTGCCGCGACGGCCTGTCTCTATGGCATCACCGAAGCGGCGGTTCTGGCGGCGGGCTATGCACCGGCGATCGGTTTCCTGCATACCGGCAAGCCGTTGAGTTTCGTTTACGATATCGCCGATATCGTCAAGTTCGAGACCGTGGTTCCGGCGGCCTTCCGTGTCGCGGCACGCAATCCGCCGATGCCGGAAAGGGAAGTGCGAATCGCCTGTCGAGATGCCTTCAAGCAGACACGGCTGTTACAGCGGCTGATACCGATGATCGAGGAGGTATTGGCAGCCGGCGAGATCGAGCCGCCGCCTCCCGCTCCGGAAGCGGTACCGCCGGCGATCCCCGAGCCGGAATCGATCGGCGATAGCGGGCATCGGAGTAAGTGATATGGCAATGGTTGTCGTCGTGACCGAAGCGGTTCCACCACGCCTGCGCGGGCGCCTGGCCGTCTGGCTGCTAGAGATTCGTGCCGGCGTCTACGTGGGCGATGTCAGCAAGCGGATTCGCGAAATGATCTGGGAGCAGATCGAAGCCCTGGGCGAGGAAGGCAATGTCGCCATGGCCTGGGCGAGCAATCATGAGTCCGGCTTCGAGTTCCAGACTTATGGTACCAACCGTCGTGAACCCGTTGATCATGATGGCCTGCGCTTGGTGCGTTTTTTACCGCCAGAGCCAACTAGCTGATTTTTAAGGCTCTTTAACAATGCAGTCTGGTCAAAAAGTAATCAAAATCGCTGGTGGAAACCCCGCTGGTGATTTTCTTCATTATAAACAAGTGGCTACAATTAGTCCGATCCCCGCAGGCGCGGGGATAACCCGTTCTACTACAAGCGCGGCACGAGCGTCGGCGGCCGATCCCCGCAGGCGCGGGGATAACCCGGCGTGGCCGCCTACCCCAGCCGGGAGTGCCCGCCGATCCCCGCAGGCGCGGGGATAACCCGACCGGCAAGAGCATCTCATTCGTGCTGACAGACCGATCCCCGCAGGCGCGGGGATAACCCGGCTGTGTCGTCGCTGGCCCACCCGGGCATGAACCGATCCCCGCAGGCGCGGGGATAACCCGCGCCTGACGGCCGTCATCCAGCGTCACATGGACCGATCCCCGCAGGCGCGGGGATAACCCGCCGTGCATGAGCGTGTATCCGTGCCGGTCATGCCCGATCCCCGCAGGCGCGGGGATAACCCGGCGTCATACCTTGGCGACTTAGCCAGTCCGTGCCGATCCCCGCAGGCGCGGGGATAACCCGCGATGCCGCGACGTGTAGAGACGGATTCTGGCCCGATCCCCGCAGGCGCGGGGATAACCCGGAATCCCGCCATCCACCAGCAGCGCTTTTGCACCGATCCCCGCAGGCGCGGGGATAACCCGTTCTCGCGGCCGATCATGTCGCCCACGTCACCCCGATCCCCGCAGGCGCGGGGATAACCCGTGAATGGCCATCAGGCGCGGCCCCTTGGGGATCCGATCCCCGCAGGCGCGGGGATAACCCGGATTCGGTGATGTGCCACTCCCACTCATCGAGCCGATCCCCGCAGGCGCGGGGATAACCCGCCGCCGACCACGATGCACGACATCATGTTCCTCCGATCCCCGCAGGCGCGGGGATAACCCGAGCCGGGATATGCCCTCGTGCCGCAGGTCGTGCCGATCCCCGCAGGCGCGGGGATAACCCGTCGTGGACATCCCGCGACAGCTTCAAATCGACCCGATCCCCGCAGGCGCGGGGATAACCCGCCGAGCGGAAAGAGCGTGAGCAAGCCGAGAAGCCGATCCCCGCAGGCGCGGGGATAACCCGAACTCGGCCTGGCGCCAGGCACGGCAGTCTGCCCGATCCCCGCAGGCGCGGGGATAACCCGCTCGCCCGCATCGATGACGAGCGCACCGACCTCCGATCCCCGCAGGCGCGGGGATAACCCGCCGTCGAGCTGGCCGTCACGCTGCATGATGCCCCGATCCCCGCAGGCGCGGGGATAACCCGCAGTACGACGAGAAGACGCCCGAGCCGGTCGCCCGATCCCCGCAGGCGCGGGGATAACCCGGTTCATGTCGTGGGTGAAGCTAGATATCGAGTCCGATCCCCGCAGGCGCGGGGATAACCCGGCTGCCGAGATCGTTAATGCACTGGATGAGCCCCGATCCCCGCAGGCGCGGGGATAACCCAGCTGCGCTACTGGGGCATCACGTCACGGGACCCCGATCCCCGCAGGCGCGGGGATAACCCGGGTCGGAGGGGGGCGCGGCCCTGACGGCCGTTCCGATCCCCGCAGGCGCGGGGATAACCCGCGTGCTGAAGCGCTATTAAAGGGAGCGAAAAACCGATCCCCGCAGGCGCGGGGATAACCCGCGCGCTGGCGTGGGTCTCGGGTATGGCTGGGCCCGATCCCCGCAGGCGCGGGGATAACCCGGAATCCGGCCGGCTGCTCGTCATCCAGCGCTGCCGATCCCCGCAGGCGCGGGGATAACCCGCCGTAGTCCTCGACCACGTAGGCGTCGTTGGACCGATCCCCGCAGGCGCGGGGATAACCCGGCGTCATCCAGCAAATCAGCAAGGAGAATCCCCCGATCCCCGCAGGCGCGGGGATAACCCGTGCCAGCCGTCCCGCCAGCACCAACGATCGGCCCGATCCCCGCAGGCGCGGGGATAACCCGCCGGTGCGTAGCTCCTGGATCTCGTCGTAGGCCCGATCCCCGCAGGCGCGGGGATAACCCGACCGAGTACGCCATCGCGGTGGACGAGGAAACCCGATCCCCGCAGGCGCGGGGATAACCCGTACTTCCCCGACCTGTCGAGCCAGGGCGTGGACCGATCCCCGCAGGCGCGGGGATAACCCGACATCGCTGCCTTGGGCCTCAAGGAACTCAAGCCGATCCCCGCAGGCGCGGGGATAACCCGACGGATGCCTCGCTGACCACCGCGACCGACGTCCGATCCCCGCAGGCGCGGGGATAACCCGGGGGTGCCGCATGACCCCTTGGAGCCAATCAGCCGATCCCCGCAGGCGCGGGGATAACCCGCCGGGTCAGCAACCGGGTTCTGGGAATTGCGCCCGATCCCCGCAGGCGCGGGGATAACCCGAAAATCTCGGTCTCTACGTTGGTCTTTGCGTCCCGATCCCCGCAGGCGCGGGGATAACCCGCCAACATGCACCGCGAGCAGCCCCCGGCGGCCCCGATCCCCGCAGGCGCGGGGATAACCCGGTCCGCCAGTTCGGCTACGCGCCGTCCGCCGCCCGATCCCCGCAGGCGCGGGGATAACCCGCAGACCATCGCCGCCGCCACCCAGGTGATGCCCCGATCCCCGCAGGCGCGGGGATAACCCGTCGATGGTCTGCGAGGTGCCATTGCTGCTGGCCCGATCCCCGCAGGCGCGGGGATAACCCGCGGCCACCCGATCTCACCGACGACAACGACGACCGATCCCCGCAGGCGCGGGGATAACCCGAATCTCCTGGTCTGACATGACGTCCTCCAGAACCGATCCCCGCAGGCGCGGGGATAACCCGCTGTCATAGCTGGCGGCAGCGGCGGCGGCCGACCGATCCCCGCAGGCGCGGGGATAACCCGGTGACGGTCCCCAACTCCGGCGGCCGGCCGTACCGATCCCCGCAGGCGCGGGGATAACCCGGCATCGATGTCGGCGCCGTTGAACGAGGTGGCCCGATCCCCGCAGGCGCGGGGATAACCCGGCCTGCCCCTACCGGCTGTCGTGCACCGCCACCCGATCCCCGCAGGCGCGGGGATAACCCGCACGTTGGCGATGAGCTGCTGTGGGAGCTGGTCCGATCCCCGCAGGCGCGGGGATAACCCGTCATCGCCACGGCGATAGCGGCAGACAGCCGCCCGATCCCCGCAGGCGCGGGGATAACCCGGTCCAGTATCTCGCCCAGCGTCATCGTCGGCTCCGATCCCCGCAGGCGCGGGGATAACCCGCTCTTCACCGCGCTGCGCAGCACGATGTTGGACCGATCCCCGCAGGCGCGGGGATAACCCGGCGAGGGCCGGCCATCGAACTGGACGACCCGCCCGATCCCCGCAGGCGCGGGGATAACCCGACGAGGACGAAGACCATGACCAACCAGACCATCCGATCCCCGCAGGCGCGGGGATAACCCGCCGGCGGTCAGCTCCACCGAGCCCTCGGCCCACCGATCCCCGCAGGCGCGGGGATAACCCGGCCCGCACGATGGCGGGCCTGTGGTGGAATCACCGATCCCCGCAGGCGCGGGGATAACCCGATCGAGGAGTTGTCCTCCTCCCAGTTCGACACCCGATCCCCGCAGGCGCGGGGATAACCCGGAGCAGGTGCTCAACCGCATCATCGGCTCGCACCGATCCCCGCAGGCGCGGGGATAACCCGCCCGGCGAGAACCCAAATCCGGTCAGCCACACCCGATCCCCGCAGGCGCGGGGATAACCCGTCCCAGGGATCGACGCGCTCGAGGCCGGCGCGCCGATCCCCGCAGGCGCGGGGATAACCCGCTGCTTCTTGTTGAGCAGCTTGCGCTCGAACACCGATCCCCGCAGGCGCGGGGATAACCCGCGTCAGAGAGGCGCTCAGGCAACAAAGCGCAACCGATCCCCGCAGGCGCGGGGATAACCCGGACCTCTACGACGAGGCCGGCATCGACCACGCCCGATCCCCGCAGGCGCGGGGATAACCCGGCACGATAGGCGTTGCCCGCCGCCTGGAGGCCCCGATCCCCGCAGGCGCGGGGATAACCCGAGATGGCGCGCTCGTGGACCGAGGCCGCCGACCCGATCCCCGCAGGCGCGGGGATAACCCGCGATGAGTACCTGTGCATCAGCCCTGTGACCACCGATCCCCGCAGGCGCGGGGATAACCCGGCTGCCGACCTGCCTAACGGGGCCAGCCTCGACCGATCCCCGCAGGCGCGGGGATAACCCGGACGTGGCCGATGTCGTCGCCACCCAGGCGCGCCGATCCCCGCAGGCGCGGGGATAACCCGCTGCCGAGATAGTGTGACCGCGACGCGGCAAGCCGATCCCCGCAGGCGCGGGGATAACCCGCGATCGCGCACTGGGGCGACGGGAACTGCGGTCCGATCCCCGCAGGCGCGGGGATAACCCGGGCGCTGCTGGAGAGCAGCGGGCTGGTGCCGACCGATCCCCGCAGGCGCGGGGATAACCCGACCGCGCAGGCCAGCATCAAGCATCACCGCACCCGATCCCCGCAGGCGCGGGGATAACCCGGTTTCTCGTCGTCGTGATGCATTGGGCACCTCCCGATCCCCGCAGGCGCGGGGATAACCCGTGGTTCGACTCCACTACCCGCTACCAGTAAAGCCGATCCCCGCAGGCGCGGGGATAACCCGGGCGCTGCTGGAGAGCAGCGGGCTGGTGCCGACCGATCCCCGCAGGCGCGGGGATAACCCGACCGCGCAGGCCAGCATCAAGCATCACCGCACCCGATCCCCGCAGGCGCGGGGATAACCCGGTTTCTCGTCGTCGTGATGCATTGGGCACCTCCCGATCCCCGCAGGCGCGGGGATAACCCGTGGTTCGACTCCACTACCCGCTACCAGTAAAGCCGATCCCCGCAGGCGCGGGGATAACCCGTCGAAGATCGTCGAGGAGCTGCCGCTGCTCACCCGATCCCCGCAGGCGCGGGGATAACCCGCGATCGCGCACTGGGGCGACGGGAACTGCGGGCCGATCCCCGCAGGCGCGGGGATAACCCGGTCCTTGCGCACCAGCTCCTGGGCACCGGCGACCGATCCCCGCAGGCGCGGGGATAACCCGCACATTGATCTGAGAAGCTCGAGGGAGTTTATCCGATCCCCGCAGGCGCGGGGATAACCCGTTGGCGATCGTCTCGTCACTGAACGGGTGCACCCGATCCCCGCAGGCGCGGGGATAACCCGTGTTTAGTCTTGTTTTTACGTACAGCGGAAGACCGATCCCCGCAGGCGCGGGGATAACCCGCTGGTCGAATACCAGGCCGAGTGCTTCGACGTCCGATCCCCGCAGGCGCGGGGATAACCCGGTCTTGCCCAGCCCCACGTCGAAGCCGTTGATCCGATCCCCGCAGGCGCGGGGATAACCCGGCGACAGCATGGAGCCCAACATCGTCGAGGGCCCGATCCCCGCAGGCGCGGGGATAACCCGACGCACACCGATCCCGAGGCCGTCACGCTCCGCCGATCCCCGCAGGCGCGGGGATAACCCGGCGGTGATGCGGGTGCGGTCCTGATCGACGGCCCGATCCCCGCAGGCGCGGGGATAACCCGCGCTCCCGCACCCGCATGGCGATCACCAGCAACCGATCCCCGCAGGCGCGGGGATAACCCGCCCGAGGAGTTCGCCGAGTGACCCCGACCCACCCGATCCCCGCAGGCGCGGGGATAACCCGGAGCCACCATGGCCTACGGCTACACCGTCGACCCGATCCCCGCAGGCGCGGGGATAACCCCCGATCAGCGGCAGTCGCCTCGGCCGCTTGCAGCCGATCCCCGCAGGCGCGGGGATAACCCGCCCGACACCGCCTGCTCACCGAAACCCGACGACCGATCCCCGCAGGCGCGGGGATAACCCGGCTGGCACCGTGGGGCAGTTGCCCCGCAAGGCCCGATCCCCGCAGGCGCGGGGATAACCCGCCCCCACCACCCTTGCGGGCGGTGGGGGCTTCCCGATCCCCGCAGGCGCGGGGATAACCCGACACGTTCCATGAAGAAGAAGGCGACATGGAACCGATCCCCGCAGGCGCGGGGATAACCCGGCGACCGGCAAGCAGCTGGTAGCGGTAGGCAACCGATCCCCGCAGGCGCGGGGATAACCCGGCCCGTGACGCAGAACGCTAGCAAGGCAGAGACCGATCCCCGCAGGCGCGGGGATAACCCGGTGGTCCTCGAGACCGAGAACAGCGCCGAGGTCCGATCCCCGCAGGCGCGGGGATAACCCGACCAGATCTTCGCCATCGCCATGCGCGCCACCCCGATCCCCGCAGGCGCGGGGATAACCCGCGTTACTACAGCGAGCGAGAAGCCGCTGAATGCCGATCCCCGCAGGCGCGGGGATAACCCGCCCGCACTAGGCGGGCTGTGTTCGATAGTGTGCCGATCCCCGCAGGCGCGGGGATAACCCGGCGCCATCTTCATCAGCTCGAGCTGCAGCTTACCGATCCCCGCAGGCGCGGGGATAACCCGCATCTCGGCATGTTCAAGGAGAACATGGAGATCCGATCCCCGCAGGCGCGGGGATAACCCGTCGGCCTTGGTGCGCGTGATGTCGTTCTCCGGCCGATCCCCGCAGGCGCGGGGATAACCCGGTCGCCGCGGCGCGGTCCCACAGATCGAGGTACCGATCCCCGCAGGCGCGGGGATAACCCGACTGGACCCGGAGTTATGACCAGATAGCCGCCCCGATCCCCGCAGGCGCGGGGATAACCCGATCCTGATAGCTGTTGCTCAGGCGCTCGTTGTCCGATCCCCGCAGGCGCGGGGATAACCCGCGCCTCGGCCTGGCCTTCAAGGCCATGGTGGACCGATCCCCGCAGGTGCGGGGATAAGCCGTACGGGTCGATGAAGGCGCTGCCGCACGAGATCCGGTCCCCGCAGGCGCGGGGATAACCCGTGCATGGCGAAGCCCTGACCTGGTCGACCGGCCCGATCCCCGCAGGCGCGGGAATAACCCGAACACCCACCTGAGCCGCGAGGTTCGCGAGGTCCGATCCCCGCAGGCGCGGGGATAACCCGAACACCCATCTGAGCCGCGAGGTTCGCGAGGCCTGATCCCCGCAGATGCGGGGATAACCCGCTGCTGCGCAGCAAGGCGCGCAAGAACACCGCCCGGTCCCCGCAGGCGCGGGGATAATCGTTTGCGTTCGCTGCCGCCCAGACAGTCCAGAAAGCAGTTCCTGCTGTAGGAAAATACGTCTCGAGAATACGAGCGTCTTTCCACACAGGGAAAAGACGCTCATTTTTCTATCCACGCCTGATCGGGGCGGGCGGTGTAGATGGTTGAGGGGCCGATCCTTTCGCAGACGTTTCGGTGGAATCGTCAGTGGCTTGCGTTCTGGTATTCAACCGTCGATCGATATGAGCGAGAAGCAGCAGTTGCAGGGCGAGGAAGCCGAAGCAGGTGGTGACACTGAGTGCCATGGGGGCGTACTCGAAAACGGCGGATGCCGCTCGTGGAGTATAGCCGGTGCAGGGCGTTCGGCGAGGGCGGTCAGCCCGCCGGAGCGGGCTGCGGGGCTCAGTGTTCGTCGTTCTCGAAGCGCTCGGCGGCGCGCAGCGCTTCGTCCTGGGTGTCGTGCTCGGAGACGACATTCTCGTTGTCGGGCTGGCTCTCGTCGATCACGACCCAGCCGGTGATCTTCTCGTTCATGTCGCGGGCGGCGAATACCGGTTCCACACGGGCTTGTTTCTGCATGGTCGCTCCTTGGCCGGAAATGATGGGGGCGGTTTTCCTCTTTCGGTACGTTTCGGCTCAGACGCCGTCGCGGGGTAGATCGCCGGCAGCCGGACGGTTGAGTTCGGTGCAGGGGCAGCCTTCGTGGACGCAGGACATGCCGTCGGGGTGACCGGCTGCGCAGGCCGAGCAGCAGAAGGCCTGGCCTTCGCTCATCGCGCTCTGCTCGCTGGTGACCTGGTGTTCGCAGCCCACGCAGGCGCAGGTTCCCAGATCGGCCATCGTTGTCTCCTGTTTGGCGGATTCACCAATCAAGGTAGTCAAGCCGCGGGGCGCTTTGCCAATCGATCGGGCAGCGTGTGGTAGGCGGCGAGCACCTCGCGAAAGGTGGCGCGACGAGGCTCTGAAATCGGGCGGCGTCGCGTCGCTGGCTCGAGTAACCAGCGACGCGCGACACAACAGACCGATGAAGCGCGGTGCGTCCGGCACCGCGTTTCAGCATGCGTCCTGACGGGGGCGGGTATCGAGTCTCAGTTGTCGGCGTCGGGGGCGGCCGGCTGAAAGGCCCGCTTGTCGTCGGGCAGGCGCACCATGTCGCCAAGATTCAGCTCGCCGAGCGACTTCATGCGTTCGCCGCTGTCGGGGTCGATCAGCGCGACAACCTCGCCGATGCTGGTGGCGTCGCGGTAGGCCTCGACGCGCACGCGCACGCTGACGCCGCGGTAGCGGCCGGTGAGGATGCTGCCGGGGTGGGGCTCGCCGTAGTCGTTGGGGTCCTTGGCGTAATGCGCGCTGACGCTGCCGGCGCCGGGGGAATCCCATTCGATGTGCTTGTGCATGCAAAACTCCTGTTGCGGGTTGGGGTTACCGTCAGGGTAGCGTGCTGTTCGCGGCTCGCCCATGGGGTGGCGGATATTCGGCCGTTAAGCCGGTGTTAAGACACATGCGCTGTGCTGAGGTGGCGAAAGGACGCTAATGCGTGGCTGTGCGGCGGTCACGCCCTGGTAACGGGAGGTATCCGATGTCGATGGCCCATATTCACCCCATGCTGGTTCATTTCCCCATCGTGCTCTGGCTGCTGGCCGTGGCCTGCCAGTGTCTGGTGGTGTTGCGCGGGGAGACGTTCGAGCGGCGACGCAGCTGGCAGAAGGCGTCGCTGTGGCTGCTGGTGCTGGGCACGCTCGGGGGCCTTGTTGCGGCCGGTTTCGGCGATGCGGCCTTCGATATCGCCCGAGAGAAGGGTTTCCCCGCGGCGCCCATCGAGTCCCACGAGGAGCTGGCGATGACCACGCTGACCGTGTTCGGGCTGCTCACCCTGGTTCAGGCGGTGGTCTACTGGCGGCGCATTGCCCTCAACCGGGCCCTGTCCTGGGTCATGCCGCTGGCGGGCCTGGTGGGGGCCGTGCTGATGCTGATGACCGCGGATCGAGGCGGCGATCTGGTCTACGAGATCGGGGTCAACGTGGCGGCGGCACATCCCTGACGGCGTCTGCGCGCCGCCCCGGCACGCTGGCCGGGGCGGCCTGAAGCCGACTCAGAAGCGGAAGCTGAGCCCGCCCATCACCACAACCGGGTCGATCTCGACGTTGGCGTCGTAGTTCACGCCGCCCACGGTGGCGGTGGCGTCGCTGTCGATATCGAGGTACCAGGCGGCGGCGTTGAGCGCCCAGTGCTCGTTGATCAGCAGGTCGACGCCGACCTGGGCGGCGGCGCCCCAGGAGTCGTCGAGGTTGAGCGTGCCGACATCGAGGCTCTCGTCGGAGAAGTGGGTGTAGTTGATGCCGGCGCCGAGATAGGGCTGCACGCGCGAGGCGGTGCCGCCCAGCGGGTAGTACTGCAGCGTCAGGGTCGGCGGCAGGTGCTTGGTGGAGGCGAGGTTGTCGCCGTTGAGCGCGATCTCGTGCTCGAAGGGTTGGGCGGCGAGCAGCTCGATACCCAGCGTGTCGGTGAAGCGGTAGCCGAGGGTGAAGGCGAAGGCGCTGTCGTCGCCGACGTCGACATCCAGCCCCAGGTCGCTGAAGTTGCCGTTGTCGCTCTTGGGGTCGACCTTGGCGACACCGAAGCGGGTGAACAGGTCGCCCTGGCCGTAGGCGAGGGCGGTGGCGCTGGTCATCAGGCCGCCGGTGAGCAGGGCGGCGGAAAGCAGGGCAGGGGTGCGCATCTCGGAGTCTCCTGAACAGCGGTGGATCATGGCGGCGCGATACGGCGCGCCGCCGGGATGAACCCCGCAACAATAGCCCTTCGATTTGTGTGGATATTTGCGCTGGGACAAGTTTCGGGCCCGGTCGTGCGCCGGACGATTTCGAAACCTGTTGCAGATCAAGAAACGAAAAACCCGCCGGGGCGAGGCGCCGGCGGGTTCGTCGTGAGGCAGGTGGTGCTTACTTCTTGCGGGCGCGCTTGCGCTCGTTCTCGGTCAACAGTTTCTTGCGCAGACGAATGTGGTTGGGCGTGATCTCGACGAGCTCGTCGTCGTCGATGAACTCGATCGCCTGCTCGAGGGTGAAGCGCACCGGCGGGGTGAGGACGATGTTCTCGTCGTTGCCGGAGGCGCGCATGTTGTCGAGCTTCTTGGCCTTGGTGGGGTTGACCACCATGTCGTCGGCGCGGTTGTTGATGCCCACCAGCATGCCTTCGTAGACCTCGGTGCCGTGCTCGATGATCAGCTTGCCGCGGTCCTGCAGGGCGTAGAGGGCGTAGGCCAGGGCCTTGCCGGGTACCATCGACACCAGCACGCCGTTGCGCCGTTCGATGGCGGCGTCGGGCTTGAGCGCGCCGTAGTGGTCGAAGCGGCTGGTGAGGATGCCGGTGCCCGAGGTCAGGGTCAGGAACTGGCCGCGGAAACCGATCAGCCCGCGTGCGGGGATGATGAAGTCGAGCCGCACGCGCCCCTTGCCGTCGGGGTTCATGTTGGTCATCTCGCCCTTGCGGTAGCCGAGCTCTTCCATCACCGCGCCCTGGTGCTGCTCCTCGCAGTCGATGATGACCTCTTCGTACGGCTCCTGCTGAACGCCGTCGATCTCCTTGATGATGACTTCCGGACGGCCCACGGCCAGCTCGTAGCCCTCGCGACGCATGGTCTCGATCAGCACCGAGAGGTGCAGCTCGCCGCGGCCGGAGACGGTGAACTTCTCGGGCGATTCGCCCTGCTCGACGCGCAGCGCGACGTTGTGAATCAGTTCCTGCTCGAGGCGGTCGCGGATGTTGCGGCTGGTGACGAACTTGCCGTCCTTGCCGGCGAACGGCGAGTCGTTGACCTGGAAGGTCATGGACACGGTGGGTTCGTCGACGGTCAGTGCCGGCAGCGCCTCGACGGCGTTCGGGTCGCACAGGGTGTCGGAGATCGCCAGATCCTCGATACCGGTGATGCAGATGATGTCGCCGGCTTCCGCCTGCTCGGTCTGCACCCGCTCGAGGCCCATGTGAGTCATCACCTGGCCGATCTTGCCGCGGCGGCTCTTGCCCTCCTTGGTGAGTACCGTGACCTGCTGGTTGGGGCTGACGCTGCCGCGCTTGATGCGGCCCAGGCCGATGACGCCGACGTAGCTGGAGTAGTCGAGCGCCGAGATCTGCATCTGGAAGGGGCCGTCGAGCTCGACCTTGGGCGGCTCGACGATGTCGATGATCGACTGGAACATCGGCGTCATGTCGTCGGCGAGGGCGTCCGGCTCATGGCCGGCGATGCCGTTGAGCGCCGAGCAGTAGATGATCGGGAAGTCGAGCTGCTCGTCGGAGGCGCCGAGGTTGTCGAACAGGTCGAAGATCTGGTCGATCACCCAGTCGGGGCGGGCGCCGGGGCGGTCGATCTTGTTGACCACGACGATCGGTTTCAGGCCCTGATCGAAGGCCTTCTGGGTGACGAAGCGAGTCTGCGGCATGGGGCCATCGACGGCATCGACCAGCAGCAGGACCGAGTCGACCATCGACATCACGCGCTCCACCTCGCCGCCGAAGTCGGCGTGTCCCGGGGTGTCGACGATGTTGATGTGATAGACCTCGTCGTCGGGTGCCTGCCAGCGGATCGCCGTGTTCTTGGCCAGGATAGTGATACCGCGTTCCTTTTCCTGGTCGTTGGAGTCCATGATGCGCTCCTGCCCCTCGGCCTTGCGGTCCAGGGTGCCGGACTGCTGGAGGAGCTTGTCGACCAGGGTGGTTTTGCCGTGGTCGACGTGAGCGATGATGGCTATGTTGCGAAGTTTCTCGATCACGACGGGATCCTGCAGGGAAATAAGGGGCGCATTATAGTGGCTAGCCCCCGGCCCCTGCCACCATTGGGCGCGGCTTTCGGCCACTTTGTCGCTATCTTGATCCCCGTCAAGCCGTCATGGCGCCTTCCTTTCTAGTCTGGAGAGGCACGTTTTCGAGACGACTCGCGAGGAGGTTATCGATGAAAGCATGGCTCTGGGGCGGCTTGCTGGCCGCGTCGCTGGGACTGGGCTCCGGCCTGGCACTGGCCCACGGTAACGAGGGCGGCCGCTTCGATCATGGCGGCTATGGGCCGGGCATGATGGGGGGCGGTGGATACGGCTCGGGCATGATGGGCGGCTACGGCGCGGGCATGGGGCCCGGCATGATGGGCGGCTACGGCGCGGGCATGGGTCCGGGCATGATGGGCGGCTACGGCGCGGGCATGGGCCCCGGCATGATGGGCGGCTACGGCCCTGGCATGGGGCCCGGGATGATGGGTGGCTATGGCCCGGGCATGATGGACGACGATGACGATGATGCCGGCGGCTGGTATGGCCCCGGCATGATGGGCAATCCGGCGTGGTTGCAGGGGCCCCAGCGCGAGAAGCTGCGCAATCTCCAGCACGACTTCTACAAGGAGCAGCAGCCGCTGATGGAAAAGATGGTGGAGCAGCGGCTGCGCCTGCGTGAGTTGTCTCTGGATGATAAGGCGGATCCGGAACAGGCCGGCAAGGTCTATGCGGAGATCTTCCGGCTGCAGCGTCAGATGCAGGAGAACGCCCGGCAGATGCACGAGCAGCTCTACCAGATGATGGAGCAGAACCAGCAGGGCAAGTCGCCTTGAGCCCCCGGGCTCACAGCTGGCCGAGCAGGTAGTCGAAGAGCCGGCCGGGACTCTGCGCCAGTGGCTGGGTCAGCGGGATGCGGGGCAGGGCGAGCGGATCGCTGCGCGGCGACAGCCAGCCACCCTGCCCCGCCAGGGCCATGCTGACGCCGCACTGGCTGACGAGCCGCTGCAGGCGCGGGGAAGGCTGCCGGTCGGGGTAGGCGAAGATCGGCAGCGGCTCGCGACACAGCCGGGCGAGTTCCCGGCGGGCGCCCTTCACCTGGCGGCGTACGGCGTCATCGTCGAGCGGTTCCAGGTCGCTCAGACCCACGCCGCGCCCGCCGAAACGCACCAGCCCTTCGTGTTCCAGCCGGCGGATGCTGAAGGGGTCGAGGTTGTGGGGCGCGTGGCCCAGCTCGTTGTGCAGGTAGTCGGCCACGGCGGCGAGGCGGCGTGCGTCCAGCCCTTCGAGCTGGGTCAGGTAGCGGGCCAGGGCGCGGCTGTAGGCGGTGTCGGGGCTCGCCGGTGGCAGGGGTGGCCGGGGCAGGCCCGCATCGGCCAGCGTGTCGTGGATGCGCCGGGCGTCGCGCCCTTCCCACAGGCCTTCGCCGATGGTGAGGCGCCAGCTGCCGCGCGGATGACGCAGCCATCCGGTACTCAGGAACACGCTGGCGGGGATGGCGTAGTGCGCGAGCAGCGGCATGGCCACGTCCAGGGTGCTGCGCCAGCCGGCGTCGAAGGTCAGGGTGATGCGGGCCTGCGGGTCATGATGGGGCTGCAGCGCCGTGCCCAGGCAGACCAGCCGGGCGATGTCGCTGAGGTTGAGCAGCAGCCGCTCCAGGCTCTCGCGCCCCAGACACCACGCGGCGCGATGCGGCAGCCGGGCCTCGGCATCGCTGGGCAGCACGCGGGGCAGCACGAGGATCGCGCTGCGTCCCCACAGGGGCTCCGCCTGGCTGCGCCGCCAGTGGCCGCGCAGACGGCAGGCCAGGTCCTGAGCCATATCCAGGCCGTTCATGGCGTTTTCCCTCCCCGCGCGTCCGGCGCGCGACACCTCCGTGTTCCCTCAGTCTATCCCAAGCCCCGGCATCGGCACCGCTCATCCTGCCGAGCGCTGGCCGTCTCCCATGCGCCGCTGCAGCACGCTGGCATGGCAGGCGCGCAGGCGGGCCAGCAGGTCGCGTTCGGCCGTGCCTTCCAGATCCGGGTCGAAGCCGCCGACCCGTTCGAACCAGCTGTGGCGCATCGCCAGCAGCCGAATCCGCCCGCCACCGCCCGGCAGGCGTGCCAGCCAGTGAGTGGTGAGCCAGCCGTCGCTGATCAGCGCGACGACGTCCCACTGCGACGCCAGGGCCTGGTCGACCAGGGCCAGCCAGCCCGGGGGTGGGTCGGTCGCCGGATCGAGAAACGCCAGCACGTCGGCCTGGCTGCGATTGGCCACGATATTGAGGCGCTGGCCTCGGGGCCGGTCGGGCAGCAACAGCAGCCGGGCGCCGTGTGCCTCGGCCAGCCGCTCGATGCGACTGCGAGACTTGTCGACGAGCAGCCAGATCTCGTGACGGGTGGGCGTCTGGCCGAAGTCCCGCGCGAGGCCGGCCAGGCAGCGCCCCAGGCGTGCATGACCGCGGCGGGCGTCAAGGATGACACTGTAGGAATGCATAATGGCGGTCCAGTGACGGTGCCGACCGGTTGCCGTGTCGCCGGCCGCCCGAAGCACCGCGCCCTTGGCGCTCGGTAGTGGTTTGTCAGCGTGCCCTGCCGTCCCGCGCGTTGTTTGTAATAAAGCGTAGCCGGTGGTTTCAAAGGGTATCAACTTGCAGCCTGCTGATTTTGTGGCGATTCGCGGGTGGTTTTTCCCTCCGTCGATGGTTGAGATGCTCCATTGATCGTCCGGGTTTTCGCCATCTTAGGCGCATGCACTGATATGGTGCATCAATGAAAATTGATGACCTTTTGTGGTGCATTAGGTCGACGGTGAAAAATGCCGACCACACTGGGATCACCGCTTTCATTATTCGGCGAGACTGTCAGCGTCGCCTTTTATGGCGGAATTTCATTGGCTTGCGACGATAGCGATAAATGGTGCGCCATTTTGGCACGGTGTCTGCATTTCGTTTGCCAGAACGGCACGTCATGGGCAATCCTGAAGCGGCGTGCTACAACGACGCTGGACACGCAAGCCATCGATTCGAGCTATCGGCTCATTTGTGGAGGACATCATGTCTGAGAAGACACTCGCCCTGATCGAAGAACACGACGTCAAGTGGGTGGACCTGCGCTTCACCGACACCAAGGGCAAGGAGCAGCACGTCACGATTCCGGCCGGCGCCGTCGATGAAGAGTTCTTCGAGAACGGCCAGATGTTCGATGGCTCCTCCATCGAAGGCTGGAAGGGGATCAACGAATCCGACATGATCCTGCGTCCGGAAGATGGTTCCGGCTTCCTCGACCCGTTCACCGAGGACGCCACCCTGGTGCTGCGCTGCGACATCATCGAGCCGGCCACCATGCAGGGCTACGAGCGCGACCCGCGCTCCATCGCCAAGCGTGCCGAGGCCTACCTGCAGTCCACCGGCCTGGGCGACACCGCCTTCTTCGGCCCGGAGCCGGAATTCTTCATCTTCGACGAAGTGCACTGGAAGACCGACCTCCAGGGCGCGATGTACAAGATCACTTCCGAGGAAGGTGCCTGGGCCACCGACTCCACCAACGTGGAAGGCGGCAACCTGGGTCACCGCCCGCGGGTCAAGGGTGGCTACTTCCCGGTGCCCCCGGTGGACAGCTTCCACGATATCCGTAGCGCGATGTGCAACACCCTCGAGGCGATCGGCCAGGCGGTGGAAGTCCACCACCACGAGGTGTCCAACGCCGGCCAGAACGAGATCGGCGTGAAGTTCAACACCCTGGTCAAGAAGGCCGACGAGGTTCAGGAGCTGAAGTACGTGGTCCACAACGTGGCCCATGCCTACGGCAAGACCGCGACCTTCATGCCCAAGCCCATCGTCGGCGACAACGGCTCCGGCATGCACGTCCACCAGTCCTTCTGGAAGGACGGCGCCAACCAGTTCGCCGGTGACGAGTACGCCGGTCTGTCCGAGATGGCGCTGTACTACATCGGCGGCATCATCAAGCACGCGCGGGCCCTGAACGCCTTCACCAACGCCTCCACCAACTCCTACAAGCGTCTGGTGCCGGGCTTCGAGGCGCCGGTCATGCTCGCCTACAGCGCGCGCAACCGCTCCGCGTCCATCCGTATCCCGTACACCGCCAGCCCCAAGGGCAAGCGCGTCGAGGCTCGCTTCCCCGATCCGACCGCCAACCCCTACCTGGCGTTCGCGGCGATGCTGATGGCGGGTATCGACGGCATCAAGAACAAGATCCATCCCGGCGACGCGATGGACAAGAACCTCTACGACCTGCCGCCGGAAGAGGGCAAGAAGGTGCCGACCGTGGCCAACAGCCTCGATCAGGCCCTGGAAGCCCTGGACAACGACCGTGCCTTCCTCACCGAAGGCGGCGTGTTCACCGACGACATGATCGATGCCTACATCGAGCTCAAGGAAGAAGACGTCCAGCGCCTGCGCATGGCGACGCATCCGGTGGAGTTCGACCTCTACTACAGCTGCTGATCTCGCGTCCGGGCGGCGTGGTTGCGCCGCCGGGCGTGTCGCGACCCGGAGCCCGCCAAATCGGCGGGCTCTTTTTTTGCGTTACACTCGGACGAGGCACGCTGGTGTGCCGCCAAGCCATGGAGGAGGGCTGTCATGATCCGTCGCCTGTCGGCCGTGCTGCTGGCCGTCTGCCTGGTAGCGGGTGCGGCACCGAGCGTCGTTTCGGCGGCCAGCGTCTATCGCACCACCGATGCCCAGGGCAATGCGGTCTTCACCGACCGACCGGTGGAACAGGGCGAGCGTGTCGAGCTGGAGCCGCTGAGCGTGCTGCCCTCCACCCCCGTGCGCGACCCCGCCGCGCGTGATGTCGAGCGCGAAACGGCCCGGCAACCGGCGCGTGCCGACACGCCGTTCATGCCCTACACCACCTTCCGCATCGAGCAGCCCGAGGATGGCGAAACACTGCCCACCGGCGCCGCCGGCAACGTGCAGGTGACGCTGGCCATCGAGCCCGCCCTGCGTCCGGATCACAAGGTCCGCCTGCTCGTCGACGGCCGGGTCAGCCAGTCGGCGCTGCACGCGCGCGTGTTCATGCTCACGGATCTGGTGCGTGGCGAGCACACCCTGCAGGCGGAGCTGCTCGACGCCCAGGGCCGGGTGCGCCATCGCAGTGCGCCGGTGACCCTCTACGTGCAGCGCGCCAGCGTCCATCTGCCTGCCAACCCCAACAATCCCGCCCGGTCGCCCTGAGCGGCGGCTTGCTGTTCACCACACTCGACACACCGATTTCGCCACCTTGGCGCAGCCTTGTACGAGCAAATGCACCATAATGGTGCATCAAGGGGCGCGCCATCGGCGTTCATCCCGCTGAATGCCGGGTTTCCCGGCATGGCGCGCTTCTTGCAGTCCTTGTCGTGACACATCCCGCACGGGAGAGCGCCCATGTATCAACGCCTGCTGGAGAACCTGACCACCGCCGTCGTCTATCTGGACGACGCCCTGCGCGTACGCTGGCTGAACCCCGCCGCCGAGGCGCTGCTGGCGGTCAGCGAGAGCCGGGTCAGGGGCACACGCCTGGACTGTCTGGAAGGCGAGGGCGGCGCCATCGCGGCGGTGCTGACCAAGGCGCTGGAGGCCCGGCATCCCTTTACCCAGCGTGAGGCCGTACTGCTGCCCGCCGGGGCGGAACCGGTCACGGTGGACTTCACGGCCACGCCGCTGTCGGACCGGGAGTTGCTGCTCGAGATCGAGCCCCGCGACCGGCTGATACGTATCTCCCGGGAGGAGGCACTGATCACCCGTCAGGAGACCATCAAGGTGCTCTCGCGGGGGCTGGCCCACGAGATCAAGAATCCGCTGGGCGGCATCCGCGGTGCCGCCCAGCTGCTCGAGCGCGACCTGCCGGACCCGCAGCTGGCCGAGTTCACCCGGGTGATCGTCGAGGAAGCGGACCGTCTGCGCGACCTGGTCGACCGCATGCTCGGCCCCAATCGCCCCGCCGGGCACGAGCCGCTCAACATCCACAAGGTACTCGAGCGGGTACGGGCGCTGCTCGAGGCCGAGCACCCGCGGGTCGATTATGCACGCGACTACGATCCCAGCCTGCCGGACCTGCACGGCGACGAGGCACAGCTGATCCAGGCGGTACTCAACGTCGCCCGCAATGCCGTGCAGGCGCTTGAGGAGAGTGCCGTCGACGCGCCACGCCTGACGCTGCGTACCCGGGCCCGGCGCCAGTTCACCCTGGGCGCCGAGCGCCATCGGCTGGTCTGCGAGGTGGCAGTGATCGACAACGGCCCCGGGATTCCCGCCGCGCTTCAGGAAACACTGTTCTATCCGATGGTCTCGGGACGTGCCGAGGGCAGCGGGCTGGGGTTGTCGATCGCCCAGTCGATCCTGCACCAGCACCAGGGACTGGTCGAGTGCGACTCGCAGCCCGGTTGCACGGAATTCCGCCTGCTGATCCCGCTGGAGTGTTCCGCATGAACCGGCCGGCGTCCCATCGCGCCGCCGGTGCGCCTCTCGTGACCTGCGCCGGAGGCGCCCCCACTGTTACCCGCTGGAGGGCTTTATGACCGACGCCGCTCGTATCGTCATCGTCGACGACGACCGTGCCATTCGCTGGGTGCTGGAGCGCGCCCTGGCCCAGCCCGACCTGGACGTGACCAGCTTCGACCGCGCCGACACCGCGCTGGAAAGCCTGCTGCGCCAGCCGCCGGACGTGCTGCTCACCGATATCCGCATGCCGGGGCTGGATGGCCTGGACCTGATGGCACGGCTGCGCGAGAGTCATCCGGACCTGCCGGTGATCGTGATGACCGCGCATTCCGACCTGGACAGCGCGGTGGCTTCCTACCAGGGTGGCGCCTTCGAGTACCTGCCCAAGCCCTTCGATGTCGATGAGGCGCTGGCGCTGGTGCGCCGCGCCGTGGCGCATGCTCGCGAGCGCCAGGCGCCGGCCACCGCCCCGGAGGGGCTGACTGCCGAGATCATCGGTGAGGCGCCGGCGATGCAGGAGGTGTTCCGCGCCATCGGGCGGCTCTCGCAGTCGCACATCACCGTGCTGATCAACGGCGAGTCGGGGACCGGCAAGGAACGGGTCGCTCAGGCGCTGCACCAGCACAGCCCGCGCAAGGCGAACCCGTTCATCGCCCTGAACATGGCGGCGATCCCCAAGGACCTGATGGAGTCCGAGCTGTTCGGTCACGAGAAGGGCGCCTTCACCGGCGCCTCGGCGCAGCGCCGCGGGCGCTTCGAGCAGGCCGACGGCGGCACGCTGTTCCTCGACGAGATCGGCGACATGCCGCCCGATACCCAGACCCGCCTGCTGCGCGTGCTGGCCGACGGCGAGTTCTATCGTGTCGGCGGCCACACCCCGGTCAAGGTCGACGTGCGGATCATCGCTGCCACCCACCAGAACCTTGAGAAACTGGTCGAGGACGGCCGCTTCCGCGAGGACCTGTTCCATCGTCTCAACGTGATTCGCGTGCATCTGCCGCGGCTCGCCGAACGGCGCGAGGACATCCCGCGGCTCGCCCAGCACTTCCTCGCCGAAGCCGCCAGGGAGCTGGCCACCGAACCCAAGGTGCTGACCCGCGAGGCCGAGCAGCACCTGACCCGGCTGGCATGGCCGGGCAACGTGCGCCAGCTCGAGAATACCTGCCGCTGGCTGACGGTGATGGCCTCGGGTCGTGAGGTACTCGTCGACGACCTGCCGCCGGAGCTGCGCGACGTCGAGGGCACCGAAGCCGCCGGCGGCGACTGGCGTGGTGCCTTCCGCGAGTGGGCCGACCGCGCCCTGGCCGCCGGCCACACCCACCTGCTGGAGGAGGCGGTGCCGGATTTCGAGCGCATCCTTATCGAGACCGCGCTCAAGCACACCGGCGGGCGCAAGGGTGAGGCCGCCGAGCTGCTGGGCTGGGGGCGCAACACCCTGACCCGGAAATTGAAGGTGCTGTTGCCGGCGCTGGCCGAGGAGTGAGGGAAGAGGGAAGCGGTTAGGGTGACAGTGCCGCCAGCGCCGCCTCCAGGTGGGCGAAGCCGATGCGCTCCTGCTCGAGGCGCACCCGCTCGCCCAGTCGATCGTCGCGCAGGGCGGCGAACAGGGCGGACTCGTCATCGGTCAGGCGGCTCGGGGTATGGCTCAGGCGCTTGTCCGAAGGTTCCTCGCCCCACAGCGGGCGGTGTGCCAGCAGGGTGGCCTCGTCCATCAGCAGCGACCGGGCCCGGGGCAGGTACGCGCGCAGCCGGTCGAGGATGCCGAAGCCGTGGGTATCGATATCCCCCCAGTAGTGGACCTGGACCTCCTGGAGCCAGGGCGTCCTGGCCAGGTGCTCCAGGCCGTAGCCCAGGCCGAAGATCACCAGCGAGCGCGGTACCTCGGGAAAGGCCAGGCCGTTGGTCAGGTTCTCGGTGATGAAGACTCGCTCCACCGCCGGCCGAAACGTGGTGAACTGCTCCGCCGGCACGCCGAGATCGCTCAGGCCGTGCAGCGACAGGGTCGGGTCGAGCAGGCGGAACCGCACTGGCGGCGAGGGCTCGCGCAGTCCGTAGCGACGGTTGAAGCCGCGTACGCCGGTGGCTTGCGCATCGATGGCCGCCTCGGGCAACACCCTGTCCAGTAGCGAGGAAAGCAGGCCGCGGCGCGCCTCGATGAACTTGGTGTCGACGCCGGGAATGTCCAGTTGGCGGAGATAGACCCCGGGGCGCGGCCGTCGCTGGAAGTGGTCGAGGACCGCCAGCAGCTGGGGCCAGTCGGCGGCGTGCTCCAGCACCTTGAGCGGATGCTGCCGCAGCCAGCCGGCCAGGCGTGGCTGGCGGGTCAGGATCTCGGCGGCCAGGGCATCGAAGCGCGCGGCCTCCCGCTGCTTTCGCAGCAGGCGCAGGGCGTCTTCGGCCTCGGGCACCCGCAACGCGGCGGGCAGCGCGTTGCTGCCCTGGACCCGGTTACCCTGGCGGCGGAATTCGATCGCGTAGCCGTAGCCCAGGGCGTCGCGGCTGCCGGCCTGCAGGGTGCGGACCCAGTCGGCGACCTCGCCGAAGCGCTCGGCGACCTCCCGGGCCGTGGGGCGGCGCAGGCGCAGCGGCAGCGGAAACAGCGGCTCGCCGCCGTCGGCCGGCAGACGCGCGGCGAGGAGGGCGCCGCTGTCCCAGTGTCGCTGCAGCTGGCGGCGGATCTCCTCCGGGGTGGTCCAGGCGCTCACCTCACAGCACCTCGATGCGGTCGCGGGCGGCCTTCTCGTGGCGATACTCCTCGATGCTCAGGTTGCGCAGCATCGACTGGCGGCCCGCCTCGTTGTGCACGAAGCCGACGTTGGCCACATAGGGCTCGATGATGTGGATCTTCTGTAGCGGGGTGACGATCAGCAGCTGCAGGTTGAGGCGGGCGAACAGCTCGAGGCCATAGCGGGCGGAGTCGTCGGAACCGCGGCCGAAGGCCTCGTCGATGACCACGAAGCGGAACGAGCGCGAGTGGCTCTCGCCCCATTCCAGGCCGAACTGGTAGGCCAGGCTGGCGGCGAGTACGGTGTAGGCCAGCTTCTCCTTCTGGCCGCCGGACTTGCCGCCGGCGTCCGAGTAGTGTTCATGCTCGCTGTCGTCCTCGCGCCAGCGCTCGGAGGCCGAGAACAGGAAATGGTGGCGCACGTCGGTGACCTTGCGCGTCCAGCGCTTGTCCAGCTCGGTGCTGCCCTCCCGGCCGCGGAAGCGTTCGATGATCGCCTTGACCTGCAGGAACTTGGCCTCCGAGTATTGCTCGTCGTCGCTGCCGCTGAGGGCGTTCTCGGTGCAGGCGCGCAGTTGCTGACGGAAGTCGCGGATCTCGGCGTCGGGGCTGGGCTCGGCGAGCAGGCGGATGTAGCGCCCCGGGTTGTAGTCGATGTCGTGCAGCGAGGCGTTGATGGTGGCAACCCGGCCCTTGATGTCCTCGCGCTGCTGGTTGAGGAAGGCCTGGAAACCGGCGATCTCGCGGATGGTGTTCTCGTTGAGCAGCTGCTTGAAGCGGGCCTCGAAGCGCGGCAGGTCGTCGGCCTCGAGGGCGGCGAGCATGGCACGGTAGTCGTCGCCGGCGGCCAGGCTGGCGTCCACCTCCTCGGTGTCCTGTGGCCACTGGGTCATGATGTGCTGCATGGCCTTGATGATCGCGTCGCGCAGGCGGTCGAGCTGCTTCTGGCGCGCGTCGATGTCGGCCTGCAGCCAGTCGCGCATCTCGCGTTCGCGATTGTCGCAGGACTCGACGCTGAGCTGATGCTCGCCCAGCGCCGGGCCGCGCAGTTCGTCGAGTCGCGCGAAGCACGCCTCGCGCCGCGGGGGGTCGAGGCTCTCCACCCATGCTCGGGCCTCGCCGTGCTGGGCGGCGGCCGTGTCGCGGCGCGTGGTCAGACTGCCCTGCTCGCCCTGGGCCTTGCCCCAGGCCTCTTCGGTGGCCGCGCCGGCGGCCTCCAGTTCCTCCAGCTGAGCCTGCAGCGTCCGGAGCCGGTCGGAGCTCGCTTCCAGCGTGCGGCGCTCTTCCTCACGGCTGGCCAGCTGTGCCGCGGGGGTACGCCAGTCGAGTTCCTGGAAGTCGCCGAAGCCCTGCAGGCGGCTCAGGTCGCCCCGCCGCTGGCTCAGGCCGCGCTGCTCGCGCTGGATCGCGGCGACCCGGTCGGCACTGTCCTGCAGGCGGCGTTGCAGGGTCGCCGCCTCGTCCTCCAGGGCCTGGATCTTGGCGGCGTTGCTCCAGCCCAGCACGTAGCGGGTGCGATCGTCGAGGCGGTGACGGTCGTCCTTCTCGTGGCGCTCGCCGCCGGTCTTGAGCTGGCCGTTGCGGGTCAGGGCGCGCTGTTCGCGGCGGAATTGGCTGAGGTCGTCGCAGCAGGCGTAATCGAAGCGCTTGCCCAGCTCCTGCTCCAGCCAGGCGTAGTGCTCGCTGTCGGGACGAATCGCCAGCCTGCGTACCAGCGAGGCGGGATGCAGCGACGGCGCCGTCGCCTGGGGCTCGCGCACCCGGTAGTAGACCAGCCGACCGCGCAACTGGGTGCGTTCGACCCAGTCGGCGACCGCGGCGTAGTGGGTCTCCGGGACTAGCAGCGACAGCGCGAAGTTGTGCAGCACCCGTTCGGCGGCTCCCTCCCAGTCGCGGGCCTCTTCACGCACCTGGAGCAGCTCGCCGGCGAAGGGCAGGGTGTCGGCGTCCAGGCCGGTGGCCTCGCACAGCCGCTCGCGGAGCGCCAGCATGCGGGCGGGCAGGTTGGAGCGGCGCGTGCGCAGCGAGTCCAGCTCGGCATCGAGCGCGTCGTGCTGGCCCTTGAGGCCGCGCAGCTCCAGCTCGAGCTCGGTGCGCTGGTTGATCAGGGCGTTCTCGTCGTCATCCAGGGCGCTCAGCGCCTGCTCGATGGCCCGGAGGTTGGCCTGGAAGGCGTCGGCGTCCTCGGCGACCTCGAGGCCCACGGCGGTGGCCAGGTCGCGATAGTGTTCCCCGCGGCGGCGGCGCTTGTCGCGCTCGTGGCCGAGCTCCTCGATCTCGCGGGCCAGCTGGGCCAGGCGGTCGCCGCCGCTGGCGGCGATGGCCTGCTTGAGCTCGTCGCGCCGGAGAGCCTCACGGCGGCGTTGCGCCTGGAGTTCCTCGAGCCGGTTGGCCAGGCGCGCCAGTTCGCCGTCGAGCCGTTCGAGGCGGCGCTCGAGCAGGGCCGCCTTGTGGTGGGCGAAGTAGCTCTTCAGCGCCTCGCGGTCCTCGACGCGTTGTGCCTGCCGGTGCTCGAGGTCGGCATGGCGGTCGAGGTTGGCCACCAGCGGCGTCAGCGCCTCGATCTTGCGGCGTGCCTCGAGCACGGCGGCGTGGGCGCGGTCGAGGTCGTCGAAGTGGCGGATCAGGGCGGCGATGCGCTCCTCCATGGGCAGCGCCTCGAGCATATGGGTGCGCACGAAGTCGGTGAGGTTGCCCACCGACTTCATCGACACCGTCTGGTTGAACAGCTCCATGGCCTGGTCGTTGGTGGCACCCAGGCCGAAGCGGCGGCGGAAGGCGGCGCCGTAGGGCGGGAAGCTGTCGTGCAGCTCGACGTGCGGGGTGTCGCGCAGCCGCTTGCGCAATTGCTTGAGGTCGCTGCCGAAATCGTCGAAGTCGCCGGCGATGGCCAGCTCGCGGTCGGCGACCACGTAGAAGCGTTCCGGCTGGCCCTTGGTGTCGGCGATCCAGAACACCTGCGCGAGGGTGACGTGGGTGTCGAAGCCCTCGTTGTAGAAGTGGCCGAGGATCACCGAATAGCCGTTGTGGTCGCGCAGGCCCACCGCCCTGGCGCTGAGGCCCGCCTCGCCGCGCTCGGTCTTGTAGTAGCCCAGCACATAGGAGCGCAGGCTGCGTTCCTTGGCCTCGGCGCCGGCGGCCTTGTTGTAGGTGATGCGCTGGGCGGGCACCAGCAGGGTGGTGATGGCGTCGACCAGGGTCGACTTGCCGGAGCCGATGTCGCCGGTGAGCAGGGCGTTGTCGCCGCCGGCGTTCAGGCGCCAGACGCGCTGGTGGAAGGTGCCCCAGTTGTAGACCTCCAGGCGCTGCAGGCGAAAGCCGGCGCGTGCCGGGTCGGCCCCGAAGTCGAGTTCTCCGAGCTGCATCTCAGCGGTCTCCCTCGGCGTGCTCACGGTACTCGGCCAGCCGCTGCTCGAACTCGGCCAGCCACTGGGCGTCGACGAACGACTTGAGAATGCGGCGTACCTCGTAGCGCGGCGTGTCGCCCTTGAGGCGGCGCAGGAAGCCCAGCTCCACCACCTTGTTGATGTGGGTGTCGATGCGGTCCAGCAGCCGCGCCTCGTTGCTGGTGTCGGCCAGGAACAGCTTGAGCATCTCCTGGATCTGCTCGCGGGACAGGATCAGGCGACGCTCGTCGCCGCCGGCGTCCTGCTCGGCGAGCTTCTTGCGCAGCAGCGCCAGCAGCAGGCTGACCGGGTAGCTGAGCGGCTGGCGGCGCACCAGGCGCGGTAGCTCTTCCTCTTCGTCATCCGCGGCCTTCTGGCTCAGGTAGGCGTGGCCCTCGGCCTCGTCGAGCATCAGCGTCAGGCCCAGCGGGGCGATATGGTCGCGGATGCGCGCCTGGTGGTCGAGCAGGTCCTGCCACTGGCCGGGGTGGCGGTCCTGATAGAGCACGCCCTTGAACAGGGCGATCAGCACCAGCGAGAAGCGCCGCTCGCCGGCGGCAGGGCTGGTGTCGAGGGTCGGGTCGTGAAGGTCGTTCATGCCGAGGGCGCCCCTGGGCGGGTGAAGATGACGCGAGGCAGGCGGGCGCGGCGCCAACGGCCGTGATCGTCCTGCCAGGCGAGCTGCTGGGGGTGGTCGTCGTCGAGCAGGCCCTGGCCGTCTTCGGTGGCGATCGCCAGCCAGGCGACCAGTTCCGCGAGTCCCTGGCGCAGCGGCTCCTCGTCGAGCAGCTCGACGAGGCCGACCTGGTCGCGGGTCTGCAGGGCGCGGCGCACCCGGCCGCGCAAGCGCTCCTTGTCGACATGGTGCTGGTCGAACAGCGCCGCCGCCTCGATGGCCTCGTCGCCACTGGCCAGCCGCTCGGCGTCGATGCGTGGCTTGAGCGGCGGCGTGAACAGCGGGCGCTCCATGGGCAGCTCGAGGCGGGGGGCCGGTTCGTCGATGACCATCGGCTCTTCGCCGGGCGGGTCGTCGCGCAGCGCCAGGGCGTGGCGTTCGACGTCGCGCAGGATGGCCATGATGCGGCGATTCTCCAGCCAGCCCTGATCGTCCAGGTAGCGGCGGAGCTGTTCGGAGAGCCGGGCCACGGTGCGTTGGGCGACTTCGCCGGCGGTCAGCCAGTCGTAGTGGATGCGGGCCAGGCGTGGGTCGGGCGCCAGTTCCGCTACCGGCTCCAGCGTCAGTATGCGCTCGAGCAGCTCCGTCAGTTCCTCCTGGCGGGCCGGCGACATCAGGAAGTCCCAGAAGGCGTGGAAGCTGCGCCCCTGGTCGGAGTCACGGATGGCGTCGTGGTCGCCGAAGATCTCCTCCAGCAGTTCGCCCTTGCCGCCCTCCCAGGTGGCGATGCGTTCGCGCACCTCGCGGTCAAGGTCACGGAAGTTCTGCTCCACCTGGCGGAAGTCGGCCAGCAGCGCCCGGGCGGTGTCGGACATCTGCTGGAAACGCTCGCGCAGGGCGGTGGCGTCCATCAGCGTCAGGCGGCCGTCGCGGATCTCGGCGATCTCGGCATCGAGGGCGTCCCGGCGCCGCTCGAGCTCGCGGATGCGCGCCTCGGGGTCGGTCTCGTTGCCCTGGTCGATCTCGTGCAGCAGGTCGAAGACCTGCTTGAGGCGCGACTCCGCGCCGATGAACTGGCGCTGTTCGAGGCCCGACAGCCAGTGCAGGGCCTGTTCGGTGGCCGGGGTCAGGTCGAAGTGGGGCTCGTCGCCCTCGGCGGGGTAGTACTTGCGCAGCCAGCGATGGCGGTCGTCGGCCCACTCGTTGAGGTAGGTCAGCGCTTCGCGCGGGAAGGGATCGTCGTCGAGGTGCTGGCGCAGGTGATACAGCCAGTCGTCGAGCTGGGCGGCCAGCGGCTGTTCCGCCACGCTGCGCACGTTGGGCGCGATGAAGGCGCGATGCAGGAGGCCGATCACCATGGGGGCGTGCTCGGCACGCAGCAGCGTCCAGGCCGGATGGCCGCGGCGCAGTTGCTGGAGGTAGTCGAAGTCCAGGGTGCGGGTCATTTGTTGAGGATACCGCGATACTTGCCCCGTCCCCAACAGAGGCTCACAGGAACCAGAGCAATCGCAGTTGGGTCTGGCAAGGCGCACCGGGGAGAGGTCGTATAGGGGGTTTTTGGCCATGGCCGGAAAAATATTCCTTTCCATTCCGGCATTCCCGCCATCCATGGCGGTCAGATAGCCAAAGTAGCGTCCAGGGAAGGATTCATAGTGCCCCTCGTAGACCTATCGCCGTGTTTAAGGTGGCTCTGTGCCTTCAGGCTGGAAAGCATTCGCGCTAGCCGTCAAGATGGGAGGATGGACCCCGCGATCGCGGGTATTGCAAGGACCACTCTCTAGGGAGGAGCGCAAGATCATGACGGATATCGCCAAGCTGCTGGGTGACGAGGCCGACAGCCTGCTCAGCCATACCTGCCGGGGCTTTCCGAAGGACAGCCTGCACCTGCCGGGGCCGGACTTCATCGACCGGGTGATGACCGATACCGATCGCAGCCCCCACGTGCTGCGCAACCTGCAGTCGATCTTCAACCACGGACGGCTGGGCGGTACCGGCTACGTGAGCATCCTGCCGGTCGACCAGGGCATCGAGCACTCCGCGGGCGCCTCCTTCGCGCCCAATCCGCTCTACTTCGATCCGGCCAACATCATCGAGCTGGCGATCGAGGGCGGCTGCAACTGCGTGGCCTCGACGCTGGGGGTGCTGTCGTCGGTGGCGCGGCGCTACGCCCACAAGATCCCGATGATGCTCAAGCTCAACCACAACGAGACGCTGACCTACCCGGCGCTCTACGACCAGACGCTGTTCGCCCAGGTCGAGCAGGCGCACGCCATGGGCTGCGTGGCGGTCGGCGCGACCATCTACTTCGGCTCGCCGGAAAGCCGGCGTCAGATCGAGGAGATCAGCGAGGCCTTCGAGCGTGCCCATGAACTGGGCATGGTCACGGTGCTGTGGGCCTACCTGCGCAACCCGGCGTTCAAGAAGGATGGCACCGACTATCACGTGGCCTCGGACCTGACCGGCCAGGCGATCCATCTGGCGGCCACCCTCAAGGCGGACATCGTCAAGCAGAAGCTGGCCGAGACCAATGCCGGCTACCGGGCGGTGGGCTTCGGCCACACCCATGACAAGGTCTACGATGAGCTGACCTCCGAGAACCCCATCGACCTGGCGCGCTATCAGGTGGCCAACTGCTACATGGGGCGCATCGGGCTGATCAACTCGGGCGGCGGCTCCAAGGGGCACTCCGACCTCGGCGAGGCGGTGCGCACCGCGGTGATCAACAAGCGTGCCGGCGGCATGGGCCTGATCTCCGGTCGCAAGGCGTTCCAGAAGCCGATGAAGGAGGGCGTCGAGCTGCTCAACGCCATTCAGGACGTCTATCTGGCGAAGGACGTGACCGTGGCCTGACGCACCCGCGGTTCAGTGGCCTGAAACAGTGGGCCTGAAACAACAGGGGGGCACGGCTGATGGCCGTGCCCCCCTGTTGCGTTGCTTTCCAACCTGACAAACGAAGCAGGCGTTCCCGGTGGCAAAGCGTTACGAGGGCGCTGTGAACCCTTCCTTGGGCGCTACCTTTGCCATCTGACCGCCATGGATGGCGGAAATGCCGGAATGGAAAGGAACATTTTCCGGCCATGGCAAAGGACCCTCTCTTCGCCTTGCCCCCGGCACTCTGCACCGGGTTCTGGAAGTCCGTCTTTATTCCGCGAGCAGCGCCTCGACCTCGGCGACAATGTTGTCGACGGTGAAGCCGTAGTACTTGAACAGGTCGCCCGCCGGAGCGGACTCGCCGAAGCTGTTCATGCCGATGATGCGGCCATCCAGACCCACGTACTTGTACCAGTAGACACGGTGGCTGGCCTCGATGGCCAGCCGCTTGCGCTGGGCCGGCGGCAGCACGCTGTCGCGGTAGCTCTGCGGCTGGGCGTCGAAGGTGTCGGTCGACGGCATCGACACCACGCGGATGGCCTTGCCCTTGGCCTCGAGGGCGTCGGCGGCCTGTATCGCCAGATCGACCTCGGAGCCGGTGGCGATGAGTACTGCTTCGGCCGGGTCGTCGCTGTCCTTGAGGACGTAACCGCCGCGCTGGATGTCGGCCAGCTGCTGCTTGTCGCGCTGCTGGGCGGCGAGATTCTGGCGGGACAGTACCAGGGCTGTGGGGGCGCCGCGGCGATGCAGGGCGGAATGCCAGGCGGCGGCGGTCTCGGTGGCGTCGCACGGGCGCCAGGTCGACAGGTTGGGCGTCGAGCGCAGTGCGCTCAACTGCTCGATCGGCTGGTGGGTGGGGCCGTCCTCGCCCAGGCCGATGGAGTCGTGAGTGAACACGTAGATCGCCTGGCGGTTCATCAGCGCGGCCATGCGTACCGCGTTGTGCATGTACTCCATGAACGTCAGGAAGGTGGCGCCGTAGGGGATGAAGCCGCCGTGGGCGCTGATGCCGTTCATGATTGCGCCCATGCCGAACTCGCGTACCCCGTAGTGCAGGTAGTTGCCGTCGTGATGGTCGCGGTTGATGGCGCGGGCGCCCTTCCAGAAGGTCAGGTTGGAGGGGGCCAGGTCGGCGCTGCCGCCGAGCAGTTCGGGCAGCTGCGGGCCGAGCTCGTTGAGGCAGGCCAGCGAGGCCTTGCGACTGGCAAGGGTCTCGGCCTTTTCCTGTGTGTCCTGGATGAGCTTTTCGCTGGACAGCGGGCTGGGCAGTTCGCCCTTGAGGCGGCGGCTGAGCTCCCTGGCGAGTTCCGGGTACTCGGCCTGATAGCGCTCGAAGCGGGTGTTCCAGTCGGCCTCGCGCTCGGCGCCGCGCTCGGTGGCGTCCCAGGCGCTGTAGAGTGTTTCCGGGACGTGGAAGGGCGCATGTGGCCAGTCCAGCTGCTGGCGCGCCGCGGCGATCTCGTCGTCGCCCAGCGGCGCGCCGTGGCAGGACTCGGTGCCCTGCTTGTTGGGGGCGCCGAAGCCGATGACCGTCTTGCAGATGATCAGGCTGGGACGGTCGTCGTGAGTGCGCGCCATCTCGATGGCCGCCTTGATTTCCTCGGGCTTGTGGCCGTCGACGTTGGGCACCACGTGCCAGCCGTAGGCCTCGAAGCGCTTGGCGGTATCGTCGGTGAACCAGCCCTCGACCTCGCCGTCGATGGAGATGCCATTGTCGTCGTAGAAGGCGACCAGCTTGCCCAGACCCTGGGTGCCGGCCAGCGAGCAGGCCTCGTGGGAAATGCCTTCCATCAGGCAGCCGTCACCCAGGAATACGTAGGTGTGGTGGTCGATCACGGTATGGCCTGGGCGGTTGAACTGCGCCGCCAGGGTGCGCTCGGCGATGGCCATGCCCACGGCGTTGGCCAGGCCCTGGCCGAGCGGGCCGGTGGTGGTCTCCACGCCCGGGGTGTAGCCCAGTTCCGGGTGGCCCGGTGTGCGCGAGTGCAGCTGACGGAAGTTCTGCAGGTCCTGCAGGGTGACGTCGTAGCCGGACAGGTGGAGCAGCGAATAGAGCAGCATCGAGCCGTGACCGTTGGACAGCACGAAGCGGTCGCGGTCGGCCCAGTGCGGGTTGGCCGGATTGTGCTTGAGGTAATCGTTCCACAGCACCTCGGCGATGTCGGCCATGCCCATGGGGGCACCGGGGTGGCCTGACTTGGCCTTCTGCACGGCGTCCATGGACAGCGCGCGGATGGCATTCGCCAACTCGAAACGGGACGGCATTCTCTAGCTCCTCGCCTGCGGCAAATGGGCAGCGGTCGCGGCTGTGCGTGAGGGTAGGGCGGCCGCGTACCTCTTCCTGATTGGCTGGAGCGCGCCGCCGGGCGGGCGACGCGCGGAAATCAGAGCCGTATTGTCGCCGAGAAGCCGCCCGCCATCAAATCGCCACGGCCCGCGCGGTGGGGCCTCGCTAGGCAGCCGAGCGGGCAGCGTGTAGACTCGGGACCCCCGGGCCCGGCGGTGTCGTCGCCGTGCCGGAAGGTCGCACGTTGCCGCCCTGTCGTCTCAGGGGCGTGACGCCGCAGCAAGTCACCCTTCATCATCTGACGCTAACGGACAGCCTAAGAGAGGGTCGAGCACGTCATGAGCGAATACTCCCTGTTCACATCCGAATCCGTGTCCGAAGGGCATCCGGACAAGATCGCCGACCAGATTTCCGACGCGGTGCTGGATGCCATCATCGCCCGCGACAAGCAGGCGCGCGTGGCCTGCGAAACGATGGTCAAGACGGGGGTGGCGATCGTCGCTGGCGAGATCACCACCAGTGCCTGGGTCGACCTCGAGGACCTGGTGCGCAAGGTGATCCTGGACATCGGCTACGACTCCTCGGACGTCGGCTTCGATGGCGAGACCTGCGGCGTGCTCAACCTGATCGGCAAGCAGAGCGTGGACATCGCCCAGGGCGTCGACCGCACCAAGCCCGAGGATCAGGGCGCCGGCGACCAGGGGCTGATGTTCGGCTACGCGACCAACGAGACCGAGTCCTACATGCCGGCGCCGATCCACTACGCGCACCGGCTGGTCGAGCGTCAGTCGGAGCTGCGCAAGAACGGCATGCTGCCGTGGCTGCGCCCCGACGCCAAGAGCCAGGTGACCTTCCGCTACGGCGAGGACGGCAAGCCGGTGGCGGTCGATGCGGTGGTGCTCTCGACCCAGCATGACCCCGAGATCGATCAGGACAACCTGCGCAAGATGGTGCGCCGCGAGATCATCGAGCAGGTGCTGCCGGCCGAGTGGCTGACGTCGTCCACCAAGTACCATATCAACCCCACCGGCAAGTTCGTGATCGGCGGGCCGGTCGGCGACTGCGGCCTCACCGGGCGCAAGATCATCGTCGACACCTATGGCGGCATGGCGCGCCATGGCGGCGGCGCCTTCTCCGGCAAGGACCCCTCCAAGGTCGACCGCAGCGCCGCCTACGCCGGGCGCTACGTGGCCAAGAACGTGGTCGCCGCCGGCCTGGCCGACAAGTGCGAGATTCAGGTCTCCTACGCGATCGGGGTTCCCGAGCCGACCTCGGTGTCGATCAACACCTTCGGCACCGGCCGGATCAGTGACGACAGGATCATCGAGCTGGTGCGCGAGCACTTCGACCTGCGCCCCTACGCCATCACCCGCATGCTCGACCTGCAGCATCCCATGTATCAGCTGACCGCCTCCTACGGCCACTTCGGTCGCGAGCCGTTCGAGCACACCTACACCTGGACCGACGTCAACGGCGAGACCCAGCACGAGACCTTCACCGCCTTCCCCTGGGAGAAGCTCGACCGCGCCGAGGCGCTGCGCGCCGCCGCCGACCTCTGACCCGGCGCCACCGCGACTGCCTTCCCTCGATGCCCCGCCCCGTGCGGGGCATCTTGCGTTCGGGGCTGTCGTCGCCGCGGAACCCAGACCGCCATGCGATGTCGAACAGTGTTCGAGAAGGCCGTTCCTGCCCGGGCCCGGGACTCGCACTCGCGGTTTGGGGAAACGGGCAGGGGCCGTCTACGCTGAGAGAACAACAGGTCCATCAGGGAATGACAATGAAGGGTTCGTTTATCCACGGAATGAGGATTCGACCATGCTAGATCGCAAGATACCCTGGATTGCCGCGCTGGCTCTCTCCGCCGTGCTGCTGGCCGGCTGCGGCGACGACAGCGATGACGCGGCCGGTGACGGCGGCCAGTCGTCCACGGCCACCGAGACGTCGAGCACCGCGTCGTCCGGCTCGACGGAGGGTTCCGCCACCGGCACGAGCGAGGCATCGAGCACCTCGCAGAACAGCACTTCCTCGGAGACCGGCCAGACGGGTGACATGGCCGACTCCAGCGACAACATGGACATGCAGAGCGACTCGGGCGACAGCGCGAGTACCACCGGCGAGATGCAGAACGGCTCCGGCGGTGACGGCTCGACGACCCAGGAAACCGGTACCGGCGAGGCCGGCAGCGACGAGGAGGACACCACCCAGTAGGACGATGGACGCCTGACCGCCATCGTTGTCCTCCGGGGCGGCCATCACGGTCGCCCCGTTCTCTTTCAGTACCGACCCCCCTGCGGGGGGTGACTGCGTGCAGGCGACATGCGCGTAGGCGACGCGATTGCAAACCCGGCCATCCTGTAGTGAACTGCTGGCACGGTCGCGTGCCGTATCGGAGTCGTGAAGCTGCCGTCCGAGGGGCGCTGCAGCGCATGAGACCCATGCGCGAGGCTCGGACAGGCGGTCGTCAATCGCAACGGCGCCCATTCCCCCGGAATGGAGTAAGACGATGACAGCAATGGCCAACGCGCAATCCGCTACCCTGCCGGACCACCGGGTCGCCGACATCGACCTGGCCGAGTGGGGGCGCCGCGAGATTCGCATCGCCGAGACCGAAATGCCGGCGCTGATGAAGATCCGCGCCAAGTATCGCGATCAGCAGCCGCTGGCGGGCGCGCGCATCGCCGGCTGCATCCACATGACCATCCAGACCGCGGTGCTGATCGAGACCCTGATCGAGCTCGGCGCCAGCGTGCGCTGGTCCTCCTGCAACATCTTTTCCACCCAGGATCACGCCGCCGCGGCGATCGCCGCCGCCGGCATCCCGGTGTTCGCCTGGAAGGGCGAGACCGAGGAGGAGTTCTGGTGGTGCATCGAACAGACGGTGGAAGGCCCGGACGGCTGGACGCCCAACCTGGTGCTCGACGACGGCGGCGACCTGACCGCCCTGCTCCACGACAAGCGCCCGGAGCTGCTCGAGGCCATCCACGGCATTTCCGAGGAAACCACCACCGGCGTGCACCGCCTGCAGGAAATGCTGCGCGAGGGCACGCTCAGGGTGCCGGCGATCAACGTCAACGATGCCGTCACCAAGTCCAAGAACGACAACAAGTACGGCTGCCGCCACAGCCTCAACGATGCCATCAAGCGCGGGCTCGACCACCTGATGGCCGGCAAGCAGGCGCTGGTGGTCGGCTACGGCGACGTGGGCAAGGGCTCGGCGGCCTCGCTGCGCCAGGAAGGCATGATCGTCAAGGTCAGCGAGATCGACCCGATCTGTGCCATGCAGGCCTGCATGGACGGCTACGAGGTGGTCTCGCCCTACGCCGACGGCGTCAATCGGGGCGTCGAGAGCATCGACCGCGACCTGCTCGGGCGCATCGATCTGGTGGTGACCTGCACCGGCAACATCAACGCCTGCGATGCGCCGATGCTCAAGGCGCTCAAGAAGGGCGCGGTGGTGTGCAACATCGGCCACTTCGACAGCGAGATCGACACCGCCTACATGCGCCGCCAGTGGCACTGGGAGGAGGTCAAGCCGCAGGTCCACAAGATCTACCGCGACAGCGACCCGGACGACTTCGACCCGACCAGCGACGACTACCTGATCCTGCTTTCCGAAGGGCGCCTGGTGAACCTGGGCAATGCCACCGGCCACCCCTCGCGGATCATGGACGGCTCGTTTGCCAACCAGGTGCTGGCGCAGATCCACCTCTTCGAGGGCAGATTCGCCGAGCGCGCCGACGACGAGAAGGCCGGCGGGCTGGGCGTCAGCGTGCTGCCCAAGGCGCTGGACGAGGAGGTGGCCCGCTACATGGTCGAGGGCTTCGGCGGCGTGGTCACGCGCATGACCGAGGACCAGGCCCGCTACACCGGGGTGGCGGTCGACGGCCCCTACAAGCCGGACGCCTACCGCTACTGAGCCCGCCCGACTTCGGGCGCTCAACCGACGCCGCCCCGTTCCCGGGGCGGCGTTTTCGTGGCCGGGCCACCAGGTCCCCTGGCCAGGAAACGTCGAGGACATCTCATGCTGGATCTCATTGCGATCGTGGTCTCGCTGACGGCGGCGCTGGCGTGGCTCAATCATCGCTTCGTCGGCCTGCCCAGCCCCATCGGGGTCATGGCCCTCGCCCTGGTGCTGTCGGGCGCCCTGCAGGGCGCGGCCTGGCTGGGGCTGCCGGCCGTCCACGCCGAGGCCGAGGCCTGGCTGTCGCGGATCGACTTCACCCGGCTGCTGATGGACGGCATGCTCTCGCTGCTGCTGTTCGCCGGCGCCCTGCATGTCGATCTGGCGGCGCTGCGCCGCTACCGCTGGTCGATCGGCTTCCTGGCGACGCTGGGGGTGGCGGTCTCGACCCTGGCGATCGGTGCCGCGGCCAAGGGGCTGTGCATGCTGTTCGGCCTGGCGGTGCCGTGGCTGGCGTGCCTGGTGTTCGGGGCGCTGATCGCGCCGACCGATCCGATCGCCGTGCTGGGCATCCTGCGTCGGGCCGGGGCGCCGGAGGATCTGGAGCTGCGCATCGTCGGCGAGTCGCTGTTCAACGACGGCGTCGCGGTGGTGGTGTTCACGCTGCTGCTGGGCGGCCTCACCGGCGAGACGACGCTGACGGCGGCCCACGCCGGCACGCTGTTCCTGCAGGAGGCCGGCGGCGGGGCGCTGCTGGGGCTGGCCGTCGGCGGCCTCGCCTATGTGACGATGCGCGGCATCGACGACTATCGCATCGAGGTGCTGATCTCGCTGGCGGTGGTGCTGGGCGGCTATGCCCTGGCCCGGCAGCTGCATGTCTCGGGGCCCATCGCCATGGTCGTCGCCGGCCTGCTGGTGGGCAACAAGGCGCGCCACAGCGCCATGTCGGCGACCACCCGCCGCTACCTGGACGCGTTCTGGGAACTGGTCGACGAGATCCTCAATACCCTGCTGTTCGTGCTGATCGGCCTCGAGGTGCTGCTGATCCCCTTCGAGCCGGCCTACCTGTGGGTGGGGGGCGGCCTGGTGGCGGCCGTCCTGGCGGTGCGCTTTCTCACCGTCGGGGTGCCGGTCGTGCTGCTGCGCGAACGCCTCGGCTTTCGCCGGGGCTCGACGCGCATCCTCACCTGGGGCGGGCTGCGCGGCGGCATCTCGGTGGCCCTGGCGCTGGCCCTGCCGGAGGGCGAGGCGCGTGATGTATTGCTGACCGCGACCTACCTGGTGGTGCTGTTCTCGATCCTCGTCCAGGGGCCGACCATCGGCCGGCTGGTCACCCGCTTGCTGGGGAAGGCGGGCGCGTCACGCCCGATGCCTTCTTGAAGGGGCGCCCTACAGGTCCTCCATCCGCTCCGCGTCGCGGACCAGACGCATGGTCTCGTGCTCCTCGAGGGAGACCAGGCTGTCGATCAGCTCATGGGCGGTGGGGGTCTCGACCTGGTCGCGCAGGTAGCGGAACAGCTCGCCGATGTGCTCGTGCTCGGCCAGCACCTTGCGCATGATGGCGTCCGGCGCCAGCTCGCGGAAATCGCTCGCCTCATGGCTCTCGGGGTGGCTCGGTGCATTCTCGAAATATTCGTAGCACCAGGTATGCAGGGCCGCCGGCGAGGCGTCGTGACGCGTCATTTCCAGCGTCTCGCTCAGCGTGCGCTCGTGCTTGGCCAGATAGTCGAGCAGCATGCGTGAACGCTCGTCGGTGACCTTGCCCAGGTCACGCTCGATCTGACCGGCCAGCCGGACATGGGTGCGTCGCGCCCACTCCAGGGCATCCTCCAGGGTTTCGACACGCATCGTGACCCTCCACATCGGCGAGATGGCGATGCCTTCATTATGGGCCAAGTCGGGGCGGCGAGCTTGATGCGCGTCAAGCTTGCGGATTGCGCACACCGGCTTGCCCTGTTGCCGGACAAGGGGTCTACCTTGGGTAAGGATTGCGTATCCCATTCATCATTGTCGTGGAAAGGAGTCCCGTCATGATTCCCGACTGGTTGACCATACTGGCCTGGATATCCGTGCTGCTGGGCTTTGCCAGTGCCCTCTACGTGATCGGCGATTTGCGCCGACATCCGCAGCACATGACCATCATGAACGTGGTGTGGCCGGCCTGTGCGCTGTTCGGCCACTTACCGATACTTTACGTTTATCGCAAGTACGGCCGACTGGCTGCCGACGAGATCGCCCATCCGGCCATGAAGGAGGGCGAGACGCCACCCCACAAGCGCGACACGCCGTTCCCGGTCAAGGTGGTCAAGGGCACGCTGCACTGCGGCAGCGGCTGCTCGCTGGGCGACATCGTCGCCGAGTGGACGGCCTTCCTGATACCGACCATCGCCGTGTGGCTGGGCTGGAAGGGCATCTTCGAGGACAAGATCTTCGCCGTCTGGGTGTTCGATTACATCCTCGCCTTCCTGTTCGGCATCGCCTTCCAGTACTACTCGATCAAGCCGATGCAGGACATCTCGCCGGGCAAGGCACTCGTCCAGGCGATCAAGGCCGACACCCTGTCGCTCACCGCCTGGCAGGTGGGCATGTACGGCTTCATGGCCTTCGCGCATTTCTACCTCTTCGCGGGAGTCTTCGGCATGAAGCTGCATGTCGACACCATCCACTTCTGGTTCATGATGCAGATCGCCATGGGCTTCGGCTTCCTCACCGCCTACCCGGTCAACTGGTGGCTGATCCAGCGCGGCGTCAAGGAAGCCATGTAAGCGAGATACGTCGCGCCGAACGCGTCATGGAAGGGCCCGCTCGTCGGGCCCTTTTTCGTGCCCGCTCCACGGCGGGCCGACCCCGGGACGGACGGGCCCGAAAGAGGGGCAGGGCGGCTTTCGTTGACCGGGGTCATGAGGAGGTCGCGATGGCCCGCTTTCTCGGGCGTCGCCGCTTGACCCTTGGGTAACCTGCAAGTCGTACGCTATTCGCAGGACTCGGCCATGACGGTCGAGAGTGCGGGTCCAGTGCGCCTCGGGTGACTACCGCGAGGCGGGCCATCGGGCCGGTTCGGATGAGCGCGAGCGACGGGCGAGGAGGCAGCCATGTGGCATGACATGACGGGATACATGAGCGGCGCGGGCTGGGGGCACATGCTCTTCGGCGGGGTCATGATGGTGATTTTCTGGGGGCTGGTGATCGCCCTGATCGTGATGCTGGTCATGCGCCTTGCCGGCAGCCGCGCCCAGGTGCATTCGGCACACAAGGATGCCATGGAGCTGCTTCGCGAACGCTATGCGCGCGGGGAGATCGACCGCCAGGAGTTCGAGGCGCGCAAGCGCGACTTGTCGGAGTGATGACGTGACCTCGTCGATGACCGGCCGCGTGCGGGCCCGCCGGCTCAGTCGTGCCAGCCTGTGCAACATCAAGCAGAACCTGTTCTTCGCCCTCGTCTTCAACAGCGAGGGCGTGCACTACCCGGCCTTCGGCATCCTGCTGTCGCCGATCATCGCCGCGGCGGCGATGTCGTTCAGCTCGGTGTCGGTGGTGGCCAATTCCCTGCGGCTGCGGCGAGAGGAGATCTAGGCATGGCAAATGACAGACACTGGCTGGACCGCCGCCCGACGCGGCTGCAGATCGGTCTGGTGGTCGGCCTGGTGGCCGTGGTGAGCATCACGCTGCTCTGGGACAGCCACAAGGCGCTGTTCCTGAGCGCGGCGCCCTGGTTGCTGCTGCTGGCCTGCCCGCTCATGCACCTGCTGATGCATGGCGGGCATCATCACGGCGCGAAGGACAAGGGGGCGGACGATGAATAGCCCTCTGCCGGTGGTGAGCCCGGCGGCGGCGTCGCCGCGTGCTGCCGTGCCCGCTGCCGGGACATCGGACAACCCGCTGATGGCGCTTGCCGCCTATCAGGTCGACCTCTGGCAGCGCGGCGTGCGGTATCTGGATACGCTGCGTCAGCGGGCGGACAACATGCTCGAGCACGAGCGCATGGGCAAGCCGCCGCTGCTCGACTTCGACTACGAGACGCTCCTCGATGGCCGTCGGCTGGCGCGTCCGGCCAATTACGCCCTGCTGCGCATCACCCGGATCGGGGACGCCTGCCTGGCGGACTGTCTCGACGTGCACAAGCCGCCGGTCATGATCGTCGACCCCCGTGCCGGCCATGGGCCGGGGATCGGCGGTTTCAAGCGCGATTCCGAGGTGGGCATGGCGCTGCGCGAGGGGCATCCGGTCTACTTCGTGACCTTCTTCCCCGAGCCCGTCCCGGGCCAGACGCTGGCGGACGTGCTGCATGTCCTGCGGCGTTTCGTCGAGACGCTGGCCGAGCGTCACCCGGGCCAGCCGCCGGTACTCTACGGCAACTGCCAGGCCGGCTGGGCCATCGCGCTGCTGTGTGCCGACTGTGAGGGCCTGACCGGGCCGGCCGTGCTCAACGGCTCGCCGCTGTCCTACTGGGCCGGCGCCTCCGGGGTCAATCCCATGCGGCTGGCCGGCGGGTTGCTGGGCGGCGCCTGGCTGACCCATCTGGCGGCGGACCTCGGCGACGGCCGTTTCGACGGCGCCCATCTGGTCAGCAACTTCGAGGCCCTCAAGCCGGCGAATACGCTCTGGGAGAAGGACTACCGGCTGTTCGCGGATATCGAGGGCGAGCGGGAGCGCTTTCTCGATTTCGAGCGCTGGTGGACCGGCTTCTACCTGCTGAGCAAGGCCGAGATCACGGCCATCGTCGAGAACCTGTTCATCGGCGACAAGCTGGAGCGTGGCGAGGTCCGGCTGTGCCCCGGTTGCCACGTCGACCTGCGCTACATCCGCAACCCGCTGGTCATCTTCGCTTCCGCGGGCGACAACATCACGCCCCCTGCTCAGGCGCTCGACTGGATTCCGGCGGTGTACCCGACCACCGAGGCGCTCAAGGCCGCCGGCCAGCGCATCGTCTACCTGATCGACCCGCATGTCGGCCACCTGGGGATATTCGTCTCCGCCCGCGTCGCCCGCCTGGAGCACCGCGCGATTCTCGAGAGTCTCCAGGAACTCCAGGAACTCGCCCCGGGGCTCTACGAGATGCACATCGACAATCCCACCGGCGACCCCGACTGCCACAAGCCGCATTTTCAGGTGCACTTCGAGGAGCGGCGTGTGGAGGACATGGACTGTCCCGCCCAGTCGCCGGCGTTCGAGCGGGTGCGCGAGCTCTCGGAACACAACGTCGCCCTCTACGAAACCTTCGTGGGGCCCTGGGTACGCCTGGCGGTCAATCCCTGGCTGGCCGAGACAGGGCGCCAGCTGCACCCGGCGCGGACCAGCCGGCTGCTGTTTTCGGCGCGCTTTGCACCCTGGATGGCCGGCATCGAGTGGCTGGCCGAGCAGGCCGCGGCACATCCACTGCCCGTCGCGCAGGACAACCCCTGGCGGCAAGGGGAGGCGTGTCTCGACGAGGCGGTCACGCAGTCGCTGACCCTGGCGGGCGAACTCCGCGATGCGGCCTGCGAAACACTGTTTCAGGCGCTCTACGGCGGGTGGTGGTTGGCACCGGGGCAGCGGCGGGACAACTCGGATCCGGGCCGATAGGCCGTCAATTTCCAACTTTTTTCCAGATACGAGAGGAGGTTCTGCATGTCGGACAAGGAACGCCGCCTCGGTGTCTCCGAGGCCAACCTGGTGACCCGCAAGCTCAGGCTCAAACCCTGCAGCGAGACGGCCCTGCAGGCGGCCATCGGCGAGATCGATGCGCTGTTCGGTCTCGACAGTGTCACCTACCTGACGCGCAAGCGGCGGCTCGAGGTGGCCTACGACGCGACGCGGCTGTGTCTCGACCACATCCGGGCGATCCTGACGCGTCACGCCATCACGGTCAGCAACGGCTGGTGGGAGCGGGTCAGGGAGAACCATTACCGCTTCGTCGATCAGAACATCAAGGACAACGCCAGCCAGGAGCCCTGGAGCTGTCACTGACCGCGTGCGGGCGACGAGGGGGACGGCATCGTCATCGAAACATCATCGGGGTGCCACGCAGGGGTCATCGATATCGCGGAGCATGGGGCCGCGCTTGCCAGGAGACCTTCCATGAGCACCCCGTCCGAGATCGTCGATACCTGCCGCACCCTGTTCATTTCCGATGTGCACCTCGGCACGCCGGATTGCCAGGCGGCGCTGCTGGCCCGGCTGCTGCGCCGCGTGCGTCCCGAGCGGCTGTATCTGGTCGGCGATGTGGTCGACCTGATCGCCATGCGCCGGCGGGCGGTGCTGCCGCCCGCCCAGCAGCGGCTGGTGGCGCGCATCCTGCGCCTGGCACGGAGCGGCTGCGAGGTGATCTACATCCCCGGCAATCACGACGCGGCCTTCCGTCGCCTGTGCGGCCTGCGCATCCACAATGTGCGCATCGAGCGGCGCTGGGTTCACGAGCTGGCCGACGGCCGGCGCTTTCTGGTCAGCCACGGCGACGAGTTCGACACCCACGTGCGCATCGCGCCTTGGCTGCTGGCGCTGGGCGACGGCATGCACCAGTTCGTGCTGCGCCTCAACCGCTGGTGCAATGGACTGCGGCGGACCCTGGGGCTGCCCTACTGGTCGCTGGCCAGTGCCCTCAAGCGGCGGGTCGGCAGTGCCCGGCGCTACATCGCCCAGTTCGAGCAGGCTGCGCTGCATCAGGCCTGGCGCGAGGGGCTGGACGGCTATATCGGCGGGCATATCCATCAGGCCGGGTTCCGGGCGGGCTACGGGGTGCTCTATGCCAATGACGGCGACTGGGTGGAACACTGCACGGCGCTCGCCGAACTGCCCGACGGCCGCCTGCGGCTGGTCGACTGGCAGGGGCGCACGCTGGCCACCGAGCCGCATGTGGTGCCGGCGCTGCCGCCTACGCCGGGGGTGCTGGTCAACGCCTGAGACGACCGGATCTGTGGCACACTGACGGGCCTGCTTCGAGAAGGGAGTGCCGGGTGGCCACCACAGCCCCGCTGGTCGAGGCGCGCGACTATCCCGACCGCGTGCTGAGCGATCGCCATGAATTCCATCAGCTGCTGCTGGGGCTCGACGGCCACGTCGAGCTCGAGGCGGCGGGGCGAGCCACGCGGGTCGCGCCCGGTGTGCTGGCGCCGGTGGCCGCCGGTGATATTCACCATTATCTGGCCCCGGGCGACAACCGGGTACTGGTGCTCGACCTGCCGGTGGCCTGGTGTCAGTCGCTGGCGCTGGAGGCACTGGTGTCGCGGCCGGCACGGCGCCTGCCTCGGGCGCTGGCCAGGCAGGGGCGTGGACTCGGCGGGCAGGCGCCGGCGGCGCTGGCCGGCTGGCTGCAGGCCGTGCTGACCGCGGACGGGCGCGGGGTGGCACCGCCCCGCTTGCGTCTGCTGCGCCTGCTGCCGGCGATTCGCGCCGACCTCGCCCACCCCTGGCGTGTCGCCGAGATGGCGGCGTGCTGCCATCTCGCCGAGGCGGCCTTCGCCCGCCAGTTCCGCGCCCTGACCGGGCAGTCGCCGCATGTGTGGCTGACCGCACAGCGGCTCGCCCGGGCCCAGGAGTGGCTGCTCGACCCCCGTACCTCGCTGACCGAGATCGCCCTGGCCTGCGGCTTCGCCGACGCCGCGCACTTCTCGCGGGTTTTTCGTCGCCACCTCGGCTGCCCGCCCGGCGAGTGGCGTCGTGCCGCGTCGGGGCGGGCTTCCGGCTAGCGTAGCCCGGCCAGGGAGAGCAGTGCCTCAAGCCAGGCCGGTATCACCAGCGGCGCAGCCAGGGTGGTGAGCAGCACGGCGACGGCGCCCTTGGCGGGCGGGATGTCGAGCTCCATGGCGATGACCACCACATTGGCGGCCATCGGCACCACGCCCAGCAGCAGCAGGGCGGTGGCGAGGGTGGCATCGATGCCCAGCGTGGCCTGCAGCAGCCACACCGCCAGCAGGCTGAGCAGCGGCCACAGGACGAAGCGCGCCAGCACGCAGGCGGCGATGAAGCGGGCGTCGACCGCCGCGAGCGTCACCCGCCCCAGCGTCATGCCGATGATCATCATGCCCAGCACGGTGTAGCTGGACTTGAAGTGGTCGAGACCGTCGAGCAGCGCCTCGGGCAGCGGCACCGCGAGGGCGTTGACCAGCAGGGCGGCGGCGAAGGCGTAGATCAGCGGCAGGCGCACGATGCGCGAGAGGCTCTCGCGTACCGAGAAGCGTCCCCGGGCGCTGAGGTAGAAGCCCACCGTGAACTCGTAGAGGGTGATGCCCAGCAGGCAGAACAGGTACTGGGCCACGCCCTCGGGCGGCAGCAGCACCAGCGCCAGCGGCAGGCCGAAGTAGCCGGTGTTGCCGGTGCCGGCGGAGAAGGCCAGCACCGCGGCCTCGGGCGGGGCGAACCAGGGGCGTGCCAGGCGATGGACCGTCACGGCGATGAGGCTGGCCAGGGTGAACAGCCCGGCGGTCAGCAGCAGGTCGGCGGGGCCGGGATCGCCCTGCACCAGACCGCGGAAGAAGGTCAGCGGGGCGATCACGTAGATCAGCAACGTGGCGATGGGCCGCGGGTCGACGCCGAGCCGCCGGGCGACGAGCCAGCCCAGGCCGACGAAGGCCAGCAGCATCCACAGCGGTTGGGTGAGGTCGGCCTGTGCGGTCATCGCGATCTCCCGGGCAAAAGCGCCATGATGCCCGCTCGCGGCGGGCGGCGACAGGTCAGGAATCGACAAGCCGATCGCGCCGCGAGGCGGCAGACTGGGCGTTTCCGTCATCCGTCTTCATGGGAGCCGCTGCCATGACCGCGCGTCACGAGACGCCCGCCGATCCCCGCGCCACGGCGATCGGCGCCACCACCGTGCTCAACTGGGCGCTGCTGGCCACGCTGACTCAGCTGGCCGGGCCGGTGCCGCCGTTTCTGCTCACCGCCCTGGCGTTCGCCATCGCCTTCGTCTGCTTCGCCGTCTGGCTGGGCGTGCGCGGGCAGTCGCCGATCGCGCCGCTGCGCCAGCCGCCGAGGGTCTGGGCGCTGGGCGTCGGCGGCCTGTTCGGTTATCACGCGCTGTACTTCGTCGCCCAGCAGAATGCGCCGCCCGCCAACGCGGGGCTGATCAGCTACCTGTGGCCGCTGCTGATCGTGATATTCGTCGCCCTGCTGCCCGGCGAGCGGCTGCGCGTCAACCATGTGGTCGGCGGCCTGCTGGGCTTCGCCGGTGCCGCGCTGCTGGTGGGCGGCGACGTGTCGGCGGCCGGCAGCGTGGGAGGCTATGCGGCGGCCTTCGCCTGCGCCTTCCTGTGGAGCGGCTATTCGGTGCTGTCGCGGGCCAATCGCGCGGTGCCGACCGCCGCGGTGGGCGGCTTCTGCCTGGTCACCGCGCTGCTCGCCGCGCTCTGCCACGGGCTGTTCGAGCCGTCGCGCTGGCCCCGGGGGCTCGGCTGGCTGGGCGTGGTCGGCCTGGGACTGGGGCCGGTGGGCAGCGCCTTCTTCACCTGGGATCTGGGCGTCAAGCACGGCAACCTGCGCCTGCTTGGGCTGCTGGCCTACTTCACGCCGCTGCTGTCGACCGTGATGCTGATTCTTGCCGGCTATGCCGCGCCGACGCCGTGGCTGGCGCTGGCGGCGGGGCTGATCACCCTGGGCATGCTGGTGGGCAGCGGCTGGCTGGGGCGGCGGCGGATCGCTTGACCCTGTAGCCACTACAGGTGCGGTAATCAGGGTCCATTCAACGACGGGAGCCCTGCATGGCGCACGATCACGCCCACCATCACGGCCATGACCACGCTCATGACCACGACCACGCGCCCACCGTGACCGCCGACAGCGAGCGCCGGGTGCGCCTGGCGATGTGGCTGACCGCCGGCTTCATGCTGGCCGAGGTGATCGGCGGCTGGTGGTCCGGGTCGCTGGCGCTGCTGGCCGATGCCGGGCACATGGTCAGCGACGCCGCCTCGCTGGGGCTGGCGCTGTTCGCCTTCCGCCTCGGGCGTCGGGCGCCGGACGCCCGCCGCACCTTCGGCTACCAGCGCTTCCAGGTGCTGGCGGCCTTCGTCAACGGCCTGACGCTGCTGGCGATCGGCGTGGGTATCGTGATCGCCGCCATCAAGCGCTTCTATGCGCCGGTGGACGTCATGGCCGGAACCATGATGGGCGTCGCCGTGCTGGGGCTGCTGGTCAACCTCGGGGTGTTCGCCATCCTGCACGCCGGCGACCGCGACAACATCAACCTGCGCGGCGCGATTCTGCACGTGATGGGCGACCTGCTCGGCTCGGTGGCGGCGATCGTCGCCTCGCTGGTGATCCTGTTCACCGGCTGGGACGTCGCCGACCCGCTGCTGTCGCTGCTTGCCGCGGCGCTGATCCTGCGCGGGGCCTGGAAGATCGTCCGGCGCAGCGCCCATACCCTGCTCGAGGGCACCCCGGACGGGGTCGATATCGCCGAGATCCACGAGGCGCTGGCCTCGGTGGAGGGGGTCAGCGACGTCCACGACGTGCACCTCTGGGGGCTGACGCCCCAGGATCCGCTGCTCAGCCTGCACCTGGTGGTGGACGCCGAGGCGGACAACGATCGCGTGCTGCGCGAGGCCTATGCCCGGCTGCACGAGCGCTTCGGCATCCACCATGCCACGCTGCAGCTGGAGGGGCGGGCCTGCCTGACCGGCGGCGACTGCCAGACGCCGTCGCCGGCATGATCATGACCCGCGCTCATGGCCGGTGCCGAGGGCGAGCCGCCAACATGACCGGCCTTCATGATCGACCTCGAAACTTTCATTGGTCGTCGGCGAACCCGGCGGGCACAATGCGGGCATTCTGCACGCATGGAAACGACAAGGGTTGACCGATGAGCGCACACGAGCATCCGCTGGGCATCAGCTTCGAATTCTTTCCCCCCAATACCGACGCCGGGCGGGAGAAGCTCATGGCCGCCCGCGATGCCCTGGCCGAGCGCAAGCCGCGCTTCTTCTCGGTGACCTACGGCGCCGGCGGGTCGACCCAGGCGCGGACCCACGACACGGTGCGGCGCGTCCGCGAGTGCGGCATCAGCACCGCGCCGCACCTGTCGTGCATCGGCAGCGAGAAGGCTCAGGTGCGCGAGCTGCTCGAGCGCTACCGCGCCGACGGCATCGACAGCCTGGTGGCGCTGCGCGGTGACCTGCCCTCGGGCATGGGCGGGGTCGGCGAGCTGCGCTACGCCAACGAGCTGGTCGAGTTCATCCGCGCCGAGACCGGCGATCATTTCGAGATCGCCGTGGCCGCCTATCCCGAGGCCCACCCGCAGGCGCCGAGCCTCGAGCACGACCTGCAGAACTTCGCGCGCAAGATGCAGGCCGGCGCCGACCTGGCCATCACCCAGTACTTCTTCAGTGCCGAGGCGTACTTCCGCTTCGCCGAGCGGGCGCGGGCCATGGGGGTCGACCAGCCGATCGTGCCGGGCATCATGCCGATCACCAACTACACCAAGCTGGCGCGCTTCTCGGATGCCTGCGGGGCCGAGATTCCGCGCTGGATCCGCAAGCAGCTCGAGGCCTACGGCGACGACAGCGAGAGCATCCAGGCCTTCGGCGAGGAGGTGGTGTCCCGGCTGTGCCAGCGGCTGCTCGACGGCGGCGCGCCGGGCCTGCACTTCTACACCCTCAATCAGGCCACCCCGGCGCTGCGCATCCTCGACAACCTCGCCTGACGACCGACCGGCACCGGCGATTCACGGGCCCCACCCCCAGCGGTGGGGCCCGTTCGTTTGCCGGGAATGAGAGAGCGAGCAGGGAAAAGGTGTGCGGGATCCCGCACAAAAGCCCGAGGTCGCTGTGTGGATCCCCGCACGCCTGACCCCCGCGGGCGCGTGATGGCGGGGGCCGATTCAGACTCAGGTTGTTGTATTGGCGGTTTTTTGTGGAATTGGCACGTCGATTGCCAAGGGTTGGGCGACAGGTCGCCGCGGCGGCCCGACACGACAATCGCAACAATAGCCGCAAGGAGCCACTACAACATGCGCACGCTCAAGCTCGCTTCCCTGACCGCTCTCGCCGCCGGCGTGATGATGGCCGGCAGCGCCATGGCCGACCCGATCACCATCAAGTTCTCCCACGTGGTGGCACCGAACACCCCGAAGGGCCAGATGGCCGAGAAGTTCAAGGAGCTGGTCGAGGAGAGCTCGGTCGGCGATCAGGTCGACGTCGAGGTCTACCCCAACTCGCAGCTCTACGGCGACGACCAGGTGCTCGAGGCCATGCTGCTCGGCGACGTCCAGCTCGCCGCGCCGGCCCTGTCCAAGTTCCAGAAGTACACCAAGCAGCTCCAGGTCTTCGACCTGCCGTTCCTGTTCAAGGACATGGATGCCGTGGAGCGCTTCCAGAACAGCGAGACCGGCCAGAAGCTGCTGACCTCGCTGGAACCCAAGGGGCTGATCGGTCTGGGTTACCTGCATAACGGCATGAAGCAGCTCTCCGCCTCCGAGCCGCTGCGCGTGCCCTCCGACGCCGCCGGCAAGAAGTTCCGCATCATGACCTCCGACGTGCTCGAGGCGCAGTTCGAGGCGGTCGACGCCGCGCCGCTGAAGAAGCCGTTCTCCGAGGTCTTCATGCTGCTGCAGACCGATGCCATCGACGGCCAGGAGAACACCTACTCCAACATCTACTCGCAGAAGTTCTACGAGGTGCAGCCCTACATCACCGAGTCCAACCACGGCCTGCTGGACTACATGGTGGTCTCCTCGGCGCGCTTCTGGAACGGCCTGCCCGACGACGTGCGCCCGGTGGTCAAGAAGGCGCTCGACCAGGCGATCGCCTACGGCAACGACATCGCCGCCAAGGAGAACCAGGACGCCAAGCAGGCGATCATCGACTCCGGCAAGTCCGAGATCATCGACCTGACGCCGGAACAGCGTCAGCAGTGGGTCGACGCCATGAAGCCGGTGTGGGACCAGTTCTCCGACGAGATCGGCCAGGACGTGATCGACGCCGCCCAGGCCGCCAACAACGAGGGCTGATCGGCCCGAGGTATCCGGTGACGGCGTCCCCCGGGGCGCCGTCGTTGTATCCATGAGGAAAGACCATGATTGTACGTTGGCTCAACAAGCTGGAAGAGGCGATCTTCTCGGCGCTGCTGGTGGCCATGGTGCTGCTGGTGGGCGTCGAGGTGTTCTATCGCTTCGTGCTGGCCGAGGGGATCAGCTGGGCGCAGGAAGCCTCGCTCTACCTGTCGGGCTGGTTCGTGCTGTTCGGCGTCTCCTGGGGGATCAAGCACGGCGCCCACATCGGGGTCGACGTGCTGGTCAAGAAGCTGCCGCGCGGTGGACGGCGCATCGTCACCCTCGTCGCCCTGGCGGTCTGCCTGACCTACTGCGGCCTGCTGCTGGTCGGCAGCTATCAGTACCTGTCGCTGACCCGGATGATCGGCATCGAGCTGCAGGACATCCCCATCCCCAAGTGGCAGGCGACCCTGATCCTGCCGATCGGCCTGGGCCTTCTGGTGCTGCGCTTTCTCGAGCTCGGCTGGCGCGTGATCAAGGATGAGGCCGACGGATTCGGTTTCTCCGACGAGGCCGAGGAGAGCCTGCACCTCGCCGAAGAGGGCGCCGCCGACGAGACCCCTGACAAGGAGGGCCGCCCGTGACCATCGCGACCCTGTTCATCCTGCTGTTCGGCGCCATCTTCCTGGGCATGCCGATCGCCTTCGCGCTGGGCTTCTCCAGCGTGACCACGATCCTGCTGTTCTCCAATGATTCGCTGGGTTCGATCGCCATCAAGCTGTTCGAGTCGGTGTCGAACCACTATACGCTGCTGGCGATTCCCTTCTTCATCCTGTCGAGCGCCTTCCTCTCCACCGGCGGGGTGGCACGGCGGCTGATCAACTTCGCCACCGATGCGGTGGGCCACGTCAAGGGCGGCCTGGCGATGGCCTCGGTGCTGGCCTGCATGCTGTTCGCCGCGGTCTCCGGCTCCTCGCCGGCCACGGTGGCGGCGATCGGTTCGATCGTCATCGCCGGCATGGTCCGCCAGGGCTACCCGGAATCCTATGCCGCCGGGGCGATCGCCAACGCCGGCACGCTGGGCATCCTGATTCCGCCGTCGATCGTCATGCTGGTCTACTCGGCGGCCACCGAGGTCTCGGCGGCCAAGATGTTCATGGCCGGCCTGATCCCCGGGCTGCTGATGGGCTCGATCCTGATGCTGGCCATCTATATCTCGGCGCGGCGCATGAAGCTGCCCGCCCAGCCGTTCCCGGGGTTCGGCGCGCTGCTGCGCTCCGGCGGCAAGGCCACGGCCGGGCTGCTGTTGATCCTGCTGGTGCTGGGCTCGATCTACGGCGGCGTGGCCAGCCCCACCGAGGCGGCGGCGATCGCCGCGATCTACGCCTGGCTGGTGGCGGTGATCGGCTACCGCGACATGGGCCCGCTCAAGGGCATTCCCTGGAAGCGCCCCGACGAGAACCTGGCCGCGGCGGCCGTGCGCAACCTGTGGCAGACGCCGCTGGCGCTGGTCGGCTCGTTCGTCAACCGCGAGGTGCGCGAGGTGGTGCTGGATGGCGCCAAGGTGTCGATGATGCTGCTGTTCATCATCGCCAACGCCATGCTCTTCGCCCACGTGCTGACCACCGAGCGCATTCCCCATCACATCGCCGAGGCGATCGTCTCCTGGGGCCTGCCGGCGTGGGGGTTCCTGATCGTCGTCAACCTGCTGCTGCTGGCGGCGGGCAACTTCATGGAGCCGTCGGCGATCCTGCTGATCATGGCGCCGATCCTGTTCCCGATCGCCATGCAGCTGGGCATCGACCCCATCCACTTGGGCATCATCATGGTGGTCAACATGGAGATCGGCATGCTCACGCCACCGGTGGGACTCAACCTGTTCGTCACCGCGGGGATCACCAACCGCTCGATCGGCTGGGTGATCAAGGCGGCGCTGCCGTGGCTGTGCCTGCTGTTGCTGTTCCTGATCGCCATCACCTACATCCCGGCGATCTCGCTGTGGCTGCCCAACCTGCTGTCGTGAACGCGACGCCCCGAGATGAAACAGAAACCCCGCCGAAAGGCGGGGTTTTTGCGTTCGGGGGGAGCCCGCGCTCAGCCCTTGGGGTCGAGGATGCGCACCGGGGTCACGCTGTTGTCTTGCTCCTCCTCGCGGGGCTGGTTGACCCGGGTGGCGATCTCGGGCGCGGCCTCGTCCTCGATCGGCAGCTGTTCGAAGAAGTCGCAGGCCACGCAGTCCCGGTAGCGGATGCCGTGCTGTTCCCAGGTGCGAATCCTGTCCATGGCGGCGCAGCGCGGGCAGATCGCCCCGGCGATGAAGCGTTTCTGGATGGCCATGGGCCCTCCTGTGACGGCCCCCGGCGAGCCGGGGGCGCGGGTGGATGATGGCGGGCGGCGTCAGGCGGCGCGGATGCCGCTGTGACGCAGCAGCGCGTCGACGCTGGGCTCGCGGCCGCGGAAGGCCTTGAACAGCTCCGCCGCGTCCCGCGAGCCGCCGGCCTCGAGGATATGGTAGCGGAAGCGCCCCCCGGTTTCGGGGTCGAAGATGCCGGCCTCCTCGAAGGCGCTGTAGGCGTCCGCCGACAGCACCTCCGCCCACTTGTAGCTGTAGTAGCCGGCCGCGTAGCCGCCGGCGAAGATGTGGCTGAAGCTGTTCTGGAAGCGGTTGAAGTCGACCCGCGGCACCACCGAGTAGCGATCGCGCACGTCGTCGAGCAGCGCCTGGACGTCGGCCGCCGAGGGGGCGTCGAGTTCGTGATGGAGGCGGAAGTCGAACAGCGAGAACTCCAGCTGGCGCAGCATGCCCATCGCCGACTGGAAGTTGCGCGCCGCCTGCAGCCTGTCGAGCAGCGTGTCGGGCAGGCGCTCGCCGGTATCGACGTGGGCGGCGATCATGTCCAGCCCCTCGCGCTCCCAGCAGAAGTTTTCCATGAACTGGCTGGGCAGCTCGACCGCATCCCAGGCCACGCCGTTGATGCCGGAGACGTCGGCGACGGTCTGTCGAGTCAGCATGTGGTGCAGGCCGTGACCGAACTCGTGGAACAGCGTCAGCACCTCGTCGTGGGTGAGCAGCGCGGGCCGCTCGCCCACCGGCCGGGTGAAGTTGCAGGTCAGGTAGGCCACCGGCAGCTGCAGGCTGCCGTCCTCGCGCTGGCGGCGCACCCGGCACTCGTCCATCCAGGCGCCGCCGCGCTTGCCCTCGCGGGCATAGAGGTCGAGGTAGAAGCCGGCGATCGGCGTGTCACCGTCGTGGATCGTGTAGTAGCGCACGTCCGGATGGTAGCGCGGGGCCGTCTCGTCCTCGACGAAGCGCAGGCCATAGAGCCGCCCGGTGACGCGGAACAGCCCGTCGATCACCTGCGGCGCCGGGAAGTAGGGGCGCAGCTGTTCCGGCGAGATGGCGTAGCGCGCCTCGCGCAGCTTCTCGCTGGCGTAGCCGACATCCCACGGCTCGAGGCTCTCGAGGCCGAGCGACTCCCGGGCGAAGGCCTCGAGCTCGTTGAACTCCTCCTGCGCCTGGGGGTGGGCGCGCTCGGCGAGGTCGGCGAGGAAGTCGAGCACCTGGCGCGGCGACTCGGCCATCTTGGTGGCCAGCGAGTAGTCGGCATAGGTGGCAAAGCCGAGCAGCGTGGCCAGTTCCTGGCGCAGGGCGAGGATCTCCTCGATGACCGGTGCGTTGTCGAACTCGCCGGCATCGGGGCCGACGTCCGAGGCGCGGGTGACGAAGGCGGTGTAGATCTCGCGGCGCAGCTCGCGGTCGCTGGCGTAGGAGATCACCGGGAAGAAGCTGGGGAAGTCGAGGGTGATGCGATAGCCGTCGACGCCCTTGGCCTCGGCGTTGGCCCTGAGGGTGTCCAGGGCGCTCTGCGGCAGGCCGTCGAGGGCGTCGGCGTCGGTGACGTCCTTGTGCCAGGCCTGGGTGGCGTCGAGCACCTGGTTGGCGAAGGTGTTGGACAGCTCGGAGAGCCGGGCCTGGATCTCGCCGTAGCGCCGCTTGGCGTCGGCCGGCAGATCGACGCCGGCGAGCCGGAAGTCGCGCAGGGTGTTGTCGACCGAGCGCTGCTGGGCGGCATCGAGCTCGGCCCAGGCCGGCGAGTCCCTGAGGGACTGGTAGGCGCGGAACAGCCCCTCGTGCTGGCCCAGCCAGGTGCCGTATTCGGAGAGCCTGGCCAGGCAGGCCTGGTAGGCCTCGCGCAGCTCGGGGTTGTTCATCGTGCCGTTCAAGTGCGAGACCGGCGACCAGGCCTGGGACAGGCGGTCGTTGAGCGCTTCCAGGGGCGCGGCGAGGCTCTCCCAGGTGGGCGTCTCGCGCTCCGCCCGGGCGGCGAGCCGATCGATGGCGTCACGGTTCTCGTCGAGGATCCGCTCGATCGCCGGCACCACGTGTTCCGGCCGGATCTCGGCGAAGGGCGGCAGGGTGTGGGTCTCGAGCAAGGGGTTGCGGGACATGCGCGGTGGCCTCGTCTGCAAGAAGGGGAACTGCTTGTTAGATGCGGCCGCACCCGGCGGGTTTCAACGCCGCATCGACGATCGCCCGGGCGGCGCCATTCCCGTGCCGCGCCGCCCCTGCTAGGCTTGCGGCTTTCGAGCGCCGTCGGCACGGCAGGCCGCGCCGGCGCCCGTGGCGGGACAACAAGGGACACGAGCGATGAAAGAGACACTGGAGCGCTGGAGCAGCCGGCGTGCATTCATACTGGCGGTCACCGGCGCCGCGGTGGGACTGGGCAATATCTGGCGCTTCCCCTACATGACCGGCGAGAACGGCGGCTCGGCCTTCCTGCTGCTCTACATCGCCTTCGTGGTGCTGCTGGGGCTGCCGGTGATGATGGCCGAGATCCTCATCGGCCGCGCCGGACGGCGCAGCCCCATGCAGTCGCTCGGCCACCTGGCGCGGGCCGCCGGGGCCTCGCCGCACTGGCGCTGGCTCGGCGTGTTCGGGGTGATCACCGTGTTCTTCATCCTGTCGTTCTACTCGGTGGTCTCCAGCTGGTCGATCGAGTACCTGGTGGAGTCGATCAACGGCAACTTCGCCGGCGGCACGCCGCAGGCGATCGGCGCCAACTTCAACGACTTCCTCGCCGACCCGCTGCGCATGACCTTCAACCATACCCTGTTCATGCTGCTGACCATGTCGGTGGTCGCCGCGGGCATCTCCGGCGGCCTCGAGAAGCTCAACAACCTGCTGATGCCGCTGCTCTACCTGCTGCTGGTCGTGCTGGCCGTCTATGCCACCACCACGCACGGCTTCGGCACGGCGATGGCCTGGCTGTTCACCCCCGACGCCTCGGCGATCACGCTGTCGGTGGTGCTCAACGCCATGGGCCATGCCTTCTTCACCCTGGCGGTGGGCGCCTGTGCGCTGATGGCCTACGGCGCCTACATGCCGGACCACCAGAGCCTGCCGCGGGCGGTGGCCGCGGTGGCGGTGCTCGATGTCCTGGTGGCGCTGCTGTCGGGTATCGCCATCTTCTCGGTGGTGTTCTCGCAGGGCCTGGACCCCGGCGAGGGCCCGGGGCTGATGTTCGTCACCCTGCCGATCGCCTTCGCCGAGCTGCCTGGCGGCTCGCTGTGGCTGGCGGTGTTCTTCCTGCTGCTGCTGCTGGCGACCTGGACCTCGTCGATCAACCTGGCCGAGCCGATGGTCGCCACCCTGGAGGGGGCGGGGCTCAAGCGCGGTCGCTCGGCGGCGCTGGTGGGCATCGCGGTGTGGGCGGTGGGGCTGCTGTCGGTGCTGTCGTTCTCGACCATGGCCGACGTGCACTGGATCGGCGAGATGAACTTCTTCGATCTGGTGACCACCGTGCCCACCGACGTCTTCCTGCCCGTGGGCGGGCTGCTGATCGCCGTCTTCGCCGCCTGGGTGATGTCCAGCGAGGCCGCCGAGCGCGCCCTCGACGCCGGGCCGGGCGGCTTTCGTACCTGGCGCGCCCTGGTGCGCTACGTTTCCATCCCGCTGGTGGTGGTGGTACTGCTGTCGGGGCTGTTCTGAATCTCGAGGAGGTGACGAATCATGAACCTGAGAACCTTTCGCGGCCACACGCCGCAGCTCGGCGAGCGCGTCTACATCGACCCGGACTGCGTGGTGCTGGGCGACGTGACGCTGGGCGATGACTGCTCGGTGTGGCCGATGGCGGTGGTGCGCGGCGACATGCACCGTATCCGCGTCGGCGCGCGAGTCAGCATTCAGGATGGCAGCGTGCTGCACATCACCCACGCCAGCGACTACAACCCCGGCGGCTACCCGCTGAGCATCGGCGACGACGTGACCATCGGTCACAAGGCGATCCTGCACGGCTGCACCGTGGGCGACCGGGTACTGGTGGGCATGAATGCCACCATCATGGATGGCGCCGTGGTCGAGGGCGAGGTGATCATCGCCGCCGGCGCGGTGGTCACGCCCGGCAAACGCCTGGAAAGCGGGCACGTCTACGCCGGCAACCCGGCCCGGTCGCTGCGCCCCCTGAAGGAGGCCGAGCGGCAGTTCTTCACCTATACCGCCGGCAACTACGTCAAGCTGAAGGACGAGTACCTCGCCGCAACCGATCCCGCCTGACGGCCCGGGCCCCGGACGGCGCTCCGGGGCCGGTGTCTCGCGGCAGAGTAATCGCGGTTGGCTCGGGCAAGGGGGCGCCGGGGACAGGGCGAAGAGGGGGTCCTACGCCATGGATGGCGTAGGTAGCGCCCATGGACGGGTTCACAGCGCCCCCTCGCAGGCCCTGTCGACGGATCAGCCCCCGGCGGCAACACATAGCTGCAATTGCCCTGCTTCCTGCGTCCAACTGATTGTTTTTCCGAGGTGCCGTGGGCGATAATCTGGATTTGCATCCAGTGATTCGCAGGTGGCGGCGCGTGGCCGACTTCAAGACTCATTTCAGTGTGGCCGTGGCCGGTGGCGCGCTGCTGGCCGTCGGCGGCTGGCAGGCGGCGCTGTGGACGCCACCCGAGGGCGCCTCGCTGGCTGCACTGACCGCCTTCGGCGGCATCCTGCCGGACATCGACTCCGACCATTCCCGGGCCATTCGCCTGATCTTCAACCTCTTCGCCCTGCTGGCGGTGGTCGCCGGTGCCTGCTGGCTGCAGGGGCGGGTCAGCCCGGCGATGCTGCTGGTCGGCTGCGGCGGGCTGTACGTCGCGGTGCGCTATGGTGCCGGGGCGATCTTTCGACGCTTCAGCGTGCACCGCGGCATCTGGCACTCGCTGCTGGCGATGGGGCTGTGCGGGCTGACCACCACCGCGCTGAGCTATCAATGGCTCGCCCAGCCGGCCTGGCAGGCCTGGGCGCAGGGCGTGGCCCTGGTGGTGGGCGGCATCATCCACCTGCTGCTCGACGAGCTCTACAGCGTCGACCTGGTGGGCTCGCGGCTCAAGCGCTCCTTCGGCACGGCGATGAAGCTGTTCGACTATCGGGAGCCGGGCAACTCGATGGTCATGCTGCTGCTGGCGGCCGGGCTGGCGCCCTGGCTGCCGCCCTGGCAGACCCTGCTCGACCTGCTGGCCCACAGCACCCGGCTGTGGCAGTGAGCGTGCGGCAGTGAGCCCGCTCAGTCGGCGTCGGCGCCCGGGCGCTGGCGATAGTCCTCGGCGCGCAGGTCGTACTTCCTGAGCTTGTCGTAGAGGGTCTTGCGCGGCAGGCCCAGGTGCGCGCAGACGGTGCTGACCCGGCCGTGATGCGTGGCGAGCGCCTGACTGATCAGGCTCTTCTCGAACAGCTCGACCTGGCGGGGCAGGGTCAGCGCGGTGGCACCGCCGTCGTGGCCCTCCAGCAGGCGATCGAGCCGGTAATCGTCGGCCGCGCCCAGCAGCACGAAGCGCTCGGCGAGGTTGCGCAGCTCGCGCACGTTGCCCGGCCAGTCGTGGGCCATCAGCACCGAGACGCCGGCGGCGTCCAGCGGCGGTGCCTCGAGCCCGCTGCGATTGGCGGCGACCACCGCGAAATGCTGGAAGAGCAGCGGCACGTCCTCGCGGCGCTCGCGCAGCGGCGGGATCGGCAGGGTCACCACGTTGAGCCGGTAGTAGAGGTCCTCGCGGAATTCGCCGCGTTCGGCTGCCGCCCTGAGGTCCACCTTGGTGGCGGCGATCACCCGGATGTCCAGGGGCACGGCGCGATTCGAGCCCAGCCGCTCGATGCTGCGTTCCTGCAGCACGCGCAGCAGCTTGACCTGCAGCGACAGCGGCATCGACTCGATCTCGTCGAGGAACACGCTGCCGCCGCTGGCGTGCTCGAACTTGCCGATGCGCCGTTCCACCGCGCCGGTGAAGGCGCCCTTCTCGTGGCCGAACAGCTCGGATTCGATGATGTTCTCCGGCACCGCCCCGCAGTTGATGGCGACGAACGGCTGGCCGCCGCGCCGGCTGCGCTCGTGCAGCGAGCGCGCGACCAGGTCCTTGCCCACGCCCGTCTCGCCGAACAGCAGCACGTCGGTTTCCACCTGGCTGATGCGCTGGAGCATGGTGGTCAGGTGCTGCATGGCCGGGGTGCGGCCGACGATGCGGGGGCCGGGGGCGGCGCGCTGAGCCTCCAGTTCGGCCTTGAGGCGGCGGTTCTCGAGGCTCAGCCGGCGCTTTTCGACGGCGCGGCGTACCACGTCGGTGAGCCGCTCCCCGGCGAAGGGCTTCTCGAGGAAGTCCCAGGCGCCCTCGCGCATCGCCTCCACCGCCGTGGAGATGTCGCCGTGGCCGGTGATCAGGATCACCGGCAGGTCGGGATCGCGGCGGCGCACTTCGCGCAGCAGCGCCAGACCGTCCATGCCGGGCATGCGGATGTCGCTGACCACCACGCCGGGGAAGTCGGCCTCGAGCCGGGCCAGCGCGGACTCGGCGTCGCCGACCGCCTGCGGCTGATAGCCGGCCAGCTCCAGGGTCTGGCCGGCGGTGATGCGCAGGTGTTCCTCGTCGTCGACGATCAGCACCGGGGTGGCGTCCGACTCATGCATGGCGTTCCTCCTCGGGGGGCGGCTCGGCGGTGGCCGGCGCGGCACAGGCCGGCAGGGTGATGGTGAAGCAGGCGCCGCCGGACGCGGCGTTGCCGGCGTCGAGCTGGCCGCCCAGGTCGTCGATGATGCGCGCCGAGATCGACAGCCCCAGGCCCAGCCCCTTGCCGGTGGCCTTGGTGGTGAAGAAGGGCTCGAAGACCCGGCCGAGGTGATCCTCGGCGATGCCCGGACCATTGTCGCGCACCTCGATGCGCACCGTCTCGCCGGGCCGGATGCGCAGCCACAGGTGCGGCTCGGGCGTCTCGCTCATCGCCTGCAGGGCGTTGCCGATCAGGTTGACCAGCACCTGCTCGAGGCGCACCAGGTCGGCATGCACCCAGACATCGCCGGGCGGCCAGTCACGGGTGATCGTCACCCCGGCATCGACCAGCCGCGAGCGGTACAGGCGCAGGGCGTAGCCGAAGCTCGCCTGCACGGAGACGGGGGCCAGGTTGTCGCCGCTTCTGCGCGAGAACTGCTTGAGCTGGGCGCTGATCTCGGCCATCCGTGCGGTGAGCTCGACGATCTGCTCGAGGTTGGCGTCGGCGGTCTCGTGGCGGCCGCGCTCGATGAAGGTCCGGGCATTCTCGGCGTAGGCGCGGATCGCCGCCAGCGGCTGATTGAGCTCGTGGTTGATGCCCGCCGCCATCTGGCCGAGGACCGCCAGCTTGGCGGCCTGGACCAGCTCGTCCTGGGTCTGGCGCAGACTGGCCTCGGCGCGCTTGCGCTCGTCGATCTCCGAGGACAGCCGCTGGTTGGAGGCCAGCAGGTCGCGGGTGCGCTCGGCGACTCGCTGCTCCAGCTGGTCGCGGGCGCGGGCCAGGGCGTGTTCCTGGGCCTTGCGTTCGCTGATGTCGAACACCGTGGCCAGCCAGCGCTGGCCGTGGGGGCTGACCAGCCGGCTGACGGTGAGTTCCAGGGGAATGCCGTCGCCGCCGGGGCGCAGGGCCAGCACCTCGGTGGCCGGCGACTGGCGGGCGTGGCGCAGGGCGGCGATGCTGCGCGCATCGGCCGGCGCGAGCAGCTCGGTGAGGTGGCGCCCCTCGACGCTCTGCGGCGTCTGGCCGAACAGCGCCTGGGCGGTGGGGTTGAGGTAGGTCAGGGCGGCATGCTCGTCGAGCACCAGCAGGCCGGCGCGGGTGCGGTCGATGATGCCGCGCACCCGGGCCTGCCCCTCGGCCAGGGCCCGACGCTCGCGACTGGCGAACAGCTCGCGCTCCCGGCGCAGGCGCCAGCGCTGCCAGCCGATGCCGCCGGCGAGGATCACCACGCCGTAGAGCCCGGCGGCCAGCATGCCGGCCTGCCACTGGGCGCTTTCCAGGGAGTGCAGCGGCTTGAGCATGCGCATCCGCCAGCCCAGGGTCGGCAGCTCGCGGGTCACCGAGAGGAAGCGCTCTCCCTCCAGCGGGCCGTCGCCGAAGGTCATCAGGCGCGAGCCGTCGCTGCGTCGCCCCAGGCGGGTCAGGTCCAGGGTCGGCAGGTGGGCGCCGTCGTAGCGGCGCGTGGCGTCCAGGTGGTCACGCTCGTCGGGCTGCAGCGGGCGCAGGCTGGCCAGCCGCAGCGCCGGTGAGCTGGCCATGAACACCACGCCGTTCTCGTCGCTGATCAGCAGCTCGCCGTTCAGGCTCGTCCAGTTGGCCTCCAGCGGCGCGACGAGCACCTTGACCACCAGCACGCCGGCGATATGCCCGCCCTGGGCATCGTTGACGCGCACCGGCGCCGAAAAGTAGTAGCCGCGCTCGCCGGATTGCGTGCCCAGGCCGTAGAAGCGCCCCATGCGCCCCTGCATGGCGTCGAGGAAGTAGGGGCGAAAGCCGTAGTTTTGGCCGACGAAACTGTGCGGCAGGTCCCAGTTGCTGGCGGCGAGGGTGGTGCCGGTGTCGTCGAGCAGGTAGATGTCGGAGACGTCGGTGATGCCGCGGAAGTCGTCGAACAGGCGGTTGAGGCGCATCACCGCCGCGGGATCGCCGGGATGGGTGACGGCGTAGCGCACGGCCTCGCGGCTGGCCAGCAGGTGCGGCAGATAGTCGTGACGCGACAGGTAGGCGGAAACGCCGGCGGCGGACAGCCGCAGTTCGTTGCGGCCTTCGGCGTACAGGGCGTCGAGCGCCTCCTCGCGGGCCAGCAGGGAGACCTGCCAGACACTCACGGCCAGCCCCAGCGGAACCAGCAGCAGCAACAGTCGCCGCCAGCGTTTGGGCAAGCGGGTGGCCTGCATGGGCGCTCCTCGGATCTCGTGGGCGTCAGTCGCCGCGTTCGGGCAGGGCCTGGGCGCGACGCAGGGCGCGCTGGGCCCGGGTCTCGGCCCGTTCCAGCTCGAGCAGGCCCTCCTCGACGAACACCAGGTGCTCGTGGGCCAGCAGCCGGGCGTCCTCCGGGCGGCCCTCGAGGATGGCGTCGAGCAGCGCGCGGTGCTGGGTCATCAGCTGCTTGCGGGAGCCGGGCTTCTCGAACAGGTGAGCGAGGTTGGAGACGATGCTCTTTTCCAGCAGATGGAAGATGCCGCGAATGGTGTGCAGCAGCAGCACGTTGTGGCCCGCCTCGGCGATCGCCAGGTGGAAGGCGGCGTCGGCCTTGGCCTCGCGGTTGGGGTCGTCCTGCAGCGCCGGCTCGGCGTAGCTGGCCTCCAGCTCCTCGAAGCGGCGGATCAGCAACTCCTTGTCGGCCGGGGTGGAACGCAGGGCCGCATAATAGGCGGCGATGCCTTCCAGGGCGTCGCGGAACTCGAGCAGGTCGAGGTGGAATTCGCCGTGACGCGAGAGCATCTCCAGCAGTGGGTCGCTGTAGCCGCTCTTGAGCTCCTCGCTGACGAAGGTGCCGCCCCCCTGGCGGCTGTTCAGCAGGCCGCGTGCCGAGAGTTTCTGGATCGCCTCGCGCAGTGAAGGGCGCGATACGCCGAAGCGCTCGGCCAGTTCGCGTTCCGGCGGCAGTCGCTGGCCCGGCGCCAGGCTGCCTTCGAGGATCATCGACTCGAGACGTTCGGTGATGACGTCGGCGATACGCGGTTGTCGGACCGGCTGATAGACCATGGCGTATTCTCGGGATACCGGGTGGCTGGGCCCGCCCTGTCGCGAGCGGTCGACAGATTGTGTCAAAGGCGTGACGGGGCGGCTAATGTCAAATTGGTTTTACCAATTCTAGCGGGATGCCGGACGCTCGCAACCTCGCCGGCGACAGGGGATTTCAGTGGTATGACAACAAGTTGCCGGTGCCGCCTGGGCAAGCAATACCAAAGTCTAAAGCGCCAGATGGCGAGTTTGTTACGCTGGCGTTTGACTCTCGCCTAACCTTGCCCATAAGGTTCCCCAACATCAATTGTCAATTGGTTTTACCAATTAGAGCTCGGCGCCAGCGCGGCGCGGTGCCCGGGTCGCGACGCAACTGGCTCGAGGAGAGGACATGACGCCACTCAAGCAATACCCCCCCAGGCCGGACAAGGTGTACTTCTATGGCACCTGTCTGATCGATCTCTTCTATCCCGGCGCCGGGCTCGACGGCATCCGCCTGCTCGAGCGGGAGGGCATCGAGGTGGTGTTTCCCGACGACCAGACCTGCTGCGGTCAGCCGGCCTATACCTCCGGCTACCATGACGAGGCCCGTGCGGTGGCGGCCGCGCAGCTCGACCTGTTCCCCGAGCCGTGGCCGGTGATTGTGCCGTCCGGCTCCTGCGGCGGGATGATGCGCACTCACTATCCGCAGCTGTTCGCCGGTACCGAGCGCGAGGCGCAGGCGCGCGAGCTGGCCGGGCGGGTCTTCGAGCTGACCGAATTCCTGGTGCATGTCTGTCATGTGAAGCTGACCGATCGCGGCGAGCCGCAGCGCGTGGCGATGCACACCTCGTGCAGCGCCCGGCGCGAGATGGGCGTGGCCGACACCGGCCCGGCACTGCTCGGCCAGCTCGAGCGGGTGAAACTGGTCGAACAGGCGCGCGCGGCGGAGTGCTGCGGCTTCGGCGGCACCTTCGCGGTGCGTCATCCGGAGGTCTCGGCGGCGATGGTCGACGACAAGACCCGGGCCATCGAGGAGGCCGGTGCCGAGCACTTCGTGACCTCGGACTGCGGCTGCCTGATGAACATCGACGGCCACCTCGAGCAGCAGCAGCGGCCGGTGCGTGGCGAGCACATCGCCAGCTATCTGTGGAGGCGCACCTCATGAGCGTTCAGACCTTTACCCCGCAGGCCTTCCATCGCCAGGCGCACGATGCGCTGGGCAATCCGCAGATCCGCAGCAATTTTCGGCGCGCCATGGACGGGCTGATGGACAAGCGGCGCAGTGTCTTCAGCGAGTGGGACGTGGAGACGCTGCGCGAGCTGGGCGCCAACATTCGCCTGCGTGCGCTGTCGCGGCTGCCGGATCTGCTCGAGCAGCTCGAGGCCAACTGTCAGGCCAACGGCATTCGCGTGCATTGGGCCAGCGACGGCGACGAGGCCTGCCGGATCGTCCGCGAGATCTGTCAGGCGCGCGAGGCGAAGTCGGTCATCAAGGGCAAGTCGATGGTCTCCGAGGAGATGCACCTCAACGCGCATCTCGAGGAGGCGGGCATCGAGGCGCTGGAGTCGGATCTCGGCGAGTACCTCGTGCAGCTCAACGAGCAGACGCCCTCGCACATCATCATGCCGGCGATCCATCTCAACACCGACGAGATCTCGGACATCCTCCACGACAAGACCGGCACCGAGCGCACCCGCGACGTGGATGCCATGACCGCGGCGGCGCGGGCCCAGCTGCGCGAGCGCTTCATGGCCGCCGACGTGGGCATCTCGGGGGTCAACTTCGCGGTCGCCGAGACCGGCACGCTGTGCCTGGTCGAGAACGAGGGCAACGGCCGCATGACCACCACGGTGCCGCCGGTGCACATCGCGGTGACCGGCATCGAGAAGGTGGTCGAGCGCCTGCGCGACGTGCCGCCACTCTATGCGCTGCTGACCCGCTCGGCGACCGGCCAGCCGGTGACCACCTACTTCAACATGATCTCCGGGCCGCGCCGGCCGGACGAGCACGACGGACCCGAGGAGGTCCACCTGGTGCTGGTCGACAACGGTCGCTCGAACATTTATCAGGACGATGAGCTGCTCGACACCCTGCGTTGCATCCGCTGCGGGGCGTGCATGAACCACTGTCCGGTCTACACCCGGGTGGGCGGGCATACCTACGGCACCACCTATCCGGGGCCGATCGGCAAGATTTTGATGCCGCACCTGATGGGCCTGGAGGCGACCCGCGACCTGCCCAGCGCGTCGAGCCTGTGCGGGGCCTGCGGCGAGGTCTGTCCGGTGAAGATTCCGATTCCCGACCTGCTGGTGCGGCTGCGCAAGGAGTCGGTCGGCGAGGGGCGCGGCAACGTGCCGGGGGCCGGGGTCAAGCGCAACCGCAAGGAGGTCTTCGCCTGGAAGAGCTGGCAGTGGCTGGCCACCCACCCCGGGGCCTGGCGGGCCGGTACCGGCATGGCCGGCAAGCTGCGCGGGCTGGCGCCGTCGACGCTGCGTCCCTGGACCGACTACCGCACCGCACCGAAGCCGGCATCGGCCACGCTGCATGCGCTGGTCAAGCGCCATCGCCAGGACCACGACACCACCGGGGAGAGCGAGTCATGAGTGCCCGCGAGACCATTCTCAAGCGCCTGCGCGAGCGTGCCGACGGGGCGCTGAGTGCGCCCGAGAGCGACTTCTCGGTGATGACCGGGCGCGGCTGGACGCCCGCCGAGCGGCTGGCGCGTTTCGAGTCGATGATCACCGCGGTGCACGGTGAGGTGCATCACGCCGCGCGGGGCGAATGGACGCAGACCCTGGCCGCCGTCCTGCGCGACAAGGGCGTGACCCGACTCGGTGTGGGGCGCGAACACCCGGTCGCCGTCGAGGCGCGGGCGGCGCTGGCCGACGGCGGCGTGACGCTGGTCGATGCCGATCGTGACATCGCGACCTGGAGCCGCGAGCAGTTCGAGACCCTGGAGGCCGGCCTGACCTCGACCCGCGGCGCCATCGCCGAGACCGGCAGTCTGTGGCTGTGGCCGACGCCCGACGAGCCGCGGCGGCTGAGTCTGGTGCCGCCGCTGCACATCGCCGTGCTGGACGCCGAAGCCATCGAGGAAACCTTCTTCGACGTGATCGAGGCTCACGGCTGGGCGCAGGGCATGCCCACCAACGCGCTGTTGATCTCCGGGCCCAGCAAGACCGCGGACATCGAGCAGACGCTGGCCTACGGGGTCCACGGCCCTCGCGAACTGGTGGTGATCGTGCGCCATGCCGACGCCCCCGGGCAGGCGGACGCATGACGCCGGCCTATCGTGACCTGCTCGAGGCGCTGCGCGAAACGCTGCCCGACGAGCGCCTGATCCACGATCCGCTGCGCCTGCTGGCCTATGGCACCGATGCCAGCTTCTACCGGCTGATTCCGCAGTTGGTGGTGCACCCCCTCGACGAGGCGGAGCTGGGTGTCGTGATGCGCGCCTGCCGGGAGCGCGGGTTGCCGATGACGTTTCGCGCCGCGGGCACCTCGCTGTCCGGCCAGGCCGTCGGCGATTCGGTGCTGATCCAGCTCAACCAGGGCTGGCGCGAGTACGAGATTCTCGACGCGGGGCGGGCGATCCGCCTGCAGCCGGGGATCATCGGTGCCCGGGCCAACCAGCTGCTGGCGCCGTACGGGCGCAAGATCGGCCCCGACCCGGCGTCGATCGGCAGCTGCATGATCGGCGGCATCGCTGCCAACAACGCCTCGGGCATGTGCTGCGGCACGGCGCAGAACAGCTATCGCACCCTGCGCGATCTGCGGGTGGTGCTGGCCGACGGCACCTGTCTGGACACCGCCGACCCGGCCAGCGTGGCGGCCTTCAGGGATTCGCACGGCAAGCTGCTCGACGAGCTGGAGCGGCTGGGGCGCGAGACGCGGGCCAACACCGCTCTCGCCGAGAAGATCCGTCACAAGTATCGGCTGAAGAACACCACCGGCTATGCGCTCAACAGCCTGGTCGATTACCGCGACGGCCTGGATATCCTCGCGCACCTGATGATCGGCTCCGAGGGTACGCTGGGCTTCATCAGCGCCATTACCTACGACACCGTGCCCGACGAGCCCGTGAAGGCGGCGGCACTGGTCTTCTTCCCCGACATGGCGACTACCTGCCGGGCGACCATCGCGCTCAAGGCCACGCCGGTCTCGGCGGTGGAGCTGATGGATCGGGCGGCGCTACGCTCGGTGGCCGACCAGCCCGGCATGCCGGAGGCGCTGGCGACCCTGCCCGAGGGAGCCGCGGCACTGCTCGTCGATGTGCGCGGCGACGATGCCGGGCAGCTGGCCTCGCGCATCGAGGCGGTTCAGGCGGCCTTGCAGGGGGTGGCCACGCTGGAGCCGGTGGCCTTCACCCGCGATCCGGTGCAGTACGCTCTGTACTGGAAGATCCGCAAGGGGCTGTTTCCGGCGGTGGGGGCGGTGCGCGAGATCGGCACCACGGTGGTGATCGAGGACGTCGCCTTCCCGGTCGAGCGTCTCGACGAGGGCGTGCTGGCACTCACCGAGGTCTTCCGGCGGCATGGCTACGCCCAAGCGATTCTCTTCGGCCATGCGCTGGAGGGCAACCTGCACTTCGTCTTCCCCCAGGGGTTCGAGAAGCCGGGCGAGACCGAGCGCTACCGGGCGCTGATGGAGGACGTGGCGCAGCTCGTGGCGGTCGAGTACGGCGGCTCGCTCAAGGCCGAACACGGTACCGGGCGCAACATGGCGCCCTTCGTCGAGCGCGAGTGGGGCACCGAGGCCTATGCCCTGATGTGGGCGATCAAGGCACTGTTCGACCCCGACAACCTGCTCAACCCCGAGGTGATCCTGAGTCGCAACCCGACCCTGCACCTGGAGAACCTCAAGCCGCTGCCGGCCGCCGATCCGCTCGTCGATACCTGCATCGAGTGCGGCTTCTGCGAGTCGGTGTGCCCGTCGCGGGCCCTGACGCTGACGCCGCGTCAGCGGATCGTCGTGCGCCGCGAACTGGCCCGGCTCGAGGCCGCGGGCGAGCACGCCGACGCCGAGACCCGCGAACGGCTGGCGACGCTGCGCGAGGGGTACGCCTACGATGGCATCGATACCTGCGCGGCCGATGGCCTGTGCGCGACCCAGTGCCCGGTGGGCATCAATACCGGCGACCTGGTGCGGGCGTGGCGGCACGATCACCGGGCCGGCCAGGCAGGGCTGGCGCATCGCCTCGGTGCGCATTTCGACGGCGTGACGCAGCTGGCCCGCGGTGTGCTCAAGGCCGCCGATGCGACCCACAGCCTGCTGGGGACGCCGGCGATGACGCGGTTCACCGGCACGCTGCGGCGGGCCAGCGGCCGGCGTCTGCCGCAGTGGCTGCCGACGCTGCCGGACGCGGCGCCGGTGCGCGTGCTCGAACGGCCGCGCCGCGAGAGGCCGGGCGCACCCCGGGTGGTCTACCTGCCCTCGTGCGCGACCCGGGTGTTCGGGCGCTCGCGGGGCGATGACGAGACGCGCTCGGTGATGGAGGTGACGCTGTCGCTGCTAGACAAGGCGGGTTTCGAGGTCATCCTGCCGGAATCGCTGGGCGGGCAGTGCTGCGGCATGGCGTTTCAGTCCAAGGGACAGTTCGCGGAAGCCGACCGCAAGGCGGGAGAACTCAACGCCGTCCTGCTGGCTGCCAGCGAGAACGGCCGCTACCCGGTCCTCTGTGACACCAGCCCCTGCACGCTGCGCATGCAGGAAACCCTGGATGCCCGCCTCGTGCTGCACGAGCCGGTGGGGTTCGTGCACGACCAGGTGCTGCCGCGGCTTGCCATCACGCCCAGGAAGGCGCGTGTCGCCGTGCATGTCACCTGCTCGAGCACACGCATGGGGCTGGCCGACACCTTCATCGCCCTGGCCCGGGCCTGTGCCGAGGAGGTGGTGGTGCCGCCGGAGATCACCTGCTGCGGCTTCGCCGGTGACAAGGGCCTGCAGGTGCCGGAGCTCAATGCCTCGGCGCTGACGGGGCTGGCCGAGGCGGTCGCCGGCTGCGAGGTGGGCTACTCCAACTCGAGGACCTGCGAGATCGGCCTGGCGGCCCACGGCGGCATTCCCTACCGTTCGATCCTGTCGCTGGTCGACGAGGTCGGGCGCCCGCGGGAGGCGGCGGAAAGCGCGGCAGAATAGGACGTGTGGCGGGGTGGTCGATTTTTTTCGACCCTGGTCGCAAGAAAGGGCTTGCATCCCGCCGTTGTGATCCGTAAAGTACGCATCCGCTGCCGACGACGGGACACGTCACCGGCGGTGGAGAGGAGAAGCAAGTGGTTGTTTCCTCGAAGGTTTCTGAAAGGCGGCGATAAAAATCGCCCTTGCCAGAGCGCTTCGA
>Ga0209300_1000030_pt1 | contig 101417 bp, 83 predicted proteins | sample Shrwel_input2_RT_FD_187535 | JGI IMG/M metagenome (GOLD analysis project Ga0209300, IMG submission 187535) | Subsurface microbial communities from deep shales in Ohio, USA - Utica-3 well 1 S input2 RT (SPAdes) (version 2) ... | reverse complement strand
TAATTATTACTCTACGATAGTTGCTACAACACCAGCACCTACAGTACGGCCACCTTCACGGATAGCGAAACGAAGACCTTCGTCCATCGCGATTGGCGCGATTAGCGTTACTGTCATCTTAACGTTATCACCAGGCATTACCATTTCTACGCCTTCTGGTAACTGTACGTCACCTGTTACGTCAGTTGTACGGAAGTAGAACTGTGGACGGTAACCTTTGAAGAATGGAGTATGACGACCACCTTCATCTTTCGAAAGTACGTATACTTCTGAAGTGAATGTAGTGTGTGGCTTGATTGAACCAGGCTTAGCTAGTACTTGACCACGTTCAACGTCTTCACGCTTAGTACCACGTAAAAGTGCACCAATGTTCTCACCAGCACGACCTTCGTCAAGAAGCTTACGGAACATTTCAACACCAGTACAAGTAGACTTAGTCGTCTCTTTGATACCAACGATTTCAACTTCGTCATTCACGTTGATGATACCAGCTTCAACACGGCCAGTTACAACAGTACCACGACCTTGGATTGAGAATACGTCTTCGATAGGCATGATGAATGGCTTATCGATGTCACGCTCTGGCTCTGGAATGTAAGAATCTAGTGCTTCTGCAAGCTCTACGATTTTAGCTTCCCATTGCTCTTCGCCTTCAAGTGCTTTAAGTGCAGAACCTTGAATTAGTGGTAAGTCATCACCTGGGAAGTCGTATTCAGAAAGAAGTTCACGAACTTCCATTTCTACTAGCTCAAGTAGCTCTTCATCATCAACCATGTCACATTTGTTCATGAACACAACGATGTAAGGAACGCCAACTTGGCGAGAAAGTAGGATGTGCTCACGAGTTTGTGGCATAGGACCGTCAGTCGCAGCAACTACTAAGATAGCGCCGTCCATTTGAGCAGCACCAGTGATCATGTTTTTAACATAATCGGCGTGACCAGGACAATCTACGTGTGCGTAGTGACGAGTTGGTGTGTCGTACTCAACGTGTGAAGTTGAGATTGTGATACCACGCTCGCGCTCTTCTGGAGCGTTATCGATTGATGCGAAATCTTTAGCAACACCGCCGTATACTTTTGCAAGTACGTTAGTGATTGCTGCAGTTAGTGTAGTTTTACCGTGGTCAACGTGGCCGATTGTACCAACGTTTACGTGCGGTTTTACGCGTTCAAACTTTTCTTTTGCCATGACGGAACCTATCAGTTTTGTGTATCTAGATTACATATGAAAATAATCCACCATAGGTAGATTAAGTTAATTTTTTCAAATTTCAAATAGTTTTTTCTGACAGATAAAGGAAGTGTTTAAGGCGATTCGATTGACTGGTGCTGATAGGCAGATTTGAACTGCCGACCTCACCCTTACCAAGGGTGCGCTCTACCAACTGAGCTATATCAGCATCATCAAATTGGAGCGGGCAGCGGGAATCGAACCCGCATCATCAGCTTGGAAGGCTGAGGTAATAGCCATTATACGATGCCCGCTTTAAGGAACCTGTTCTTAAACTACCTCTAACCGTCTAGAATAAAGTGGTGGAGGGAGCTGGATTCGAACCAGCGAAGGCTGAGCCGTCAGATTTACAGTCTGATCCCTTTGGCCGCTCGGGAACCCCTCCACGATAATTCTTTACTAAGCACTTCCGGTAAAAGGAAAGTGGTGCCGACTAACCGAGTCGAACGGTTGACCTACTGATTACAAGTCAGTTGCTCTACCAGCTGAGCTAAGTCGGCACTGCTTTAGTACGGGGCGAGATTCTAGAGTAAGGTTTATTGGGATGCAACCAAAAAATTAAAAAAAATGTGATTTAATGCTTCAAACGCTCACTATTCGCGCAAAAAGCTGTTTTTTTGTTGTTTTTAACTCTTTTTAGCTAGCTCGTACCAGTAATTTAAGCCTTTCATTACTAGCATTGGGTCGAAAATACTCTGTGAAAAATGCCCTTGTAATAGCTGACCATAACCACCAGCAAAAATTAAGAGGCTATTTTTTGTATTTAAATGCAGCCTTGCTTGCTCAATTGCGCCAATAGTTGCCACTAAAGCACCATTTTTTAATCCGTTAGGAGTGTTTTTGCCAAGCTCATTAGCAAATGGCGTGTTTTCATCATCAAATACGCGCTGAGTATTTTGAGTGAGTGATGAGGTCATTAAATCAAGCCCTGGTAGTATCCAACCACCTAAGTGCTGCCCATCATTATTGAGAACGTCTATGGTGGTAGCCGTGCCAGCATCAACAACAATAGCAGCCATATTAGGGTAAAGCGTATAACCGCTAATAAGTGCCAACCATCTATCTATACCCAAATTACCTACTTGCTGATACGCGCAGCGTAACCCACTAAGCTCACTACTAACCGTAGCCTCAAAACAATCAATATTATACGTTTTGGCTTGCGCTAATAATTGTTTAAGTAACTCGCTACGACCAACACAAGCGTAAATAACAACCGTAATTTGCTGCCATGAAATATTATTAATATCACATGGCTGTATTTGCCCGTTTTCCCACAATACGGCTTTGAGTGAAGTATTACCTACATCAATTAACAATCTCATGCTTGCGCCTTTCTTAATGAAATCTCGCCGCCATAATAACTTTTTACTTCGCCGTCTTGGCGAATACGTACACCACCGTGCGCATCTATACCTTCACAAATGCCACGCCAACTACGATGCCCAGTATTAAGCTCTACCTGCTCGCCTGCAAACGCATTTAATGCATTCCATTGTTGATACATAGTTTGTAAGCCGTTCTCGCGATATTGCGCTAAGCGCTGCTCTAACCAATAAGTTAATGAAGCTACTAATTGATTTTTATCTAGCTGCTGGGTGTGCTGACTTAAATCTGTCCATGCTTGGTCAATGTGCTGACTGGCACTTTGTGGCATATTTAAATTAATACCAATTCCTATCACCAACTGACACGGCCCTTGTGGTTGCCCGTCTAATTCAACTAATACGCCAGCGAGCTTTTGTTTGTTTATGTAAATGTCGTTTGGCCATTTTAACTCTACATCAATACCATAAAGTGCTTTTATCGCATCATACACCGCTAAACCAACAGCAATCGATACACCCATAGCGGCTTGTAAACCATCATCTAATCGCCAAAAATAGCTGTAGTATAAGTTGGCACCAAATGGCGATTGCCATACACGCCCTCGACGCCCCCGACCTGCTTGCTGCATTTCGGCAACGATTACCGTGCCCGACTGAAGTGGTGTTTTAGCCTGAATGCGGCGCATTAGTTCGCTGTTGGTTGAATCAATGAGCGGCTGCACTTCAATATTAGCGGTATTTTGCCCTAACTCAGCATAAAGCTGTTGTATTTTTTCCTGATTAAGTAACCCTACTTGGTTATTTAAGCAATAGCCTTTACCTGTAACTTTAAATACATCTAAGCCCATAGCTTGTAGGCTTTGAATGTGTTTACTAACAGCGGCACGACTAATCCCTAATTCCTCTCCTAAAGCTTGCCCAGAGACAAACCCGCCTTTATTAAGCGCATTTAAAATAGCCAGCTTGTTTCCATCAGGTGCTTTCATGCTGATTGCTCCAAAGAGATATAGCATTCATTGTGTTGATCAATTAACCGCACTTCGTGTTCTAAGCTTATGTTATAGCGCGCTAAAACAGTGTTTTGAATATGGGTGATCATGCTGATCAAATCATCCCCTGTACTGTGACCATGGTTAACGAGCACCAAAGCTTGCTGCTGATGCACTTCAATACCGGCAATCTTATATCCCTTTAACCCCGCTTGTTCTATTAACCATCCCGCTGCGACTTTATGATGACCGGCTCCGTGTGGGTAATGAGGTAACTCAGGAAACTGCGCAAGTAACGGCACTAACGCAGCACTCGTAATAATTGGGTTTTTAAAAAAACTCCCAGCATTAGCTAGTTTATAAGGGTCTGGGAGTTTGCTATTGCGTGTTTGTATCACCTGCTCACATACTTGCTGTGGCGTCGGATTTTTTAGTTGTTGTAGCGGTCCATAACTGAGTACTGGTTGCCATATTTTTGGCAGTTTAAAGTGCACCTGGGTGATCACCGCTTTATTTTTTAACGCGTGTTTAAAAACCGATTCACGATAAGCAAAGTGGCATTGCTGATTAGTTAAAGATTTGAAGCAGTTGCTATTAATATCAAAATAGTCAACAGCTTCTATAAATTGTGCTATTTCTACACCGTAGGCACCAATATTTTGCACTGGCGCAGCACCGACTGTGCCAGGTATGAGTGCTAAATTTTCAAACCCTGCTATGCTTTGCTCAAGCAAGTAAGTCACTAATTGATGCCAATTTTCACCGGCAGCCGCACTGACTAAAAAATCATTTTCCCGTTCAGTAATATTAATTCCTTGGGTCGCCATTTTAATAACCGTGCCAGCATAATCATTTAAAAAAATGGTATTACTGCCCTCCCCTAACAGACAAAAAGGCGCGTTAAAGCTCTGAGTTTGAAGCTGCGCTGAGTCGGTGATCTCAATAAAATTTTGGCATTGGCTACTTAATGCAAATGTATGTAGGGGTTGTAATGAGTGCGCCACAAGGGTCCTAAAGATACCAGTAATTAATCTCTCTAGTTTAACTCATCGTCGCAAATTGCGCATCAGCTTGTAAAAATTGTTCAACCCACTGTGGCAATCATGTTATAAAACGGGTACTTTTTTATTTGTACTCAAGGTAATTATGAAAATCAAACCTCTTTTTTTAAGCCTCGCTATGGCCGGTATGTGCTCGCAAGCAATGGCTAGCGCAATTGATCAAAATTCCTACGCCAACCTTGATGATGTTATCACCACGCATTTAAACCTTGATTTAGACATCGACTTTGCCGACAAGCAATTAGAAGGTTTTGTTGAGCATACGCTACAATGGCAAAACGCGAAAAGCACAAAGCTAGTACTTGATACCCGCGATCTTGATATTGATAAAGTGATGTATCAAACAGCCAATGGCAATTGGCATAAAGCCAGTTTTAACCTTGCTAATCGCGACGATGTTAAAGGCTCAAAACTAACCATTACATTTAAAAGCCAAGCTGAAAAAGTCCGTATTTACTACAACAGTCGCCCAGAAGCGTCGGGCTTACAGTGGTTAACGCCAGAGCAAACAGCCAGTAAAACGCACCCGTTTATGTATAGTCAATCGCAAGCGATACATGCACGTAGTTGGATCCCTGTGCAAGATACACCGGCAATGCGTGTGACTTATTCTGCACGTATTCATACCCCTGAAGATGTGCGTGCGGTAATGAGTGCCGATAATAAAGATGCCCTTTATAAAGACGGTGATTACCACTTCAATATGCCACAAGCAATTTCGCCTTACTTAATTGCGATTGGTGCTGGTAACTTAGAATTTAAAGCGATGTCTAAACAAACCGGTATTTTTGCTGAACCGACTATTTTGGATGCCTCAGTTGCTGAATTTAATGACACCCAAGCGATGATCGACAAAACCAATGCGATGTATGGTGAATATGCTTGGGGTCGCTATGACTTACTTATGCTACCGCCTAGCTTCCCATTTGGTGGCATGGAAAACCCGCGTCTATCATTTATTACCCCAACCGTTGTTGCTGGCGATAAAAGCCTAGTTAACCTGATTGCACATGAGCTTGCTCACTCTTGGTCTGGTAACCTAGTAACCAATGCCACATGGGAAGACTTATGGTTAAACGAAGGATTTACCTCTTACGTTGAAAACCGCATTATGGAAGAAGTATTTGGTCGCGACCGTGCAGTAATGGAGCAAGCGCTTGATGCTGCTGGTCTGCGTGCGCAACTTAAAACCATTGATGCACCAGACACTCGCCTTAATTTAAAACTTAATGGCCGCGATCCGGATGATGCGTTTAGCTCAGTGCCTTACACAAAGGGTCAGCTATTTTTAATCTACCTAGAAGAAAAATATGGCCGTGATAAGTTTGATGACTTTGTTAAAACTTACTTTAATGAATTTGCGTTTAAATCACTAACCACTGCGCAATTTGTGACTTACATCAAAGCTAACTTAATTGAAAAGTACCCTGGTGTAGTGAGCATGGATAAAGTGAACGAGTGGATTTTTGAGCCAGGTTTACCAAGTGATGCACCTAACCCTACCTCTGATGCGTTCGATAAAGTAGATGCTGCAACACAAGCATGGTTAAAGGGGGATACAACTGCCGCACAATTACCTACTGCAAATTGGACAGTGCATGAGTGGCTGCACTTTTTAAATAACCTACCGCGCGATTTAAGCATTGAAAAAATGACTGAATTAGACGGCGAGTTTAACTTAACCCAATCAACTAACGCAGAACGCGCATTTGCATGGTACATGCTAGCAGTGGGTAACGGTTACCAACCGATTTACCCTGCGCTTGATAAACACTTATCGGGTATTGGTCGTCGTAAGCTAATAGTGCCACTTTACAAAGCACTTATTACACATGGTAAAAAAGACTGGGCACAAAGCGTGTACTTAAAAGCACGTCCGGGTTATCACCCACTTGCACAAGGTACCATTGACGCGTTATTTGAATAAATAATAGCGTTACCAATAAACTAAAAAGGGCCAATTTGGCCCTTTTTAATGCTTAATTATTTTGTTACTTTATCTAAAAAGGCCTGCCTTTCAGCGAGCGTTGCTTGTTGCCACCAAAAGTCGAGCATATTTGCCGCACTTGGCATGCCTTTTCCATTAATTGGCGTAATCGGTTTAATGGGACGACTCGGTTTTTGCGGGCCCGCTGGGATTGCTGTTGTTTGCTGTTTAAACTGTGCGCTTTGAACTTGTCGTTCGGCAATAATATTTAATGGCTTAGCTAAGGTGCTGCCTTTTGCTTTTAAACTCACTTGCGGTGCCTCAGCAAATACTTTTGCCGCTACCGCATTTTCAGCACGATTAAATACTAAGGTGTAATCTTTACCCGCTTCAATGGTTACATTCACCCAAAAAGGTTCTGATTCAATCACTTCATGATCGTCATAACCTAAGTCATATAAATCTGTGTATTTAAGTTTTAGCTGATAAGTACCCGGTGCTAATTCAACATCATCAACACGACTAAAAAGCGAACTTTCAATTATTCGTTCACCCACTTGCAAAGGAGCAAACTCCTCAGGAAAGTGAATATTTTCTGCCAAACTTGATGCACTCACTAAGAGCGCCGCTACACTGCCTAATAATATTGATTTACGCATAATTACTCCTTTAGTTGATTTCAGTTTGACACTGCTAGCAAAATTTGTCATTAGTGACACATATATTAATCAAATAAATTAGAGTCATCATTATGAGCCAAGAGACTATTTTTACTAAAATTATTAATCGCGAAATTCCAGCAGATATTATTTACGAAGACGATGACACGCTAGCGTTTAAAGACATTAATCCTCAAGCGCCATTTCATGTATTAATTATTCCCAAGCAACCAATTGCCACTATAAATGATATAAATAATGAAAACTCACATTTAGTTGGTAATTTATACACGGTCGCTGCAAAACTGGCCAAGCAACACAACTTTAGCGATGACGGCTACCGCGTTGTGATGAACTGTAATGAACATGGTGGCCAAACTGTGTTTCACATACATTTACATATGCTCGCAGGTAAAGAAATGGGCTGGCCTCCATACCAAGAAACTAAAAAAACGGCGCTATAGTGCTTAGTTAAATCTTAGATTAGTTTAAAAAAATCAAAAATACGGCGTTTTTCTTACTACACGAAAAAAAACAATTACTTATTTGCAACATTTTATGTTTAAATAATCGGAAATCGCACCTTTTCTCCAGTGAAATAATGATTCTCTAATACAAAAGGTGTGTAGGGATTGTGGTAAAATTAATTAGCCAGCTTTATAAATGAGTAAAAAAACATGAGCAGTTCAGCCTTTTTGTTGTTAGATGAAGAACCAATTAACACTATTGGTATTAACGTTTTAGAGCCATTGTTAAAAACGCAAGGCCTTGACGTAACTACGGGTACAAATATTTTAGATGTTCCGGTAGGTACTCGCTTATTGTTCATTGAAACATCAAGTAAAGACGCATGGACAAAGCTAAAAGAGCAACTCGTTAATTTACGCATCAAGTGCGATATTGTGTTGTTCAATTTAGATGAAAACCCAGAGCTTGCTAATCGCGCATTACTTAGCGGTATTCGTGGTGTATTTTACACCACAGATAATGCCGATGTACTCATGAAAGGGATTCGTTTATTACTCGAAGATCAGCTTTGGTATCGTCGTGGCATTATGTGTAATGCGCTTAACCGCATGCTGCAATTTAATAAAGATGCGCTGCATAAGCTAACTGATGGTGATATTGAACCAATAAAGCTAACGAAGCGTGAAAAAGCAATTATCTCGTTAATGAGTAATGGCTCTAAAAATAAAGAAATTGCTGAAGAGTTAAGTATTAGCCCGCATACGGTTAAAACTCATTTATACAGTGCATTTAGAAAAACTAAATGTCGTAACCGTATTGAATTACTTTCTTGGGCACAACAAAACATTCCTGACGAAATTCGTTAACGTTTGTTTGAATAAATACCATACAGGCACTTTAAGTGCCTGTTTTTATATCTTCTTTAAAAAACGCTGTTGGGGTCTTAATGCTCGACTCATTTACGCTTTATTTTGCCAGTATCGCCGTTATGACAGTGATGACGCTACTGAACTTTTTAACCTGGCGTACCAATAAGCATGTTCCCGGCACGTTACTTTATATTTTCTATCCTTTACTGCTATTAACTGCCATTGTTAGTTTTGCACTAATAGGCAAAATTCCTGATCAGATTGCCATTACCCTTGCTAATAACATGATGTTTTTAGCTTCTATTGTGCATTGTTTGTCACTGAGTCAATTTTTAAATTATCATGGTCGTGGCCTTAAGTTTGTTTGCCTATTTACAGCGCTCAGCGCTTTGCTGCTTGTTTATTTCACATTTTTACAGCCCTCAATGCGCTCACGGGTATATATTTCTGATTTGCAGCATATTGTAGAGGCCACTTTTTTATTATTTATATTTATAAAATATGCGCGAAAACCCTACCCTAACGCCAGTATTGTTTACATAATTATTTTAACTTTAGTTGCAGCAAGTTTTATTACCCGAAGCCTATTTATGGATGACATTGCACAACAGGATGCCATTTTAAATTCATGGTTTAACTCACTGTTATTTTTAAATAGTGTTATTGCCCCCATGTTCTATGCTGCAGGTATGGCGTTGTTATGTAATGAGCGCAGGGAATTACGACTTAATAAACTCACCGAAAAAGCTCATAAAGATTTAGAAATTCGCGGACTGTTTTTATCCACCATCAGTCATGAAATACGCACACCACTAAACGGCATATTAGGCAGTGCACAACTGGTATTAAATCAAACCAGCGACAGCCGCAATAAAGCTTATTGCGAAGCCATTATCAACTCAGCTGAGTCACTCAACTTACTAGTAGATAAAGTGCTGGAATACGCAAGCTTGGATCAGCATGACGAAGCCTTGTACGAAGAAGACATAGAGTTCAAAACTTGGCTACAAAACTTATGCCTGCTGTTAAGTCCTCTGGCCGAACAAAAACAGCTTAAATTTGAGCTTGCCTGTAACATCCCTGATAAAGCCTGTTATTACTGCGACCAACAAAAGCTCAGACAAATCATTATTAATCTTGTTGGTAATGCGATTAAATTTACCGACACCGGCACAGTAAAAGTACAGATTGATTTAATTAATGAAACTCAGCTCGATCATACTCTTAAAGTAAGTGTACTCGATTCGGGCCCGGGTATTGAAAAAGATGAAATTGATTACTTAACTGAGCCCTACATTCAAAGCAGCGCCGGTAAGGAAAAAGGCGGAACAGGCCTAGGACTAGCTATAACCAGTCGCCTTCTCGATAAAATTAATAGCCAACTAGAAATCACCAGTGAGCTGGGAGTGGGTAGCGTATTTAGCTTTAACATGACGCTAGCCATAGGTGAACTTAGCCTTGTAGAGCAGCGCCATCAAAGTAAGGATTATTTAACTGGGCTTGATGTGTTACTTGTTGAAGATTTAGATTTAAACCAAAAAATAGCTGTTGAATTTATGGCTGACGACGAGCATAAAATTAAGCTCGCTAAAGATGGCAAAAGTGCGATTGAGTTGATGAAAAAATACCACTTTGATGTGGTGTTACTTGATATGAACTTACCCGATTTAACAGGGCAGCAAGTGCTAAAAACACTCAAACGAGTGGAGCATAAAAATCAGCGAACTCCGGTGCTGGCCTTTACCGCCAGTTTGAGCCCTGATGAAATCAAAGAATACTTAGCACTGGGTATTAAAGACATTGTTGGCAAGCCATTAAAGCAAGAAAAACTACGCCAAGCATTGAGTGATTCACAGTCAACACAAACCGCTAGCATTGCCGTCGAGCTGATTGATACGTTATATGATGAAACCGCAACAGACACCCTGACAAGCTCTTTTAGTATTGATGAAGTATCTTCTATCTATAATGAATTTATTCTTTCTGCTCGTAATAAGCTGAGCCGTTGCCAAGCTTTATTAGAGCAAGACCCCGAGCAATGCATTAAGTTATTACATCGCCAAGCTAGCACCGCTATGCAACTTGGTTTTAATAGCTATGGACTAGCTCTAAAAAAAATTGAGCGACGCTTACTAGATAAAAAACCATTAAATAACTCGTTAAATGAAGCCAGCACACTGTGGCAACACAGTTTAGAAGCGTATTTGAAGTATGTGCGGCAAGGACTAGGGTAAAAACGGGCTACGGGCTACGGGCTACGGGCTACGGGCTACGGGCTACGGGCTATCAAGTTTTACTACAGTGACAAATAATCAAGTATTTTCACTATTTATACTGTTATTTTCTGCCGTATATATCGTCAAATCGCTCTATATCGCTTTCATCTAAAATGGCACCCGTTTGAACTTCAATAACAACTAAGGGCTCGGGCTGATTATTCGCTAAACTGTGCAGCTGTTTTGCTGCAATATAACAAGATTGGTCGTGGGTCAGCGTTAAGCTTTGCTGATCAATACATATATCTGCAGTGCCTGATACTACCACCCAATGCTCAGCGCGATGCTGATGACGCTGCGTTGAGAGCCTAGCCCCACTATTAACGGTTATTTTTTTTACTTTAAAACCGATACTTTCTACCAGCGTACGATAATTTCCCCAAGGGCGGTAAACCACCTGATGGTGTGTCAGTTTGTTATTATGTGTTGTTGCCAATTGCTTGAGTAATAACGGGAGGGCATCAAGCGCATTTTGATCAGCAATTAAAGTGGCGTCGTGGGTATGAATAACCGCTAAATCGCTTACCCCTAACGTCGCTATTGTGTGTCCATCTTCGCTAATAACTAAGTTGTTACTACTGTTTTGGGCGATATGTTCTTGGTGTGGGCTATTACCTTGTGGCTCTTTTTTACTTAGCGCTGCCAGTGCAGAAAAACTGCCCACATCGCTCCACTTTAACGCAACGGGCATTACCACCACATTATTACTGCGCTCTAAAATAGCGTAGTCAATCGAGTCACTTGGGCAAGATTCAAGTGCATGAGTATTTGCTCTTGTAAACGCTAAGTCTTGTTTAAAATCAATGGCACTAGCAACACTTTTAGCTATTTTTGGCGCAAAGCGTTCCAGCTCTTTTAGATATGCAGCGGGAGTAAATAAAAACATGCCACTGTTCCAACTATAACCGCCCTCAGTTAAGTAGCTTGATGCAGTTGCTAAATCAGGCTTTTCTTTAAACTGATCTACCTCAAAGCAAGCAGTACCTGTAATTGCTGCGCCCTGTTTGATATAGCCATAACCGGTATGCGGCTCTGTTGGCGTAATTGAAAATGTAACTAATTTACCTTGCTCAGCCAGTGTCACCGCATCAGATAACTGAGCAGTTAATGGCGTAAAATCTTCAATATAATGATCGGCAGGCATCACCAACAAGGGACCAGTAATATTATTTTTTAATGCATAGTGCGCGGCAAGGGCAATGGCTGGTGCGGTATTTTTGCCTTCTGGCTCAAGTACTATGGCATGGGGCTTTGCAAATGCAGCCTGCTGCGCGGCAATAAATCGATGCTGCTCATTACAGACCAAAATAGCGGGATTAAAGCCCTCAGTTGCAACACGCACTAACGTACTTTGCAATAACGACTGCTGGTTTTTATTATCAAGCAAAGATAAAAACTGCTTTGGCATTGCTTGGCGCGACAGCGGCCAAAGCCGTGTGCCAATACCGCCAGCTAAAATTACCGGTGTAATAAGGGTTGTATTCATAAAGCCGCCAATAAAAATATCAGCGGCTATTTTAGCACTTTATCGGCTGGGCGCTAATTTATACCAATGTAAAAGCATCAGCATCTAAATGTGCCGGAAATTTAGCTCTAAACTCATCAAGCGGCGCTTTATTTAACGTGATTGTTAGTAGTGCTTGCTGGTCGTCATTCGCTTTAATCAGTGGCTCACCTTTAAAGTCATACACTGCAGTTCCACCACTGTGAGCAATACCATTGCCATCTTCACCAACCCGGTTTACGCCAACCACGTAGCATAGGTTTTCCATTGCTCGTGCCATTAATAAAGTGTCCCATACATTGCGCCTTGCTGCTGGCCAATTGGCAATATTTATCATCACGTCGTAGTCATTGTTATTGCGCTGAAACACCGGAAACCGTAAGTCGTAGCATACTTGTGGCAATATTTTAAACCCATTGAGTTCAAACACTTCACGCGTTTGTCCTGCCACTACAAACTCGCCTTCGTTACCTAAACAAAATAAGTGCCGTTTATCGTAATAGCTCACTTCTCCATTTGGTTGTACCCAGTAAAACCGATTCGCTTTTTTACTTCCTTGGGTTACCAATACCGAGCCTGCAATTACCGCATTATAGTGCTTCGCCTGTGCCTTGAGCCAACTCAGTACTGAGCCATTTTCAGCTTCGCCACAGTCAAGGTTAACCGCAAATCCAGTGGCAAAGGTTTCAGGAAGTACAATTAAATCAGGTTGATTGGTGATGTTAGCAAGCTGTTTTTCAAACATCGCTAAATTGGCTTTTTTATCGAGCCAATGCAGCGAGCTTTGTAATAATGCTAAGGTTAAAGTTGACATAAAATATGTGCCGCCTCTATTAAGGTTTGATCATTTTTAGCAAAACATAAACGAATAACTTTATCATTGCTTGGTTGCTGATAAAACACGCTCAGTGGAATGGCTGCAACGCCAGCTTGTTCTGCTAACCATTGGCAAAATTCTACGTCATTTAAGTCAGATACATCACTGTAATCAAGCAGTAAAAAGTAGGTGCCTTCACTTGGTAAAATGCTAAAGCGGCTATCTTGTAGAGCATTACTGAGCACATCGCGTTTTTGTTGATAAAACTCACTTAGCGCATCCACATGCTCACCTTGCTGTTCTAACATATCGGCTAATGCATGTTGTGCAGGCGTAAAGCTTGAAAAAGTAACATACTGATGAATCTTTCGAAATTCTTCGCATAAATCAGTAGGCGCAATACAGTAGCCCATTTTCCAACCGGTGCTATGAAAGGTTTTACCAAAGCTTGAGATCACAAAGCTGCGAGCAAGCAATTCCTCATCTCGTAACACACTTAAATGTGGTTGCTTATCAAAAGTAATATGCTCGTATACTTCATCACTTATCAGGTATAAATCATGCTCGATGACTAAGGCTTTTAGAGCATTAATATCGTGCTGTTTTAACGTTTTACCACTTGGGTTATGTGGAGTGTTGATAATAATAGCCCGCGTTTTGCTATTAATAGCCGCAGCCACCGTTTGCCAGTCAATTACATAGCTCGGAGCATGCAGAGCAATATTAACTGACTTACCACCGGCCAATTCAATCGCTGGCTGGTATGAGTCATAAGCGGGGTCAAATACAATGACTTCATCACCTTCGCGCACTAGCGCTTGAATGGCAACAAACAGCGCCTCGGTTGCCCCTGAGGTTACAGTTACTTGCTGCGCGGCATCTATTTCAACCGCATATTTTCGTTTTGCTAACTGGGCAATTTGTTGCTGCAGGCGCGGTACACCAGGTGAAGGTGAATATTGATTAACTCCTTCAAGCACATAATGATTAAGCTGTTTTTTAAGTAGCTCAGGAGCATCAAACTCAGGAAAACCCTGCGATAAATTAATCGCTTCGAATTGATTTGCTAAAGCAGTCATTTGACTAAAAATACTGGTGCCTAAATTTGGCAATTTACTTTCAAACACTGGTTACCCTTAATGATGGTTTTACGCCCAAAGCGATGCTATCATTGCTTAAAACAGAAGTATAGCCGTCTAAAACAAATAGCTTTATGCTCATTAGTGAGGAATGTATGCAAAACAATACCGCTATTTCAGAACTTATTGAAGCCGGAAAATGGGTCAGTCAAAAAGGTTGGGTACCCGCAACAGGTGGAAACTTTTCAGCTCGCACCAGTACGGGCTTTGTAGTCACAGCCAGTGGCCAGGACAAAGGCGCGTTAATGCCTGAGCATTTTCTACAATTAAATCATTTAGGTGAGCGTGTTGCAGGGGCAATAAAACCCTCAGCCGAAACACAACTGCATTTGAGCTTGTATCAACTTATTCCTGACGCGCAATATGTTTTGCATACTCACTCGGTAGCGGCAACTGTACTTTCAAATATTATTCAACGCCATCAGCTTGAACTAACCGGCTACGAGATGCAAAAAGCGCTCAGCGGTATTACATCGCACTTAGAATCACTGGCTATCCCTATTTTCGATAACGATCAAGATATAGACCGTTTAAGCCTACTTGTGAGCGACCATCACTTACACTCACCAATTAAGCATGCCGTATTGATCAGAGGTCATGGTTTATATGCTGTTGGCCGTAACATTGATGAAGTTCGCCGCCATTTAGAGGCATTAGAGTTTTTATTTAGTTGCGAGCTAGAACGCTTAAAAATAACAGGAACCGCACTATGATCAAAGCATTGCTAACTGATATTGAAGGCACTATTACGCGTATTTCGTTTGTAAAAGATGTGCTATTTCCTTATGCCGCACAACAACTGCCTGCATTTGTGCGCGGTCACACAGAACAGCCTGAAGTAGCAGAACAAATTAGCGCTGTAAAAGCTGAAATTAACGAGCCTAATGCCGATATCGACACCGTTATTAGCACTTTACTTACTTGGATTGAAGAAGATAAAAAAATAACGCCACTTAAGCAATTACAAGGTTTAATTTGGCAAACAGGCTATGAAAACGGTGATTTTACTGGTCACTTATACCCAGATGCTTATCAATTTTTACAACAACAAAAGCAAGCTGGCCAACAGTTATACGTTTATTCGTCGGGCTCTGTGAAAGCACAGCATTTAATTTTTCAGTATTCTGACTTTGGCGATATTCGCTCACTATTTAGTGATTACTTTGATACAAAAGTAGGCGCTAAACAAGCGCCAAGCGCCTATGAAAACATAATAACGCAATTGCCTTTTAACCCAGACGAAGTATTGTTTTTAAGTGATGTAGTTGCAGAGCTTGATGCTGCAAAAACCGCTGGGCTTAAAACTTTACATTTAATTCGCGATGGGCAAGAAAGCTCATCAAAGCACAGCTACATTAACGATTTTAGCCAATTTAAAGCGGAGCATTTAGCATGAGCCAACTCACTATTTTTGCAGATTCTGACGCCAATAATGCACTGCTGACCAGTAGCGACGTTCAACGAATTACCGCTGAACTTGCTAAGGTTAATGTGCGTTTTGAGCAATGGCAGGCAAATACCGAGATTACTGAAAGCACCAGCAATGATGATATTTTAACTGCCTACAACGGCGATATTGAACGCTTAAAACAGCAAGGCGGCTATCAAACTGTTGACGTTATATCGCTGGTTAAAGGCAACCCTGATGCTGCAGAATTGCGCAAAAAATTTTTATTTGAACACACTCACAGCGAAGACGAAGTACGCTTTTTTGTCAAAGGCCAAGGGTTATTTTGCTTACACATTGGCAGTAAAGTGTACCAAGTACTTTGTCAACAAGGCGATTTGATCTCAGTACCTAAGCTTACCCCTCATTGGTTTGATATGGGTAGCGACCCAGAATTTACCGCTATTCGTCTATTTAACAATACAGAAGGTTGGGTAGCACAAAGCACGGAATCACCGATTGCAGAGCAATTTCCATTATTACCGTAATTTAATCATTCAAAACCCTGGTCCACACTAATAAACATAACGTGGACCAAACGCATCACAAAATTACTTCAGCTTTAAGAGTACGCCATTTTCTACCTGACTCTGGTTATAAACACCGGTATCTAACACCCACCCAGTAACCAACTTTGCGGGTGTTACGTCAAATGCGGGGTTGTATACATTAGCATTAGTGGGAGCCCACAATGCCTCGCCAAAACTACCACTAACACCACGCACTTCTTGTGGATTACGTTGCTCTATTTCTATATCGCTACCTTGGGCAGTCTTTAGATCAAGCGTAGTAACCGGTGCCACCACATAAAATGGAATATTATGAAAATGCGCAAGCACCGCTAAATTATAAGTACCGACTTTATTGGCAAAGTCGCCATTAGCAGCAATACGATCAGCCCCTACAACAATTTTATCTACCTTACCTGCAGCCATTAAACTGGCCGCCATGTTATCGCAAATTAGCGTGTGAGGTATTTGCCAACGCTCCAATTCAAACGCGGTCAAACGCCCGCCTTGCAGTAAGGGGCGTGTTTCATCCACCCACACATGAACATTGCCATGGACTTGTTGTGCTTTATAAATAACACCCAATGCCGTACCTATGCCCGCAGTGGCTAAAGCGCCGGTATTACAGTGAGTTAATATATTGTCGCCGCTATTTATTAGCTCGGCACCACGTGTTGCCATACGCTCACATAGCTCAATGTCTTCAATAAATAACTGCTCAGCCGTTGCAACAATACTGGCAACATAATCAGTTTGTTTAAGCGCTTGGCGCAACGCCGCCATACAATGCATTAAGTTAACCGCTGTTGGGCGAGTGGCTTCTAGCTCATTTATGGCGGTTGCAAGCGCGTCTCTAGTCATACCTTGCTCAGCTAAATAAGCAATTAATAAACTGGCCCCTAAGCCTATAAGTGGCGCACCACGCACTTTTAAGCTGATGATCAGCTCTTTCATTGTCTCTACAGTGTGGCATTCATGCCACACTTGTTGATGAGGAAGCAAATATTGATCAAGTACGCTCAGCGTACTATTTTCATATTTTAAACTGCTTGCGATTAAATTTTGCATAAGGCTCAAAAGATTAGAAGTGCGTAGGTTTATTTTACACCACTTTGAAGAACTCTCAAGTTAGACTTATAGACATCTAAACATTTAAAGGTATAGAATGCTTAAATGCATCTTTATTGAGAATAAAACCATGACTAACTATGTTGCTTTTAATGCACAGCACGCTATTAATTACATCAATTCGTTAATTGAATCTAATCAATACGACTTTTTTAAGCCGGGGCAAGCGCTTACCGCTTATGAATTTGGTGACGGTAATCTCAACTTAGTATTTAGAATTACGGATGAGCAAAACAACAGTATTATATTAAAGCAAGCTTTACCGTATGCGCGTTGTGTAGGTGAGTCGTGGCCATTAACACTTGATAGAGCACGAATTGAGGCAGAAGTTTTACTTAATCATGGGGCTATTTGCCCTGCGCATACGGTTACTGTTTTACATTACAATAAAGACTTAGCCCTGACCATTTTAGAAGATTTAGGTGATATGCAAATTTTGCGAACAGCGCAAAATAATGCTGAACAATTTCCAAACCTTGCTCACCACGTAGCTGTGTATTTAAGCCAAACGGGCTTTTATAACTCTGACTTTTATTTATTAGCGCAAGATAAAAAAGCACGTATTAGCCAATTTACTAACCCTGAATTGTGCCAAATTACTGAAGATTTATTTTTTAGCGATCCGTACACAGAGCATGAACGCAACAACTATCCGGCACAATTACAAACTGAAGTTGAGGCTATTCGTAAAAACGGGGCATTAAAACTTGAAGTAGCAAAGCTAAAAGCTAACTTTTTATCGAACCCACAAACCTTGTTGCATGGCGATATGCACAGCGGAAGTATTTTTGTTAATCAAACTACCACTAAAATGATCGACCCTGAGTTTGGCTTTTTTGGTCCTATTGGCTTTGATATTGGATCTTTTATCGGTAACTTACTACTAAATTACTGTGCTCAGCACGGTCGCATTGACGACTTTGTAGCACGTCGTAATTATCAAACCCATTTATTAAGTACATTGGTTGAATGCTACGCCACATTTGAACAACAGTGGTTTGAGCTCATAAATAAGCAAACAACTGATGAGACACTTAAAGCTTCAGGCTACGCAGAGTATTTTATGAAACATGTTTTACAAGATGCTATTGGCTACTGTGGCATAGAGCTAATTAGACGCACTATAGGTCTTGCTAATGTAATTGATATAGAAGGCATTACCGATGAGGCCGCACGGTTAAACGTACAAAAACAAACATTAGCACTGGGTGAGCAATTGATTTTAAATGCCCACACTTGCGATACCAAAGACGCGTTTTTCAGCTTGCTAATAAGCCATTTAAATTAGGGTCTGTTTGACCCTAAACTAAGTCTTTATTTTATTAAAAAAGGCGCTTTAAGCGCCTTTAAGCTATATCTAATGATAGTGCTCGTACATTTTATCTAGTGGCTCAGAAAGACCACTTTCTTGCACTATACGCACATGTTTGCGTTTTAATTCGCGGGCACTGGTAACGCCACAAGAATGTGCAATAAGCCCCGCACCGTAATGAATGTATTTATTATAATTTGCGACCCGCTGCGCTTTATCTTCAACATTCAAGCCCCGTTGTAAACGTTCATTATGCGTAGTAATTCCTGTGGGGCAGGTATCTTTATTACATTGCATAGCCTGAATGCAGCCTAGTGCAAACATATGTCCACGTGCAGACACAACAAAGTCGGCACCCAGTGCTAATGCCCACGCAACTTTTGAGGGCACAATTAATTTGCCAGAGACAATAATTTTAACTCGCTCTCTAAGGCCATGCTTTTTTAGTAACTGAATAACTAAAGGAAGACTTTCTTTTAGCGGTAACCCCACCGAATCGAGTAAAGACTGAGGTGCAGCGCCGGTACCACCATCAGCACTATCAATGGTAATGAAGTCGGGTGCAGACTCAATACCACGATGATTTATCTCGGCAAATAAACTTTCTAACCAAGTATGTTCACCAATTACCGCTTTAAAGCCTGTCGGTTTACCGGTTGTACTTCTTATCGTGGTGAGCATGTCTAAAATATCGTTTGGATTTTTTATTTCTGGGTGCCCATTTGGGCTAATTGAATCCTGCCCCTCAGGTATGCCTCTTATTTTAGCAATTTCAGCATTCACTTTTCGCCCAGGTAACATACCGCCTTTACCTGGCTTGGCACCTTGGCTCATTTTCAGCTCAAACATTTTAACTGCAGGGTGTGCAGCAACGGCTTTTAGTTTTTCTGTGCTTAAATTTCCATGCTCGTCGCGTACACCATATTTAGCCGTACCAATTTGAAACACGATATCGGCACCACCTTCTAAGTGATACGGACTAAGTCCGCCTTCCCCCGTGTTCATCCAACAACCGGCTAATTTTGCCCCCTTTGAGAGTGCACGTACAGCAGGACTGGATAACGCGCCAAAGCTCATGCCCGATATATTAAATAACGAATTTGTGGTGTAAGGAAATTTACAATAAGGCCCAAGCGTTACGTTGCTAGGCGCTAGGGCTTCTTCATCTAAGGTAGGAAATGCGCAGTTCATAAACATTACGGTGCCTGTCGTTTCTAAGCTTTGGGTTGAACCAAAAGCAGCCGTATGATCAACATCTTTAGCAGCCCGATATACCCAACTGCGTTCGGCGCGATTAAAGGGCATTTCTTCACGGTCGAGAGCAAAAAAATACTGACGGAAAAACTCACCTTGGCGCTCAAAAAAGTACCGAAAACGTCCAATTACCGGATAATTACGCCTAATAGCATGCTTTGTTTGGGTAACATCTCGAACATAAAAAATAGCAATTAATATAACCAGCAATCCAAATACAACAATAAATAAGCTGGCAAACACATCGATACTGAACATTATAAATTGACTCATTACTTATCCTTAAATGCTAAAAAAGCGTGATGTCATTAAATAACACCACGCTTTTATAGTTTCAAAATAATGCGCTATTAGCTATCTGTTTTTGCTAATTCTGCTTGTATATACAAACGTATTTGCTGCTCAAGCACCGACAAAGGCACTGAACCATGGCGCAATATTTGATGATGAAACTCACGAATATCAAACTGCTGACCTAATGCTTGCTCGGCCTCTGCACGCAGACGTTTAATTGTTAACTCACCAATTTTGTATGACAACGCTTGTGCAGGCCATGAAATATAACGATCGGTTTCTGTTTTTACATTGTGTAATGAAAGCGCCGTATTATCGGCCATAAAATTCATTGCACGCTCACGACTCCAGCCGTACATGTGCATACCCGTATCAACCACTAAACGTGCAGCACGCCACATTTCGTAGGTTAAACGACCAAAGTTGCTGTACGGGTCTTGATAAAAACCCGCTTCAACGCCTAAGTACTCTGAATACAATCCCCAGCCCTCACCAAACGCTGATAAATACGCATCACGGCGATAGCTAGGTAAACTTTCAAGTTCTGCATTGAGTGAAATTTGTAAATGATGACCCGGCACAGCTTCGTGCAAAGTTAACGCTTCTAAAGCATAGAGTGGTCGTTTATCTAAAGCGTACGTGTTCACCCAATAAAAGCCGGCTTGATCATCACGGCTCGAACCTGAATAGCGCCCAGTAGTGTACTTAGGAGCAATATTGGCAGGCACCGGCGCTACGCCATAAGGTTTGCGCGGTAAGGTATGAAATAATTTAGGCAACTGCGCATCCATTTTTTTTGCAATATACGCGGCCTCTTTTAATAATTGCTCAGGCGTTGTGGCGTAAAACTGCGGATCTGTTCGTAAAAAGTAGATAAATTCTGCAAACGTGCCTTTAAAACCTACTTCTTTAATAACCGCTTCCATTTCACTACGAATGCGCGCAACCTCCGCTAAACCCAGCTCATGTATTTCTTTTGGGGTCATTTGTGTGGTGGTGTAATATTTAGCACGATTTGCATAAAAGGCCTCACCATTCGGTGTTGACGAAATACCAATATCACTACGGGCGCCTGGTAAGTATTCGTTATTAAAAAAAGTTAAGTAGTCTTTGTAGGCATTAATAACTTGGCTACTGATAATTGCTTTAGCTTGTTGTTGCAAATCTGCAAATTCACTATCACTTAAACCCGCGGTATTGTTTAAAAATGGCTTATAAAATTCAGATTGTGTGACGTCATCAACAATGTAAGCAGTAATCGAGTCTTGATAACCAATTAACACCGCTTTGGGTTGAGTTAAACCAACCTCTAATCCTTTGCGCATCCAACCTATGTTTTGCTCAAAAAAGCGCGGCACTTGCTGTAATCGCTTTAAATAGTGTTGATAATCTTGTGCAGTTTTATAATCAGAGCTATTAACAATAAACGATAAGCTTGAATGAAAGCCATATTCTGACGTTAAAGGCATGTAGTGCGTATTAAATACATATTCATCAACACTATTTTGCACTTGCGCTCGAATAATACTGTAGTTAATTTGGTTTTCATCACTGAGCTTACTTACATCTATGGCATCTAAATCTGCTAATAGCTGGGTGTTTTTTTGATATTGCTGCGCTAAAAATTCAGCTGACAAATTAGGTAATAAGTAGCCATCAACTCCTTCGGGGTTACTATACGGGCTAACATTTTGGCGATGCTGTACGATATTCTCAGCCGCTTGCGTAAATTGTTGATCCGCATTAATTGCGGTGAGCTGACACGCGCTTAGTGAGCACACTAAAGTGACACTTAATAAGGAAAGACGCATTTGTTTTGAAAGAGATAAATTCATAGTGATTGATCTTAGTAAGATTACAGATGTGATAAACCTATCGTAGCCTAAATAAATAGCAAATAGATATACGACCAACTGCGCAAAATATACGCCCGTGAGACATTGTATTAACTTAAGTTAATACAAAACTATAAATAACTAGGGTCTGTTTATCTTTCGAGGTTAAATTTGCAGCAGTGTGTTTGGCTTCTAGGCAAGGCAGAGCCTATGTAGTGTGGTTACTCCCCATAAGTAGGCGATAACGCAGCATAGATGCCAAACTTGCGCTGCCCAAAGGGTTCTGCCTAGAGGTGATTAACTCTTTGTTACTCGCTTTTTACTTAGCCCACTAGGTTACAAATCTCGCGCCGCGATTAAATCACCTCTAGATTGAACAAGTTTTAATCCTGATAGGTCAATAGGCCCTAGAGTAATTGCTCAGAAAAGCAACGGTTACCTCATTAATAATACTATTTTAGCCAACTACGCCTCATTTTACTTTTAAATCACAGATATAATGATTATTGTATCGTTGCTTGGAAGCAAATTGCCTCATTGGACGAGTTTTATAAATCAGCATTTATGCGTATTTGGTTGGTAATTGCAAATGATGTTCCATGATTCCATGGCTATAGCACAAGAAAAAATGACAAAAGTATGTATGTTTTTAGAGCATCATGTTTTGCCTCCTACCCCCTTAAATTTTCAAGTTGTGTATACATACATTAGTAAAATCCATTTTGCGCTTAATAATGCCATTGATGATGCCATAGATGCCCTTCAAAATATTGATGAGCTGTTTATTGAACAACTCTATTTTGAATATTTAAATCAAGGGCATAAAACCGAAGTTGCAATGATTGAAAACGTCAATGGCGTGATCAATTCACTATCGCAAAATGCTCAACAGACCGAAAAAAAGCTAAACGACTTTGCAGGTCATGTTAATGACTGTATGCACTCTCTAGATGAAAATAATATTGCCAACAGCCGTATTGCTTTAGAAAGGCTTAATGAACAAACTCAGCTTTTATTAACGCAACAAGCACAATTTAAACACCAACTAAGTCAGGCCAAAAAGCTACACGAAGCCACTAAAAAACAACTTAATACCTTACGCAAACAACATGTGATTGACCCACAAACTGGCTTATATAAACGCCATTATTTAACCAAACAAACACAGTTATGGTTAAAACAAGACAAATCAATCTCAGCTATTGCCATTCAAATTGATAATTTAGAGCATTTTATTAATAATTTTGGCGATGCCATTGGCGAAGTGATTTTAAATAAAGTGGCTAAGCAAGTGCAAAAATATGTTTCGCAAAGTGGCTTAGCTGGGCGCTCTGCAAAAGACCAATTTATCGTTCTACTTGCTAACATTGAGCCAGAAACTGCTAAGCTGATTGCAGAAAAAGTAATAGCTGGAGTTGAAAAACTACGCTTTATAAGTTCAAAAAGCGATCTAAAACTACCCCCCATTTCTCTCTCACTAGGGATCACTGAGCAACAACAAGGCGACTTTAACCAGCTGGTTAAAAGTGCCTCAAACGCCGCTTTTAAGTCACGCTCTTCTCAATAACCCAGTACACTGTTCAAACAATAAAATTAACTGATAAATCATATTCAAATTGCACCCTTGGTGCACAATCAAGTACACTAGTCTTTATTACCACGATAGAGATTAATCATGAACGAGAACCCTGAAAAGACCACGCATTTTGGCTATAAAACTGTTGCCGAAACCGAAAAAGCTTCTATGGTTGCTGATGTATTTCATTCTGTTGCGACAAAGTACGATGTTATGAATGATCTCATGTCTTTTGGTATTCATCGTTTATGGAAACGTCAAACAATTGCCAGCTCAGGTATTCGTAAAGGTCATCATGTATTAGATTTAGCCGGCGGTACTGGCGATTTAACTGCAAAGTTTAGCCAGCTTGTTGGCGAAACCGGTCAGGTTGTTTTAGGTGATATAAACTCTTCAATGTTAAAAGTAGGCCGCGAAAAGCTGCATAACTTAGGCCTTGTAGGCAACATTGATTACGTACAAATGAATGCCGAAGCCTTACCTTTCCCTGATAATAGTTTTGATTTAATTACGATTGCTTTTGGTTTGCGTAATGTTACCGACCAAAATAAAGCATTGCGCTCTATGTACCGCATTTTAAAGCCAGGTGGTCGTTTACTCATTCTTGAGTTTTCAAAACCAGAGCAAGAGCTTCTCAGCAAGGCGTATGACTTTTACTCTTTCAACATTTTACCTACTATGGGTAAGTTGGTTGCTAACGACAGTGAATCATACCAATATTTAGCTGAGTCAATTCGTATGCACCCAGATCAAGAAACGCTAAAAGCGATGATGGTCGAAGCAGGGTTTGAGCAAGCGACTTATCAAAATCTAACTGGTGGCATTGTTGCCCTGCATCGTGGATTTAAATACTAAGGTTAGTAATTTATGGCGCTTGAAGAACACAGTAAAGAACAACCGGCTGCAGGCAGTTTTTTTATGCTACCGAGCTTTGTACTTTCGCTTATTGAGCAAGTATTAAATCAAGCGCTTAAACTCGATCCGAGCTTACTCGATAAACTAAAAACGGTAGAGCATCAGCGCTTATTAGTTGAGGTTAGAGACTGGCAGCAAAAAATAGCCATTACTTATGCCAATCAGCAGCTACATCTTTACACTGCATTCGAACATGCTGACGCTGATTGTATGATCAGCGCCAATATAGATACGTTGTTAGCACTGAAAAACCCAGCCATGCTGACTCAACTTATTCGCCAAGATAAGCTTGATTTACAAGGCGATTTAAATATAGCTCAAAATTATAGCTCCGCCTTTTCAAGTTTAGACATTGATTGGCCAGAGCAACTAGCAAAGCATATTGGGGATGCACCTGCACAGCAACTTTATTTGCACTTTCAGTCGTTTAAGCAGCAAGGTAAAAAAGCAAAATCACAGCTCGATAGCACCTTGATTAGCCTGTTCCAAGATGAATTGGCAATCACCATTCACCCATTAGAGCTTGCGCAATTTAAACAACAAAATAGAGCACTAAAAAGCCAAGTTGCTGCCATTGAGCAACGCATTAACGCCCTAATTAAAGCACTTTAACGCGCTAAGGATTTTTTGTGTCAACTGCCCGACTGTATTACATAACTAAAACCCTGCTTAGCTACGGACTTGATGAGCTTGTACCCAAACATAAAGTACCTTGGTTTGCTAAACTTGCTCGTGGCAGTTTGTTTTGGTTGCGCAACCAACACAAAGATAAACCTCCTGGCTTAAGACTTCGTTTAGCACTACAACAGCTTGGCCCTGTGTGGATAAAGTTTGGCCAAATGCTTTCAACCCGTCGTGACTTGTTACCCCACGATATCGCGCTAGAGTTAGCCTTTTTACAAGATCAGGTAGAACCTTTTGAAGGTGAATTAGCGCAAAAGATCATCGAAAAAGCATTAGAAATAGATGATATTAGCCAGCTATTTAGCGAGTTTTCACAAACCCCCTTGGCATCGGCCTCAATTGCTCAAGTGCATACTGCCACCCTAGTTGATGCGCAGGGCGAATCGCAAGATGTTGTTATTAAAGTTATTCGCCCTAATATTGAGCAACAAATCAACGCCGACTTAGCCTTAATGGAAAAATTAGCTAAAGTTGTTGATAAGTTAATTAATGAAGCGAAACGCTTACGCCCTGTAGAAGTGGTTAAAGAGTATAAAAAAACATTACTCGATGAACTAGACTTAATGCGTGAGGGTGCTAACGGCATTCAATTAAAGCGTAATTTTGAAGGCTCAGAATCGCTATATATTCCAACAGTATACAGTGACTACAGCCGCAATAATGTGCTGGTTATGGAGCGAATTTACGGAATTCCGGTGTCAGATACTGAAGCACTGATGGCACAAAATACCAATATGAAATTACTAGCTGAGCGCGGAGTGGAAGTTTTTTTTACCCAAGTATTCCGCGATAGTTTTTTTCATGCAGATATGCACCCTGGCAATATTTTTGTGTCGCGCGAAAACCCGCACAATCCTAAATATATTGGTATAGATTGCGGAATTGTGGGAACACTTAACAAAGAAGATAAACGTTATTTAGCTGAAAACTTTATTGCCTTTTTTAATCGTGACTACCGCCAAGTAGCTCAGCTACATGTTGATTCAGGGTGGGTGCCGCCCGATACCAGCATTGAAGAGTTTGAATTTGCCATTCGTACCGTTTGCGAGCCCATTTTTAATAAACCACTTGCTGAAATATCATTTGGCCATGTACTGGTTAATTTATTTAATACTGCACGTCGTTTTAATATGCAGGTTCAACCACAACTCGTATTATTACAAAAAACCTTGTTGTATGTTGAAGGCTTAGGTCGCCAGCTTTATCCACAACTAGATTTGTGGAAAACCGCAAAACCGTTTTTAGAAGACTGGGTAAAACAACAGGTTGGCCCGCTTTCTGTACTAAAGCAAATGTATGCAAACTTACCGTTTTGGGCAGAAAAAATGCCTGAGTTGCCTGATTTAATTTATCAAAATTTAAAACGAGCACCGCACGCACAACCTCCAACATCAACGGTTTCACATAAGCCCTTGGTTTTAGGACTTTTTAGTAGTGCAGCGATGATTGTTTCAGCATTATTTTATTTACAACACAACTTAATGGCTGCTGGCGTTGTCTTAGGCTGTGCTGTAGTTGGCTTTATAGCGGCTTGGCGCCGCGCATAAACTAAGTGCTATTTACCGCTGTGGGCGTATAATCAGCATTTAATCTTAATATTAACGGCTTTAAAAGCAGGAGAAAACCATGGGGTTTGGTGGTATTAGTATTTGGCAGCTATTAATTGTACTTGCAATCATTGTACTTTTATTTGGTACCAAAAAGCTACGCGGTATCGGTGGTGATTTAGGCGGCGCAGTTAAAGGTTTTAAAAAAGCGATGTCGGATGAGCAAAGCGCTGAAAAACAAGCCAGCGAAAATAAAACAGAACACATTGAAAAATCAGCAGAATCAACACCTATCGATTCAAGTACAACTAGCAAAACTAAAGACAACGACAAGGTTTAACCAGCATGGGAATGTGGGAGCTTGTTGTTGTATTTATTGTCGGTTTGGTGGTGCTTGGTCCTGAGCGCTTACCTGTCGCTATTAGAACTGTGAGCCGTTGGGTTAAAACAGCAAAAGCAATGGCCAATTCCGTAAAAGCGGAGGTGAGCGAGGAGCTTCGTGTGCATGAACTACACGAAAATCTAAAAAAAGCAGAGCAACAAGGTCTTAAAGATTTAAGTCCTGACCTACAAAACTCTGTTTCTGAGCTACAACAAGCGGCGCAATCAGTCACCCATAGCTATAAAAAAAGTCAAACGCCAGCATCAAATAGCCAACAAACAGGTGACTCAAAGTGAACATAGCACTCTCTTTTTTTCATGCACTTAATACACGGTATAAAACACAATGACTGAGGAAGTAAAATCAGGGTTTGTCGCTCATTTAATTGAATTACGTGACCGGTTAATTAAATCGTTATTAAGTATTTTAGTGATTTTTATTGGCTTAATTTACTTTGCAAACGATATTTATACCTTTGTAGCCGCTCCTTTAGTTGCTCATTTACCTAGTACAGCCACTATGATTGCAACGGATGTTACTGCACCGTTTTTTGCCCCTTTTAAGCTGACGTTGTTTGTTGCTTTATTTGCTGCCATTCCTTGGATTTTGCATCAAATTTGGGGGTTTATAGCCCCGGGTTTATATCAACATGAAAAGAAAATGCTGATACCCATATTGGCTTCCAGTATTATCTTATTTTATAGTGGCATTGCTTTTTGTTACTTTGTGGTGCTACCTATAATTTTAGGGTTTTTCACCAGTGTAGGGCCGCAAATGATGACACTTGCGCCCGATATAAGTAGTTATTTAGGCTTTGTGCTCAAGCTGTTTTTTGCTTTTGGGATCGCATTTGAAATCCCAGTTGCAATTATGTTGCTCTGCTGGAGCGGTGCAACAACCACACAAAGTCTAAAAGAAAAGCGCCCCTATATAGTGGTTGGCGTATTTGTAGTGGCAATGTTTTTAACGCCTCCTGATGTGCTTTCACAAACCCTATTGGCACTACCTATGCTGCTTTTATTTGAGCTTGGTTTAATTTTAGCTAAATTTTATACCGCAAAACCACAACAAGAATCTAAGGAATAATATGAACAAGTATTTACTTTCTTTACTCGCTTTAGCAAGTGTACCGGCTTTAGCCGCTACTCCTATTAATGAGCAAGCTTTGCAAGCCTGTAGTTTTATTGAAAACGACTTTAATCGTTTACTCTGCTACGACAACACCATTGCCGGAAAGTCATTAACACAACCAGCACAAAGCCAGCTAAGCAAATCGGCACAAACAAATGTAAAAGCTGAGGCTCCCGCTGCAACAGCGCCTGTGGCCACTAAAGCAAAAGAGTTTGGTTTAGAGCATAAAGAAATTGCGGAAAATGGTGAAGAGTCTATTACATCAATGATTTCATCTGTTAAAAAAGCCCCTTATGGTGAGCTAATTATTACCTTAGAAAATAATCAGCAATGGCGTCAAATTGGCTCAGATAGCTTAAGATTAGACGAAGGCGATACTGTTATTATTAGCCGTGGCGTATTCAACTCTTTTTTACTTAAAAAAGCAGATCAAAACCGCTCAATTCGTGTAAAACGCACTCAATAATGCAATACACGTTAATTGATGCTGGCGTAAATTTAACTAATCATCAATTTGATGGTCAGCATCAAGAAGTGCTCGCTCGGGCAAAAGAGGTCGGTGTTAAGCATATGCTAATTATTGGCTGCGATATCAGCTCCAGTGAAGAATCATTAGCACTTGCTGCGCACTATAATCAATATGCTACCTCTGGTATTCACCCTCATGACGCTAAAACAGCAACCCCTGAGCTTGAGCAACAACTTACTCAGCTCGCTCAAAATGAGCAGGTTATTGCCATAGGTGAGTGCGGGCTAGATTACAATCGCGACTTTTCCCCAAGAGATGTGCAGCGTGATGTGTTTCGTCGTCAGCTCGCATTAGCTGAAAAACTCAACTTGCCTGTTTATTTGCATGAACGTGATGCCAGTGAGGATATGCTCACTATTTTAAAAGAATTTACTGTTCGCGGTGTACTGCACTGCTTTACAGGTAATGCACAAGCACTCTCGGGTTACTTAAACTTAGGACTTTATATTGGTATTACCGGCTGGGTATGTGACGAAAGACGTGGCAAAGAATTACAACAACTGATCCCAAGCATTCCCATTGAGCGTTTATTAATTGAAACCGATGCACCTTTTTTAATCCCTCGTACAGTGAAACCAAAGCCAAAATCAAGACGTAATGAGCCAGCATTGCTGCATTATGTTTGTGACACGCTTGCTCAGCTTTATGGTATTCCTGCATGTGATGTTGCAAAGCATACGAGTGAAAACTTTAATCGCTTATTTGGAGTAGAGAAAAAATAATGCGAACCTTTTGCGCTTTGCTGGTATTCACCATGGTGTTTTATGCATCCTGTTTTCCTGCAACTGCAATTGATATAAATAGTGAATTTAGCTCAAAAAAAATAGAGTCTATTCATTATTCATTTACCCCCAACTCATTAGAAGATGCGCAACAAAGCAACTTACAACAATGGCAGTCACTTAATAATAAACCGCTTAATTTAGGTCTTGAAACTCGCCCTGTGTGGATTAAATTTCAACTAAATAATTATCTTAATAAGCCAACAGAGCCAATTTTATCGTTAGATAACCCACTTCTAAACAATGTATACCTGTACCACTTTATGGGTGAGAAGCAACTAAAATCGGAACATCTTGGTGATGCTCTTCCTTTATCTAATAGAGCGATTAAAAGTGACTCTTTGCTGGTTAAATTAACACTTCCCGCTAACAGCGAAACCACCGTTTATCTTAACGTTAATAATAATGCGGGAATCGGGCTTCGCGTCCCCCTCACCTTATGGCAACAAGATGCATTATTAGCCCATAAAAGTATGCTTAACTTGCACTATGGATTACTGATTGGATTTATTTTTTCTTTGGCTATCAGTAGCTTGGTTTTATTTGCTTTTTCACGTAAACATTATTTTGCCTATGCCGGTGTGATTACACTGATGCTTAGCCTATTTTTAGCATATTTAGGCGGATTTGGGTTTCGTTATGCCTCTCCAAGCATAGCCGCCTTACAGCAATTAATGCTGCCTATTTTGCTTATGCTGATCACGGTATTGTTTCTTCCTTTACAGCGCCATGTTTGCATACCCATTAAATCCAACTTAGTTAAAGGGCAAACAATAATTACCACCTTATATGCATTGGTTATTGTACTTATAGGGTTGCTGCCTACTGCGAGCGTGGCTTTGTTTGCTATTTTAAGCATTCCTGTCATTTTAAGTTATCATGTTGTCACAACATTATTTTATCTACGAAAAAACCCCACGAGCCCCAATAAATCTCTATTAATGGCACTCGGGTTCTTTTTAATTGTAGTCATTCATTTTTCCGTTGCGTTAACAGGCCTGTATACCGTCACTAGATCCAGCTTAATACTCACCTTCGCGGCCTCATTAAGCTGCTCATTTTGTTTAAGCTACACCGTCATAAAATTATTTATATTACAACGCGATGAGCAAGTCACAACGCAACAGGCATTGATTGCAAAAAGTGCAGCGCAAGATGCGCTCTTAAATGAGCGGATTGAATTACAAGAGCGCACTCGTCATGAACTTGAAAACCAAGTTGATGAGCGCACCTTTGAGTTACAAGTCACACTTAGGGAACTTGAAGATAAAAACCGCGAGCTTGAACAACTCAATATGGAAGATGCTCTAACAGGGGTAAAAAATAGACGCTTTTTTGATAAAAAAATAATCATGGAAATTCGCCGTTCACGCCGTGAGCAAACACCCTTGAGCATCATTATGCTTGATATAGATAAGTTTAAAGCAATCAACGATACGTATGGCCACTTAACCGGCGATCAGGTAATTCGAGCAGTCTGTGATGTTATTAAACAACAATTAAAACGCCCTCTTGATGAAGTGGTGCGTTATGGTGGTGAAGAATTTGTCGTCCTGCTACCCAATACTAATAATCAAGGTGCGTTAGCTATTGCCGAGCAAATACGGTGCGCAATAGAAAAAAACACTGTCAGTGTTGCAGGTACTACGATTAAATACACCATTAGTGCCGGTGTTTATACTCATATTGCCGATGATGTTCATAACCCTGAAATATTTACTGAGCGTGCCGATAAGGCACTCTATCTAGCAAAACAACATGGCCGCAATCAAGTGGTTAATTTTCCAATCTCACAGTAGGAGCGTATACTTATGGCCCAATCTGGACTAGACCTTTTCCCATATACTCGCATGCGTAGAATGCGCCGTAATGATTTCTCTCGTCGCCTTATGGCTGAAAACCAGCTGAGTGTTAATGATCTTATTTACCCTGTTTTTGTGCTTGAAGGCAAAAACCGTCGTGAAAGCATTGAATCGATGCCCGGCATTGAACGTTTATCAATTGATTTACTGCTAGAAGAAGCTAAAGAATTAGTTGATTTAGGCGTCCCTGCGCTCGCTATTTTCCCTGTTACCCCTGCAGATAAAAAATCTCTACTCGCTGAAGAAGCGTATAACGATGATGGCTTAGCACAAAGAACTGTTCGCGCATTAAAAGAAACCTTTCCAGAGCTTGGCGTGATCACCGATGCTGCACTTGACCCATTTACTGTGCATGGTCAAGACGGCATTATTGATGATGCAGGTTATGTAATTAATGACGTCACTACCGAAATTTTAGTTAAGCAGGCGCTATCACACGCACATGCAGGTGCTGATGTTGTTGCCCCATCAGACATGATGGATGGGCGTATTGGTGCAATTCGTGAAGCCCTTGAAGCTGATGGCTTTATTCACACTCGCATTATGGCCTATTCAGCAAAGTATGCATCAAGCTACTATGGCCCATTTAGAGATGCTGTCGGTTCAGCAGGAAACTTAAAAGGCGCTGATAAAAAAACTTACCAAATGGATCCTGCCAACTCTGATGAAGCTATTCGCGAAGTGGCTCTTGATTTGCAAGAAGGCGCCGATATGGTAATGGTTAAGCCAGGTATGCCTTATTTAGACATTGTACGCCGCGTTAAAGATGAATTTGGTGTACCAACATTTGCTTATCAGGTAAGTGGTGAGTACGCGATGCATAAAGCCGCTATTGATAACGGCTGGCTGAGTGAGGAAGCCACTATTATGGAATCTTTATTAGCATTTAAACGTGCAGGTGCTGATGGCATTCTGACTTACTTTGCAAAGCAGGCAGCCCGCTATTTAAATAAGTAATAAAAGCATATTGATATAAAAGGGCTTTATTGCCCTTTTTTTATGTTTAAGAACAACACATAGTTGGCATTTATGCAGCGTTACCCCCTATTTTTATAGATAGTAATCACACTACACAGGCTCTGTCTTACCTAAAACCAAACACACAACTGTACGTTCTACCTCAAAAAATAACAAAACTTAATATTGTTAACATTCTGTATTCTATTTGTAATCATTTTTCACTACACTAAGCGTCCCATTTGGGGAAACAAAAACACGGGAAAAAATAATAATGTTGAAAACAAAAATAACGCCATTGGCGCTTGTGTTAGCAAGCCTCAGTGCACCCGCTACCGCTAACCTCGTTATATCAGAATACGTAGAGGGCAGTAGCTATAATAAAGCAGTAGAACTATTTAATAATTCGACAACCCCACTGTCATTGGATGGCTACACCCTAAGTCTCTATTCAAATGGCAATACAGAGGCAAACAATACGCTCGATTTAACCGGTGAACTTGCTGCTAATAGCACGTATGTCATTGTTAATGGTAATGCTTCAGTTGAATTAAAAGAAAAAGCAGATCAACTCAGCGCCGTCACTAACTTTAATGGTGATGACGCACTGGTACTTACGCAAGGCTCAACCGTTATTGATAGCTTTGGCCAGCGCGGTGTAGACCCGGGTTCATTTTGGTCAGAAGGGGGCGTGAAAACACAAAATAAAACATTGCGCCGTAAAGAAACCGAGCTAAACGGACGCACTGATGCCGATGGCGCTTTTAATCCAAGTGAGCTATGGCTGCAATTTGATCAAGATGATTTTAGTGATCTAGGTATCTTTGCAGGGAATTCTTCACCTAATCCAGATCCTGAGCCAGAACCTGAAGATCCTTTACTATGTGGCGCTGATAAAACATTAATTAGCAGTATTCAAGGTGAAGGCGCAAGCAGTCCACTGGTTAACACTGTGGTTGAATTTGAAGGCGTTGTGACAGCTGATTTCCAAGCAGATGATCAGCTCAAAGGCTTTTTTGTAAATTCACTTAATAGTGATGAAGATACAAACCCACTTACCTCTGAAGGGGTATTTGTTTACTTTACCAATACTGATGTGAATGTTGGCGATCATGTTCGCGTACAAGGTACTGTTGAAGAGTACTTTGATGCCACCCAAATTGGTAATGTTAGCCAAGTTGCTATTTGTGACACCGGCCTTTCAGCTTATCCGACTAAAATTACTTTACCCGTTACTGAGCAAAGTGAATTAGAAGCGTTTGAGGGTATGTTAGTGACCTTAGAGCAGCCATTAGTTGTCACGAATAACTATGGTTTAGGTCGTTACGGTGAACTAGAGCTTGCTACTGAACGCTTATACCAAGGTACTCAAGTTGCACTTCCTGGCGCGGCTGCGAATGCGATTGAAGCGCAAAATATAAATAAAAAAATACTCTTAGATGATGGCTCAACTCGTCAAAACCTCGATCCTATCGCTTACCCTGTCCCAGGATTATCAGCAGAGAATACTCTACGCACAGGCGATACAGTAAATACCGTTACTGGCGCCCTAGCGTACAGTTTTAGCACTTACCGTATTCACCCAACAACAACACCTCAGTTTATAGCAACCAATCCACGCACCGATGCGCCAGAGTTAAACCCTGACGCTGATTTACGTGTTGCCAGCTTTAACGTACTTAACTACTTTAATGGCGATGGCCAAGGCGGTGGTTTTCCAACTAGCCGTGGTGCTGATTCAGAAGCCGAGTTAATTCGCCAACAAGCCAAGCTAGTCAGCGCTATTAGTGCTTTGCAAGCGGATGTGATTGGCTTAATGGAAATTGAAAATGACGGCTTTGGTGAATTCAGTGCTGTTGCAAGCTTAGTAAATGCACTTAATGACGCTGATAGTCAAAATCAGTATGCATTCGTGGATTTTGGTGTTGATAAAATCGGCACCGACGCTATCACGACTGCGCTTATTTATCGTGCTGATAAAGTGCAGCAAGTGGGTACTGCAGCAATCACTACCGATGCGCCTTTCGATTACAGCAACCGTGCACCAATTGCACAAAGTTTTAAATCTTTAGATACAGAGGAAGTCTTTACTGTTGCCGTAGCACACCTAAAATCTAAAGGTGGTTGTAGAAGTGCCACTGGCGGCAATGCAGATCAAGGTGACGGTCAAGCATGTTGGAATGAAATCCGAACTGCTGGCGCAAATGCATTTGCTGATTGGCTAAATAGCAAACCAACAGGAGTTGATGATGAAGATATCATTCTTGTTGGCGACATGAACGCGTATGCAATGGAAGATCCTATCCGTGCATTTGCTGATAAGGGCCTTAAAAATGTGGTTGCTGAGCTAGATGGCAACACTTTAGGTTACTCTTATAGCTTTTCTGGCCGAGCGGGTAGTTTAGATCACGCCCTAGTCAGTCCAAGCTTATTAAATAAAGTAGTCAGTGCAACCGATTGGCACATTAATGCCGATGAGCCTATTTCACTTGATTATAATGTTGAATTTAAATCTGACGCACAGCAATCAAGCTTGTATGCTCAAGGACCTTACAGAGCATCAGATCATGACCCTGTTATTGTCGATATTCGTTCAACGATTATCGCGCCACCTGAGCCAGAACCAGAGGTGATCACCGGTGAAATTGATAATATTCGCGGCTGGTTTTGGTGGAAAAACTACCGCATTGATATTCCTGAAGGTTATGACGAACTCACAATTAGCCTAGACGGTGGATGGGGCGATGCAAACTTATTTGTTAGACACAAAAGAAGCCCGACTTTGTTTAGAAGTGACTGCGCATCAATTAGTAGAGGAAACGCAGAAAACTGTACATTTACCAATCCTAAATCGGGTAAATGGAAAGTCCGCGTAAATGGCTTTTTACCATTTGGCAATGTAAAACTCACTTATAAAGCAACCAAATATGCTGATTAACTTCGACTTCAATAACCGGTTCATGACTTAAAGTTGTTGCCAGTATCTACTTGAAGTAACTCAAAAGCCGCATTCGCGGCTTTTTTTATTTTATATACAAATGTAATTCAGACAGGCTTCAGCAAGCACTGCTTATTATCTATGCAAGCATTGACTTAGTACATATCTAACTCAAGGTAACTCTAACACTGTTTGTTTTTCGAAAAGTCAAAATGCGTTATAGCGGCTTGATTGAAAGTGATAAACAACTTGTCCTTCTAATCCATACCAAGAGCAACTGAGATAAACGTCAATCTTAGCAGTAAACATATTTTTTTATAAAGGATTCAAAATGAAAGCGCGCATTCACCTTATATCTACTTATCAAAGGGTTTTTAAAAAGCCTTTGTTTGGGATGTTGATGGTTTTTTCACTGTGGGGAACTAACAGCGCCATTGCTGCAACTTCATTAGAAGCGGCAATACCGCAGAGCAGTTTATTTGATGTGCTAAGTGCGCGAGCTAAAAAGCTTGCTGAACAAGATTACATTGCACCGAAAGAAATACAGTTAGATGCGCTTAATAGTATTGATTATCAAGACTACCGCTCAATCCGCTTCAAACACGATCAATCGGTATGGAAAGATAAAGGGCTTTATGAGCTGCAACTGTTTCACCCAGGTTTTTTATATAAAACCCCAGTCAAAATCAATATCGTTGATCAAGATGCCAAGCTTAGCCGTCTCCCATTTAGCACAGACTTTTATCAATATGATGGAACAGCAGCACACCTAAAAGATGAAATAGCGAAAAGTGTTGAAGGTACACAGTTAGGGCATGCTGGTTTTAGATTGCACTACCCACTAAATAACGATGACTATAAAGATGAAATTATGGTGTTTCAGGGCGCTTCTTATTTTCGCCTAGTTGGACCTAATCAAGTTTATGGCTTATCAGCACGCGGATTGGCAATTGATACCGCACAAACATCTGGTGAAGAGTTTCCTTCATTCAAAGAGTTTTGGTTAGTAAAACCAACACCAGAGCAAACTAATATTACTATTTTTGCTTTACTCGATAGCCCATCGGTAGCGGGAGCCTACAAGTTTGAAATAGACCCAAACACACAGACACGAGTTAACGTCGACATGCAAATTTTTGCCCGTAAAGATGTTAAAAAGCTTGGTATAGCACCATTAACGAGTATGTTTTATCACGGTGAAAATAGTACCAAGTTTTTTGATGATTATCGCCCTGAAGTACACGACTCAGACGGTTTGCTCACGCAATCACAAGAAGGTAACTGGGTATGGCGTCCACTTAATAATCCATCCCAACTTAGCGTAACCTCTTTTTCATATGAAAATCCTAAAGGCTTTGGCCTTGCACAGCGTGACCGTGACTTTAATAACTACTTTGATATAGAAGCGCATTATCATGACCGCCCTAGCTTTTGGATAGAACCACAAGGTGAATGGGGGAATGGCCGTGTTGAGCTTGTTGAGATTCCAACAGATACTGAAACTAACGATAATATTGTAAGTTATTGGGTTCCTGAAAAGCCGTTCAAAGCAGGAGAAGCATTAAAGTTTAGTTACAAAATATCGACCTTTAATGATTATCTAAGCCAAAATAATTTGGCTAAAGTGGCTAGAACACGCATTGGCAGTGCAGCATTGCCTGGTGAAGATAATCCACCACCAAAAAGCCATCGTCAGTTTACTGTTGACTTTACTGGCTCTGATATCAATCAATTATCTGAAAAATTAGTACTTAGCGCAGACTTGCAACTTACCACAGGTGAAGCGCGTGATATTACAGTGCAAAAGCTGCCAAAATCATTAGGCTGGCGAGTTGCCTTCAAAGTCGCCCCAGAAGACAGTAACCCTGTAGATATGCGTTTATCGCTAAAGCTACGTAACAAAGCAGTGAGCGAGGTATGGAGCTATGTTTGGTATCCAAATGACATCAAGTAAACAAAGTACTGGCACACCAATGCCTTTTAAAACACTTCGCGTATGGTTATTTGCTATAGCTGCTATTGGCCTCTCAGGCTATGGCATTTCAATTATGTTTGAAATTTTAAACTCAAATGGCATGACCTTGCTTGAGTATGCACTGCTTGCTTTGTTTTCTATTACCTTTGCTTGGATAGTCACCGCGTTTTGTAGTGGCTGCATTGGTTTTATACTACAGCTATTTCGTATAGATCCGCTCACGCTAAGAAGAATAAAACCGATCTCCATTAACAATGAAGCACTATCACAGCAAAAAACGGCTGTAGTTATGCCTATTTATAATGAAGACACCCATAGAGTTATTGCTGGTTTTGAAGTGAGCTTGCAATCGTTAAAAGCCACTGGGCAATTAAAACACTTTGATTTTTATTTACTGAGCGATACACAAGACGCAACTATTGCTAGTAATGAATTAAGCGCATGGCATGCTTTATGTGAACGCCTTGGCGATACAGCAAAACAAGTATTTTACCGTCGTCGTGAAGATAATAAACATCGTAAAGTAGGTAACTTAACCGATTTTTGTGAACGTTGGGGTAGCCAATACGAGCATATGATTGTATTGGATGCTGATAGTGTGATGACGGGTCAATGCATGCTAGAACTCACTACTAGCATGCTGAATAACCCACAAGCGGGATTGATTCAGACTATCCCTATTCCTGTGCGCCAAGATACCTTTTTTGGACGCTTTTTACAGTTCGCTTCAATTCTTTATAGTCCAATGTTAGCTACCGGCTCTGCTTTTTGGCAAACCGATAAAGCCAATTACTGGGGGCATAATGCCATCATTCGTGTTAGTGCGTTTATTGATTGCTGTGGCTTCCCAACACTCAAAGGTAAAGCCCCCTTTGGTGGAGAAATTTTAAGCCATGATTTTGTGGAAGCCTCTCTATTACATAGCGAAAATTGGGACGTATTATTACTTGCCGATATTGAAGGCAGTTACGAGGAAGTTCCGAGCAACATATTAGATTATGCTGTACGCGATAGACGCTGGGTTCAAGGTAATATTCAACACCTTGGCTTATTATCATCAGCAAAATTAAAGCTAATGAGTAAGCTGCATTTTTTACTGGGTGCAACCGCGTATATATCATCACTCATTTGGTTATCTATGCTGGCGTTAAGTACCATAGATGCGGTAACACGCGCTTTAAATAGCGATGTCTATTTTAATCGCGCCTATCAACTATTTCCAACTTGGCAAATAGCCAAAACAGAACTCATTGACTCATTACTTTACCTAACTATCATTATTTTATTATTGCCTAAACTCATGGGCGTGATTGTTACCTTAGTACACCGTAAGCAGCGCTTTGGTGGTGCATTAAAACTTACTTTAGGATCTATAATTGAAACCGTGTTTGCCATTATTGTGGCACCATTAATGATGGTATTTCATGCATACTTTGTAGTCTGTGTATTTTTAGGTAAAAAAGTAAAATGGGACGCTCAACCGCGTGAAGGCAGAATGGTGCCATGGAAAGAAGCGTTTAGTTATACATTGTTTTCTTCGCTTGTTGCCATTGTATGGGGTAGCGTTGCTTATTACTTTACACCGGTCTTTTTTTGGTGGTTATCTCCTATTTTATTAGGGCTCATCCTCGCTGCTCCTATTGTGCGTTACTCAAGTAGTATCAAGCTAGGCATTAAGCTAAGGCAGTGGGGCATTTTCCTCTGCCCGAGTGAAGTTGATAATGATGCAACATTAGCAGCTCTTAAAGTACACCTCAAAGAGATAGCCGTTCCACCTGTAGGGCGCTATTCAACAGCAACACCGCTGTTACCATTAGAACATAAAGTGACAATGCCTATTCAGAACTTTAGTAGTGAATCACATCGAAAGAAGTTTAAAGCACTTATCACAAAAACTGCAAATAAGCGAAGTTAATACCACTACAAATAAAAAAGGAGCAACCTTGTGTTGCTCCTTTTTTTTAGCTGCGTTTACACTCATTTTTTTAACCATGCTCATTTAATACGACGGGCTTCATTATCTTTAAATCAATCATGCTTTATAAAAGTTAAACAATAAAAAACCCGCAACAAGTGCGGGTTTTTTAAAGAGTTAAAGTGCTAATTACTTAGCTGCTTTTTTCTCTTTTTCTGCAGCGATTACAGTATCAGCTACGTTTTGTGGACATGGCGCGTAGTGTGAGAACTCCATAGAGAACTGACCACGACCAGATGTCATTGTACGTAGTGAACCGATGTAACCGAACATTTCTGATAACGGTACGTCAGCTTTAATACGAACGCCAGTTAAACCAGCTTCTTGATTGCTTAACATACCACGACGACGGTTAAGGTCACCAATTACATCACCTACGTGATCTTCTGGTGTGAACACGTCAACTTTCATGATTGGCTCAAGAAGTTGTGCACCCGCTTTAGGGATAGACTGACGGAAAGCGCCTTTAGCAGCGATTTCGAAAGCAATTGCAGATGAATCCACGGCGTGGAAGCCACCGTCGAAAAGTTCAACTTCAACGTCAAGTACTGGGAAGCCAGCTAGAACACCTTCGTTCATCATTGACTTAAAACCTTTCTCAACTGCAGGCCAGAATTCTTTAGGTACGTTACCACCAACAACTGAAGATGTGAACGTGAAACCAGAACCCACTTCGCCAGGCTTGATACGGTAATCGATTTTACCGAATTGACCAGAACCACCAGATTGTTTCTTATGCGTGTAGCTATCTTCAACTTCACGAGTGATAGTTTCACGATAAGCAACTTGTGGTTGACCAACGATAAGGTCTACACCGTAAGTACGCTTAAGGATATCTACTTTGATATCTAAGTGCAGCTCACCCATACCTTTAAGGATAGTTTCACCTGAATCTTCATCAGTTTCAACTTGGAAAGATGGATCTTCTGCAACCATTTTACCGATAGCAACACCCATTTTCTCATTACCGCCTTTATCTTTAGGCTGTACAGCAATCGAGATTACTGGAGTTGGGAATACCATTGGCTCAAGTGTTACTGGGTGCTTAGGATCACAAAGAGTGTGACCAGTTTGCACGTTTTTCATACCTACGATTGCGATGATATCGCCCGCTTGCGCTGAAGTAAGCTCTTTACGCTCATCTGCTTGCATCTCAACCATACGGCCAACACGCTCAGTTTTACCAGTAAATGCATTAAGGATAGTGTCACCCTTGTTAAGCTTACCAGAGTAAATACGTACGAATGTTAATGCACCAAAACGGTCATCCATGATCTTAAATGCTAACGCTTTGAAAGGTTCGTCAGCAGATACGATTGCATGCTCGCCGTTTTCGTTACCTTCTTCATCCATAAGAGGTTGAGGATCAACTTCTGTAGGGGCAGGTAGGTAATCTACTACTGCGTCAAGTACAAGTTGCATACCTTTGTTTTTGAATGCAGAACCACAGAATGTAGGGAAGAACGCAAGGTCACGAGTACCTTTACGGATACAACGCTTGATGTCTTCAACTGAAGGCATTTCACCTTCCATGTACGCTTCCATTAGGTCATCGTCTTGCTCTACAGCAGTTTCGATAAGCATTTCATGGTATTCATCAGTTTTCTCTACCATGTCTGCAGGAACGTCAACAATTGAGTAGTTCTCTGGAAGACCGGTCTCATCCCAAACATATGCTTGTTTGTTTAAAACGTCTACAACACCTACGAATTCGTCTTCAATACCAATTGGTAAAGTCATAACTAATGGAACAGCACCAAGTACTTTTTGTACTTGCTCAGTTACACGGTAAAAATCAGCACCCATACGGTCTAATTTATTTACGAAAATAATACGTGCAACACCTGATTCGTTCGCGTAGCGCCAGTTAGTTTCTGATTGTGGCTCAACACCACCAGAACCACAGAATACACCCACACCGCCATCTAATACTTTAAGTGAACGGTAAACTTCAACTGTGAAGTCAACGTGTCCAGGAGTATCGATAACGTTAAAACGGTGATCTTTCCAGAAACAGCTTACTGCCGCAGACTGGATAGTAATACCGCGCTCAGCTTCTTGCTCCATGAAATCGGTAGTAGACTCACCATCATGTGTCTCACCGCTTTTGTGGATTGTACCTGTAAGCTTTAGGATACGCTCAGTAGTTGTGGTTTTACCCGCATCAACGTGCGCGAAAATACCAATGTTTCTGTACTTCGATAAATCTGCCATTAATTTTACTCTTAATAAAGTCGATAAATTATTCGGCGGGAGTATAGCATTACTTAAAGCGAACATCACCATTGAAGTCGCTTAAAATGCAATCAATTTATAAAAAACTTGCTTTAAAGATATTTTGGGGTATGAGATGGGCTTGATAGGGGCCCGTTATAAACTGAATTTAAATGAATTAAGTGCTTAGTAAGTGCAATGCAGTGATGGCATGAAGCATATAAAATTATTTTGCTCCATGCCCATCATTAGTAAAATTACTCAAAAGTCATGGTTTTGACTTTGTCACAAATAACTAAATTACCCGCCGTTTTAGCTTTAATTTCATCAACACTTACACCGGGGGCGCGTTCTAATAAGTGAAAAGCGCCGTCTTTAATTTCTAATAAGGCTAGATCCGTAATTACTTTATTAATACAGGCAACACCGGTTAGTGGCAGACTACTTTTTCCCAGTAGCTTCGCTTCAGCTTATTTAATAGTAGCTATAAAGTAGTGTTTTCCCCGCAACATGAAATCCGTTTTACAGCCCTTACTTTAGTGCTATAAATGAACAAAAAATTAAAATAAGAACTATTTGCATTTAGGTGTTGACAGTTACTTAGATCTAACTGATAATCAATCTCAACAAGAAGGAGGTACATTGCTTTTTGTGACGGTAAAGTTCATTTGTTTCTCGACCCTGAAACAAACGTGTGGCGCACGCTAACAGCTATGGAAACCTGTTATAAACCACAACGCCCCTTGCTGTTTATGACCTGTTTCCGCCCTACTCATTTACTTGCTACATTGCTCATATCGGTGACGGTAGATATGAAACTAAAAAAGCCCTTACGGGCTTTTTTTATGTCTGTTATTTACTTCAGTAAATATTAACGGCGGTTTTTACGTGCTCGCGCTCGGCGTTGTTTTTTCTCTTCTTCTTTGGCTTGCTTTTTCGCCTCTGCTGCCGCGCGCAATTCAGCCACCATTATTTCTTCTTCTTCACGCATAGCAGGTGTTTCCATAGTGATACGACCAATTATGCCATCACGTAATTCATTAATTAGAATTTCTGACATTTTATACGTATCGATTTGGTTACCACCGCGAATACAGCCGCGTTTTTTACCCGCCATTTCAACAAACTCCCAATCACTTTCTGGTAGCTCATCTAACTTATAACGTGCCTTTAAAAGCTCAGGATAAGCATGCAATAAATACTCAGCGGTGTAACTTGCTACTTCTTCGTACTCAATAGCAGTATCACGTATCGCACCGGTTGCGCCTAAACGATAACCTGAGTTTTCGTTCTCTACTTTTGGCCACAGCATCCCTGGCGTATCGTAAAGCATAATGCCATCATCAAGCTTAATACGTTGCTGCGCCTTAGTTACTGCAGGCTCGTTACCTGTTTTAGCCACTATACGCCCAGCAAGCACATTAATAAGCGTAGATTTACCTACGTTTGGAATACCCATTATCATGGCTTTAATTTGCTTATCGGCACCAACTTTATGCGGCACTAACTTTTTACATAGCTCATTAATACGATGCACTTCAGCCGCTTTATCGTTACCAAATGCAATCGCTTTTACGCCATTTTCTTGCTCAAAATAGTCTTTCCAGGTTTGCGTCATTTTAGGATCAGCTAAATCGGCTTTATTGAGAATTTTGATGACCGGCTTACCTTCTCGTAAGGTAGCCACCATCGGGTTTTCGCTGCTGTAAGGAATGCGCGCATCTAGCACTTCAATGATCACATCCATTTGTGGCATTATTTCTTTAATTTCATTTCGGGCTTTATTCATGTGCCCAGGGAACCACTGTATTCCTGCTCTACTCATTTGATATGTAAACCTTTTATTTCAACCCATAACACCATGGGGTACTGTGTGGGGTACTGGGTGAATAATTTCGATTTATCACCTCAACTAATGACTCCTAGTTTACTACATAATCCCTTTAAACTTCTCGTAAAAATAAAACCAGTAGTATATCTCAGCTACATAAGTACAATTTATGTTTATGGACAAAAATACACCAATGGTTTATATTTGCGACAAATAGATTAATTTTATAAACCACGAGGTACATACACATGTTTGCTGAACGATTTACTCGTGCCCGAAAAGCCTCAGGCCTATCAATGCAAGCACTAGCTACCGCAGTTGGTGTATCCGCCAATGCTATAAAAAAATATGAGCATGGTACTGCTATGCCGTCTTCTTCTAATTTATTAAAGCTTGCAAGCGCACTTGAAGTGCGCACTGAATACTTTTTCCGTCCTATAAAAGTAAAGTTAGAAGGTGTGGAATATCGTAAGCGTGCAAGCACACCACAGAAAATTTTAGATCGTATAAATGGTGATGTTTTAGATCAGGCTGAGCGCTGGCAAGAACTTTTAAACTTTTATCCAGATTCTATTAAACCTATTACGCCATTTTCACTACCAAGTACATTACCCGATGTGATTGATTCATATGAGCAGCTAGAAGGTGTAGCCACCACTATGCGCAATGAATGGGGTTTAGGCTTAAATCCAATACATGACATGATTGATACGCTGGAATCGAAAGGTGTAATGATAATTTGCACTGATGTAGAAACCAGTAAAAAGTTTGATGGTCTAGCGGGTAATATTAATGGGCTACCTGTTGTTGTTATCTCTACGGCACAAAGTGGTGATCGTCAACGGTTTACACTCGCTCATGAATTGGGCCACTTAGTATTGCACAGCCGACTGTCTGAAGAGCTAGATGAAGAAAAGGCATGTAATCACTTCGCAGGGGCTTTTTTATTACCAAGCACTAGCTTGATACAACACTTAGGTAAAAGCCGAACTCAACTAGAAGCGCAAGAGCTATATATGCTTAAGCATGAGTACGGCATAAGCATGCTTGCCTCTTTGTATCGCGCTTCACAGTCTGGCGTAATTTCACACCAAACCCAAAAAAACATGTTCATTTGGTTTGGCAAGCAAGGGTGGCGCACTCAGGAGCCTGGCGAACCTTATCCGCATGAAGTTACTTACCTCTATAAGCAGCTAGTATATCGTGCGCTAAGTGAAGACTACATTGGTATATCTAAAGCAGCAGAACTATTAGGGGTATCACTTTCAAGCTTTCACAAAGAACGAAAGTTAGAGGTGCTTAATGCAGCAGCTACTAATTAGTGATGCCAATATATTAATAGATATGGAAGAAGGTGGGCTACTAACCCAACTTTTTCAGCTGCCATACCAATTCGCCATACCTGATATCTTATTTGTTGAAGAGCTTGAGGAAGAACACGCGCATTTACCTGCCATTTTCCCATTTTTGATCGCATGAATAGCCCCATGAGCAATTCCTTATAAATTCTTTGTTCATTTCCTTTCCTAATCCAATCTAATTAAATTGAGCTCAAAAACGATAACTTCTTATTTAGTATCACTAAAGTGCTACTCACCAAAAGAATAGATTCTGTAAAATCTATATCATCGAGCAAGCGAGCGGCACTTAAATAGATCGTCATTTTTTATATCTGCCCACCAACACCTTTAAACTTCTCAACAAAAGCGGCAATTTTCTGAAAAACCGTTTGCTTCTGGGTTCGGTACTGTGGGTTCAATGGGCTAAGTTTGGGCAGTGCCTCATTAAGTGCAGTGCCATTTTCAGAGGCGTACTCACGTTTGAGTGATGATGCAATATAACGTTTGGCAGCATCGATATTGAGCTTTTCAGAGGCAATAATGGCATCGGCTTCGCGCTTCTGCTCCGCCTGGGCGAATTTGAAGAAAGCGTCGATAATGCTGGCTTTGTCATTGATCTCATCTAGGTTTGTCTGGTTAATAAAATCAACCACTAAGCTCTCTTTCGCTCTATTGCCAAGGCTACCGCGGATCATGCGACGAACTTCTTCAATCAAGCCTTCTTTGCTCTTATTCTTCTTATTGTGATCAAAAATCAGTTCAAGAATGTAATCAAGGTTAATTTCTTGAGATTTAAGCAAATCAACTTCAAAGACCACATCGTCCCAGTCTACCGTTGACTTATCTTTGTCCTGGCCTTCTTTATCCCGTCGCAACCAGTCTCGGGTATCATTGTAAGTAGAGCGATAATCTTGAATAACACGCTCGCTTGGCATATCGATGGTTTGCATTGCCTCGATGTCAGCATCATCCAGATAGTACTTTGATTTGAACTCTTCAACAGCTTGTTCATCACTGGTATCTAGGCTTTGTAGTGCTTTCAAGCCAGCAAATTCATCGTAGTTTTGTAAAATATTTTCTGCTTTGAGGTATTCACCAAACAGCTTGGCAAACTCTTTTTTATCTTGTTCTTTTTCAATATTTTCTGGGTTTGGAAAACGTTCTTGCAACTCTTTTACGATATCAACAAAACCTCGACGCGCTTGGCCAGTAGCAATATCGTTAAAGCCTTCCATGTATTCTTTGTAGCTCTTCTCCAGCACCACGTTTTTGGTGTTTTTGTCACCAAACAGGGTTATGGCATCAATGGTCGCCTGTTCCAAGTCACGAAAGGTAACAATATTGCCAAAGGTCTTAGTCGCATCATAAATGCGGTTAGTGCGAGAAAACGCCTGCATCAAACCGTGATAACGCAAATTCTTATCAACAAACAAGGTGTTGAGCGTCGGTGCATCAAAGCCCGTTAAAAACATACCCACCACGATGAGCAAGTCTATTTCTTGGTTCTTAACTCGTTGGGCAAGGTCACGGTAGTAGTTCTGAAAGCCATTACTGTCCACGCCATAGTTAGATTTAAACATTGCATTGTAGTCAGTGATTGCGGCGCTCAAAAACTCTTTCGCGCTGCTGTTCATCGCGCTAACTTCAAAACTCTCATCTAAAATATCACCAATGGCGTCCTGCTCTTCATTGGCTGAAAATGAGAAGATCGTTGCAATGCGCAGTGGTTTACTGGTTGCGCCATGCTCTGTATCGGCCTGCAATGTTTTGAAGGTTTCATAGTACGCTTTTGCCGCGTCAACACTACTGACCGCAAACATGGCGTTAAACCCTTTCGCGCCAGAATAGGCTCGATGCGTTTTCTGGTTAAAATGATTCAAAATATACTGCGATATTTCACGAATGCGCATTGGATGTAAGAACGCTTTCTTGTTCTCCGCGGCACTGAGCTTCTTCTCATCCTGCTCAGTCTCAATACTCTTAAATTGCGGACGAACATCGTTATAGTCCACTTTGAACTTGAGTACTTTTTCATCACGAATAGCATCAGTGATCACATAAGTGTGCAACTGCTGGCCAAACACGCTGCCCGTGGTTTCAGCACCCAAAGCGTTTTCAGGGAAAATTGGCGTACCCGTAAAGCCAAATTGGTAGTACTTTTTGAATTTCTTCTTCAGGTTTTTCTGCGCCTCACCGAACTGGCTTCGATGACACTCATCAAAAATAAAGACAACTTGCTTGTTGTAGATACCTAAATCGCTTTCACTTTTGATTAAGTTATTGAGCTTTTGGATAGTGGTAACAACAATCTTGTTATCGTCTTTATCTAGGTTGCTTTTAAGCCCTGCGGTACTGTCTGAACCGTTCACACTATCCGGTGAAAAGCGCTGGTACTCTTTCATGGTCTGATAGTCGAGGTCTTTTCTGTCCACCACAAAAAAGACTTTATCGATACAGTCTAAATCGGTGGCTAAACGCGCCGCTTTATAGCTGGTTAGTGTTTTGCCTGAACCCGTGGTGTGCCAAATGTACCCGCCGCTCTCGGTGTTGCTCCAGTTCTTAGCGTTAAACGCGCTCTTAATCTTCCATAAAATGCGCTCAGTGGCCGCAATCTGGTAGGGTCGCATTACAAGTAAGGTATTGCTGACATCAAATACCGAGTAGCGCAAAATTACTTCAAGCAACGTCTCTTTCTGGAAAAACGTGGCGGTAAAGTCTTTTAAATCTTTGATCAGCGTATTGTCAGATTTTGCCCAGTTCATCGTAAAGTCGAAGCTGTTTTTGTCTCGCTTCGTGGTATTGGCAAAATAGCGCGTGTCGGTGCCATTAGAGATCACAAACAGCTGCAAGAACTTGTACAACGAGTTCTCGGTATTAAAGCTTTCTTTATGTAGCGATGTATTTGGTTAAACGCCTCACGGATCGCCACACCCCGTTTTTTAAGTTCGATTTGCACCAAAGGCAAACCATTGACCAAAATCGTCACATCATAACGGTTGGCATGGCTTCCCGTTTGCTCAAACTGCTTAATGACCTGCACTTTGTTGCGAGCAATGGTCTTCTTATCGAACAGGTAGATGTTTTCTATATGGCCATCATCAAAGACAAAATCGAAGATATAGTCACTGTGCACCTTGCGGGTTTTGTCGAGAATATTGTCGCTTGGGGTGTTTAAGTATTGCTCGCAAAAGCGGGCCCACTCGGCATCGGTAAACTCGACCTTATTAAGGGCTTGTAATTGTTTACGCACATTCGCCAGCATGGCATCGGGCGTGGTCACCGCAGGTAAATACTCATAACCTTGATTGCTTAGATCCTGAATCAGCTCACGTTCTAAATCACCTTCGCTTTGATAGCCCTCAGCAATTTGGTCTTGTCGTGTATATTTATCTAACACAATAAAGTTGTTCGATTCTGCAACTGTTTTATACGTTGTCATTATTTTAAATCCTTTTTCTTACTTCCATGCCCAAGTAGCTTTTTAACTTCGCGGTCAAAGTCAGATTCTATTTTTTGTTGTTTGTTAAATTGCTCATAAGCTTCATGGGCTTTTTGCTCAGCCGCCTTGCGGGTTACATTCCCATAGCCTTCTAACACTTGGTACTCATTAAAGGCTAAAAACTTATTCACACTTTCAGCGAAGGCTTCCATGGTAAAAGTGTTACGGCGTTCAATAATACCTTCAATGTAATCAAAAAAGGCTGAAACTGCGCGCTCTAACTTTTTAATTTCATCTTCTGCCAGATAGTTTTTTGCAACCGTAGTGTCTGATTTGAGTATTCTACCTTCAGGTGCATTTTTATAAGTTGTCATACCCATTAATGGCTGACTAGCATCGGCTTTAAGTGCAATAATTTCAGCCGCAGTATGGCCGGTAATAGCAAAATGAAACTTATCTTGTACATGAGCATAAAACAAACGCGTGGTTTCTGATTTAGGATCGTAATCAATACTACATTCAGCAAAAACATCGGTGATTTGCTGATAAATGCGTCGTTCACTGGCACGAATGGAGCGAACGCGCTCTAGCAGCTCTTTAAAATAATCTTTACCAAAGAAACGGCCATTCTTAAGGCGCTCATCATCCATGGCAAAGCCTTTGATGATGTAATCTTTAATCAGTTGTGTTGCCCAAATTCTAAACTGTGTGGCTTGCGCTGAATTAACCCGATAACCAACTGAAATCACCGCATCTAGGTTGTAGTATTTCACCGGTTTAGTTTGAGTTTTGTCAGCAATAGCGCCATGTGTAGTGGTATTTTCCAAAATGGAAATAACCACTTCCTCTTGTAGCTCGCCACTTTCAAAAATATTTTTGAAATGCTTAGAAATAGCAGGAACACCCACAGCAAATAATTCGGCAATGCGTTTTTGGGTCAACCAAATGGTCTCGCCGCTGAGTAATACTTCTACTTTCACATCACCGTTAGGCGCAGTGTAAAGTAAAAATTCAGAGGTTTGACCTTGTATGGTCAAATTCTTATCGGTCATTGTAACTCCTGTTTATTGAAGCCATATGCTCTAAACAAGTGATTTACTAGAGCTTCGAGATTTTCCTTATCTTTTTCTTCGATATCTGTAATTTCTTCCCCTGCATGTGCAGAGTGGCTGGCCAAGTTAAGAATTCTGTTTGAAAATGGATTAGGAGAACCTTCAGCGGTTTTTATCAAAAGGTCTTCCCAGCGCGGATATCCAAGGAAAGTAGCGGTTTTTTCTAAAATATTTCTCATGAATGAAAAGTGATACTTTCTGACTTGCTTCTTATTAATAGCTTCACGAATTTCAGACAATAAGAATAGATGATACGAAAAGGGGTGATCATTCGAACTGAACAGTTCGAAAGTTTCATCAACATTTTTAACAAGCCGATGCTTTTCTGATTGATCGCGTTTATACAACCACGCAGGACTTTCACCTTCTACTGGGTTTTTAAGGTCGTTATTTAACTCATTGTGTAAAACATTATAAAACAATGGACTATGAGTAGTGATGACGAATCTAAGACCGTGCCCTTCGAAGTAATAACTTCTTTTGATTAAGTCAGCTAAATCAACAGCCAATTCAATAAGGTGGGTGTCATCCAATGAACTCACTGGATCATCAATAAATACGTATTCTAAAGCATCAAACTTATCAGTAATTCTATTGGTAGCATCTTGTTCGTTAAGGGTGGAAATAACTTGTTGTAAAAGTGTGTACATAACACTCCAAACAAAGTTACTTTCCTCACCCTTTGAAATTTTTATTACTTCGTATTTACCCTGAACGACATTTTCGACACTATCTGTCGTGGCAGTACCAGACTCATAGTTGACAGGTTCATTTGCGGCCACTTGAAAAGTTATTTCTGAAAATGCAGGTATCGTTATTTCCTTCCCATCAGTTTCAGCTTTGTATTTTTCATTAAATGTAGGGGTAGCTTTGCTACCCGTATAACGTTGAAAATTTGTAGCGATGTTATTGTCTTCACCCAATTCTTTTAACAAATCTATCAACCAACCCGTAAAAGTATTTGGTTGAATCTTTAACTTTGGGTTTGAATCTTCTTTTAAATCGTTATCCCAGTAAAACAGGTCTTCTGTAAAGGCGTTGTAGTACAGAAACTTTTCACGCGATTGTCCAGCGTCTACGCCAGTATCATCGTCTTGTTTAGACGGAGCTATTTCCTCCTTAAAAGCTCGTGACAAACGCGTTTTACCTGTGCCGTTAAATGCATAGATTAAGTGTACCTTTTTCTTCTTGCTGATTAAGTCTTTAGCTATGTCCTTTAGTTCCTTGCCCATATTAAGCAGCGACCTCTTCAGATTTAGGGAAGCTTAATAACAGATCGCGATAATACTCGTATTGCTTCTGACGTAGCTCGATTTCGCGGGGCAGACCTTCTTGCAGTGAAGTTGTTAACGTATCGAATTTATCCAAAATAGAAACTATTCGAGCCTGCTCAAGAAGTGATTTTTTGGGGTCATTTGGAAAAGGAATTGGAACTGTGAGCTTTTTGACCATTGGAACTGTAAGTTGCGGGATCCCAGCCTCAGTACCACCAATGGGAGTCATATCTAAAACATAGTTTAAATATCTTGTACTGATTATATTTTTGTTGGCTATTAAAACAATTAGACGAATAATTGGTGTGAACTTAGCTTCTCGAACAGTGTGGTATCCGACTTTTGCACCACGCGCAGAGATGGTTACTGCATCGCTGTCAATTTTATAGTCATCAGTGAAACCATATAATCCTTTTTCGCCTGTAGCGTTTGCATAGATTGGATATGGATATTCATCAGTTGGATCGGTCTGACCTTTAGAACTATTTTTAGGTACATCTCCGCCAGCAGAAATAGAGGCACAAAGATCCTCTAATGTTCTCCATTCTACGCCATCATTTTCAGCACTCAACAACTGGTCGCGGTAGTAGTTGTATTGTTTTTTCCGCATGTTAAGCTCGGCGGTCAGCTCGGCGGTCAGCTCGGCGGTCATGGCGGTAAATGCATCCAAAATACGCACTATTTCAGCTTGTATTGCCAGCGATTTTTCTGGGTTATCAGGGCATGGGATGGGGATTTGAAATCCCTCTAGCATAGGCTTTCTAATTGAGATTGATGTTGCACCAACACTTTTCATCAAAATATATTGCTTAAATTTTGAAGACATATAGTGGTACAGAAATTTTGTATCTAGAACATCACTCGTAGCCTTTATTCTATAGGCTCTTTGATGCAAAGCATATTTACCCTCTACAAAATGAAAAATGTCTCCAATCCCTCCTTCTCCTGGAACTACAATCGCTGTTTCATCAAATTGGAAAGTATCTGATCTCAATATATTTTTTGAACGAACATAGAATGGATATTCACCATCTTCAGTCTCATCTTGCCTATTTGACTTACCAGTGCCGATTTCTGCTAAATTCCCTAATGGCAGCCACTCAAAATCTACCCCGCCCAAGAGTTTCTCTAAATAGTTTAACTGACTCATGCCTCAAGCTCCTCACCCTCTATTTCCGCCACAATGGCGTCAATATCACTGCGAAGCGCATCAATTTTAGCGACCGTGGTTTTAAGTTCGACATTAAGCTCAGCAATATCTACTAACTCGCGGTTGTCTTTAGCTTCAACATAACTGCTTACCGAAAGGTTGTAGCTGTTGCCTGCGATAACATCCAAATCAACCGATTTAGCAAAATGCTCCACATTCTTTTTGCTGGCAAACACGTTCATGATCTCTTCGATGTGCTGATTGGTGATTACGTTGGTATTGGTTTCCTTTTTAAAGTAAGCCTCGCCACTGGCGTCAATAAACTGCGTGGTGGTGTCGGTTTTGTGTTTGGACAGTACCAAGATATTCACGGCAATGGTGGTGCCAAAGAACAGGTTAGGTGCCAGTGAAATTACCGTTTCAACGTAGTTGTTATCAACCAAGTACTGGCGAATTTTTTGTTCAGCACCACCACGGTAAAAAATACCGGGGAAGCAAACAATCGCCGCACGGCCTTTGCTTGATAGGTAACTGAGCGCATGCAGCACAAAGGCAAAGTCTGCTTTTGATTTTGGGGCGAGTACACCTGCGGGCGCAAAACGGTCGTCGTTAATTAGGGTTGGGTCGTCGCTACCAATCCATTTCACCGAATAAGGCGGGTTAGAGACAATCGCATCAAAGGGCTTGTCATCGAAAAAATGTGGTTCAGTTAAGGTATCACCCAACTGAATATTGAACTTGTCGTAATTAATGTTGTGCAAAAACATATTCATACGTGCCAAGTTGTAGGTGGTGTGGTTGAGCTCTTGACCAAAAAAACCATCTTCAATAATATGCGCATCGAAGTGCTTTTTAGCTTGTAACAGCAACGAGCCCGAACCCGCCGCAGGATCATAGATTTTATTCACACTGGTCTGGCCGTGCATGGCCAGCTGCGCGATCAGTTTTGAAACGTGCTGAGGGGTAAAAAATTCACCACCGGATTTACCTGCGTTAGCGGCGTAGTTTGAAATCAGGAACTCGTAGGCATCACCGAATAAATCAATTTGGTTGTCTTCAAAATTACCGAAGGTTAAACCTGCCACGCCTTTTAACACAGCTGCTAGGCGTTTGTTTTTTGCCTCTACCGTATTACCTAAGCGATTACTGGTGGTATCAAAATCCGCAAACAAGCCTTTGATGTCTTTTTCTGAATCATAGCCGTTGGCTGAGTTTTCGATTGCAGCAAAAATAGCGGCTAAGTCGGTATTTAGATTGTCGTTTTTATGCGCATTGGCCGCTACATTGCTAAACAACTGGCTAGGGTAAAGAAAATAGCCTTTGGTGCGAACTGCATCATCTTTTGCAGCTAGAATGTTTTCATCATCATCGTCCATGGCAGCATAATTAACACTCTCATCACCGCCAGTAATGTAAAGCTCAAAGTTTTCACTGATAAAACGATAGAATAAAGTACCCAAAACGTACTGCTTGAAATCCCAACCATCTACTGAACCTCGCACATCGTTAGCAATAGCCCATATTTGTCGTTGAAGCTCGGCACGTTGTTGGTTACTTGTCATTTCTTTATTCCCGTAAAGTACGTTATTTAATATTAAGCCGCATATTCTAGTAAGTGAGATAAAGCTCGTATTGGCTTTATCTCACTTACTTATCATCCAAATAATACTACCACAAATTCTATATAATCAATCTGCTGCTTCAGTTTATAAATAGTTTTATTGTCTTTACACTTCCCTTTCACCAATTCTTTCCATTATCCAATCATCCACCTCTGATTCAAGCCAGGCTACAGATTTAGCACCCAACGATACTTGCTTTGGGAATGTGCCCTTAGTCATGAACTCATAAATTGTTGAGCGGCCAAGTGATGTTTTTTCGATTACTTCTTTTAATTTGATTAAACGCATGGAATTTCTCCGGTTGGTTATTAGCACCCAACTTTACAGAATATATAATTTTCAACTGGCAAATCTATATACCCAAACTACCTAAAGATGAGAGTTTCAGTTGGAATTAAAAGCGATTTAGGCAAGGCATTGATTGCAAGTAATAGTGGTTCTATTGCTAAAATTAATAACGCAGTATCAATCGCTTTTAAACCAACCCTTGGGCGTTTCATAAACGCTGATATCTGTATCTTGAGGTGGTTTGGGTATTAATGCGCTATACTGGCGCAAATTTTTTCAGATTAGATATTATGGCTCTCAAATCTACCATTATTAAAGCGCAACTATCGCTTAGCGATATGGACCGTCACGTATACCAAGACTTTAATTTAACCTTGGCACAACACCCTTCAGAAACTGAGCAGCGCTTGATGATCCGCTTACTAGCGTTTGCACTTAATAGCTGTGATGGATTAGAGTTTACTAAAGGTTTATGTGCTGATGATGAGCCGGAGCTTTGGCATGTCAATTACAGTGAAGAAATAGAGCTGTGGATTGAGCTGGGGCTGCCTGATGAAAAGCGCCTTAAAAAAGCCTGTAATAAAGCGAAAAAAGTAGTTTTATATACCTATGGCGAAAATAACCAAGCTATTTGGTGGCAAAAGCATCAGCCTAAATTATACGAGTTTAAAAACTTAAGTATTTTTAGCCTTGATTATGCTGCTACTCAGCTATTAGCTGCGTTGGTTGATCGTAATATTAAATTGGCTATTACTATTCAAGATGGTGAAGTTTGGGTTAATACCGACACCACTAACATTGAGATAAAACCTCAGCAATTAATGTAATTGCGGTAGTTATACTAGGGTTTGTTGACCTTTGCGGATTACAATTTGTTCAAACTAGGAGCGGTTTAATCGCGGCGCGAGGTTTAATCGCGGCGCGAGGTTTGTAACCTAGTGGGCTAAGTAAAAACCGAGTAACAAAGAGTAAATCGCTCCTAGGCAGAACCCGAAGGGCAACGGATGTTTGGCATTGATGCTGCGTTATCGCCTATTTATGGGGAATAACCACACCACATAGGCTCTGCCTTGCCTAAATACCAAACACACTGCTGCAAATTCAACCTTGAAAGGTCAACAGACCCTGATTGCATTAAATTAGTTATCCATTATAGCGACAAAGAAATAAGTCGATAACAAGGCGAAAATGATGACATATAATTGCTCTATATAAATAATTTTTAACGCAGGTAGCGGATTATTTAATACGCTAGAATGATCATGTTTTTAATAAAATTGGTATTAGGGGGCGTATGAAAGTTAAACACGTGATTGTTTTACATGGCTTATATATGTCTGGCTTGGTTATGCGCCCGTTATGTTCGCGCTTGGAGGAGTCGGGGGTTAAAGTTTTAAACTTAACCTACAATACGCGTGACCCTAATCGAGATGCTATTTTTACGCAAATAGATGAGTTTATTAGCAATGAGCCTTCTGCTTTAGTCTGCCACTCTATGGGAGGCTTAGTTGCCCGCGCCTATTTAGAGGCAAACTCAGCGCCAAGTCACCATGTTGAAAAGGTGATCACCTTAGGTACGCCACATACTGGCAGTCATATTGCGGAGAAAATGCAACAAAAAGGGTTCGAGCTATTATTAAAAAATAGTGTTGAGTTTTTACTTTCTAAGAATGGTGATTGGCCTTTTAAAGCCAAGCTATATAGCATTGCCGGCGACTTACCGATTGGCTTAATGCCACTCATTGTAAAAGGCAGCCGCTCTGATGGCACCGTACTGCTGGATGAAACCAAACTTAAAGGTATGGCTGAACACAAGGTGTTTCATTTAAGCCATACCAGTATGATTTACTCTCGCCAAGTCGTTAATTATATTCTTGAACGCTTGAACGAGGACATTTAGTCCTCGGCTGCAGCGGCCACTTTATAGCTGATCAAAAATATAATACCCAACACCAGCGGCATGGGTGCAGCGATATAACCAAAGGTATCAGAGTTTGCAAAACTCGCACCCGCTAAGTGCGCAACTAATCCAATAACAAACGCGACCAAAGCAATACCAATAACGATGAGTTCAGCTTTATTCTCTTTACGTGTTTTAGCTTCCATTATTTCTCTCCGCATATAATCAAGTAGCCCCTTAACTCAATAAAGTGCTCTCTATCAAGTTGGGTTATAGTGATTATGCGCTTTACTTATGCGCATTTTTTGACCTAAATCAATAAATAAAATAAGTGTGCGCTGCGCCTGTCAAAAGCTTGTTTTAGATCATGTTTTATACTTAATAAAGCACTAATTTTACTGCTCAAGGTAGTATTTTTATAAACACAACCCATATCTATTAAACAGCGCTAGCTAACTTATTTAAAAAGTCGAGCTACGGTGATAGCTTTTAGCTATGACACCAATATGTATAAACAATTTTATTAATACACCATCTTAGGTAATAATGACTGTATTGAACAAGGTGTAAACAAATTCATAAAACGGTTCTTTAAGGAGCAAGGTATGTCGCAAGTAAATGCAATTGGTTTAAACAGTACAAAAAGTGAAGATATTATTAAGTCACTGAATACGCTTTTAAGCAGCTATCAAATTCAATATATGAATGCGCGCGGTTTTCACTGGAATATTAAAGGCCGAAACTTTTTTGAATTACATTTAAAGTTTGAAGAAATTTATAACTTACTACTATTAAAAGTAGATGAAATCGCAGAACGTATTTTAACGCTTGATGGTGCACCGCTACATGCGTTTTCAGATTACTTAGAAGTAAGTGAAATTAAAGAAGCAAAAGGGATCAGCGATGGCGTAACCGCAGTAGAGAACTTACTTGCCGGATACAGCAGCTTAATTAAAATGCAGCGCGATATTCTTGCACAAGCCGCTGAAGCGGATGATGAAGGTACCGCGTCACTAATGAGTGACTACATTAAAGAGCAAGAAAAACTAGTGTGGATGTTAAAAGCCTACCTAGATTAAGTGATTTTAAAAAATAAAAAGCCTCAGTTATTACTGAGGCTTTTTTGTAACAATCATTTACGGGCTATGACAAAGCGATAAAAAAGGCCATTTCTAGGGCTTTTTCTTCTAAACTCTTAAAGCGACCCGATGCCCCACCATGCCCTGCATCCATGTCGGTTTTAAACACTAAAATATTATCATCGGTTTTATATTCACGCATTTTAGCCACCCATTTCATTGGTTCCCAATACTGTACTTGTGAGTCGTGCAAACCGGTTGTCACCAATATATTGGGGTAGTGTTGCGCACTGATATTGTCGTACGGTGAATACGCTTCAATAATGTCGTAAAAATGGGGGTCATTTGGGTTACCCCATTCATCATACTCATTTGTTGTAAGCGGAATGCTTTCATCTAACATGGTGGTGAGCACATCTAAAAATGGCACATGACAGCCCACTCCACAGTAAAGCTCAGGCGTTTGATTTACCACAGCTCCCATTAATAACCCCCCAGCACTGCCACCCGAGGCAAATACTTTACTTTTGTTGCCGTATCCTTGCTCAGTGAGCGCTTTGGTTACATCTATAAAGTCATTAAAGCTATTTTGTTTATGCTGTTTTTTACCATGTTCGTACCATGAACGCCCTAGCATTTCGCTACCACGCACATGCGCAATCGCATAAACAAAGCCACGGTCGAGTAAGCTAAGTGACGTACTCGAAAAGCTAGGATCAATAGTGATCCCATACGCGCCATAACCATATTGAAACAACGGATTTGAGCCATCTTTTTTAAAGCTATCTTTACGATATACCAACGACACCGGCACTTTTACTCCATCTCGAGCGCTTATCATGAGTCGCTCTGACTGGTAGTCATTTGCATTAAAATCACCAAGTACTTTTTGTTGTTTAAGTAAGGTTTTTTCACCGGTGGTTAAATCAACATTATAAAGCGAGCCTGGCGTTGTTAAGCTTGAATAGTAAATGCGTGCATGGGTTACACTTGGCTCTGGGTTCATCGCAATAGCGGCGTAGTAACAAGGATCATCAAACTCAAGGTTCATTCGCTCGGCGTTTTTATTAACCACAACAAAGCGTGCTTGGCCTTGTTCGCGCTCGCTAAGCACTAAAAAGTCGTTAAATAGTTCAACGCCTTCTAATAATACAGTTTCACGATGAGGGGTATGTGTTTGCCACTGGTTTTTATCAGCAATGGTGTCGCTTGTTGCGGTCATTAATCTAAAGTTTTTGGCCTGCCAGTTAGTCACTATATAAAAAGTATCACCAAGCTTATCGATATCAAATTCATGCCCCTCTTCGCGCGGCATTAAAGCGGTAAACTCACCTTGCGGTTGATTGGCATCAAGCACCCACATGTCGTTAGTCTCTGTGCTCGCCAAATCAATAATAATGAAGCTTTCATCACGACTTTTACCCAACCCCATAAAAAAGCTGCTGTCTTGCTCTTCGTATACAAGCACATCTTGGTGTTGCTCAGTCCCTAGTTCATGTCTAAAAACTTGATAACCTAATAAGGTTTTTAAATCCTTTTTTACATAAAATACGGTTTTATTGTCGTTCGCCCAAACCACTTGCCCCTCGGTAATCTCAAGTACATCGTCGAGCATTGTATTGCTGCTTAAATCTTTAAACCGTACTGTGTATATACGTCTGCCGTCGGTATCTTCAGAGTAAGCCATTAATTGCTCGTTGGGGCTCAGCGCCACTTCCCCTAATTCATAAAACTCATAGCCATTGGCAAGTTCATTAACATCAAGTAGTAGCTCTTTATCAGCCATTGCCATACTGCTGCTGCGATAATGACGCGCATATTCATCATCTCCGCGAACCTCTGAGTGATACCAATACTGGCCATCTTTTACCGGTACAGTGTTATCATCTTTTACAATACGGCCTTTGAGTTCCTCAAATAATGCACTTTGTAATGGCTTAATAGGGGCTAATTGCTCATCACAATAAGCGTTTTCTTGTGCTAAATGCGCGAGTATTTCGGCACTTTTTCGTTCATCATCGCGCATCCAATAATAATCATCACTGCGTGTTTTTGCGTGAGTAGTCAGCGCATGAGGTTGCTTTTTAGCAATAGGAAAATTAGGCAATAAGCTTAAAGAATAATCAGAAGAAGACACAAAAAAACCGTTTAAAAAATAACAATGGCGGTCAGTTTATCATAAAAATAAAAAAGCCAACCGCTTTATAAAAGGTTGGCTTTTTTCAGCTACATGATCTGGGTGATGTTAACTTACGCTCGCTTTTTTACTTGCGAACGGGCGCTTAAATAGCGCGCCTATGTCGGTTAAAATAATATATAAACACGGCACCAAAATAAGGGTGATCAGTGTTGCAAACATAACCGCAAAGCCCAGAGCTACCGCCATAGGTGTTACAAATTTGGCTTGTAAACTGGTTTCAAACATAATCGGCAATACCCCTGCAAAGGTCGTAATTGAGGTAAGTAATATGGGTCTAAAGCGTGCACAGCCTGCTTCAATAACCGCATCTTTTATACTGATACCAGCTCGACGCGCCTGATTAATAAAATCAGTCATCACCAAAGAGTCGTTAATAACCACCCCTGCAGCAGCAATTAAACCAAAACCCGACATTAAACTAATATCTAAACCAAACCAAAAATGACCCCATATTGCCCCCGTTAAACTAAATGGAATAACCGACATTACAATGAGAGGTTGTGAGTAACTTTTTAACGGCACGGCAAGTAATATATAAACTAAAATCATACCGCCAGCAAAAAATAACAATTGCTCATTAGCTTGCGCCTGTTGTTCTTCAATTGCGCCACCTAGTTCTGACTTAACACTTGGGTATTCGTCCAACAGTTGTGGTAGTAGATTTTCTTTTACTTGCTTAACCACTTCGCCTGGCTCAATCACTTCCTCATCAATATTGCCATACACATAAACAGTGCGATAACCGCCTTCACGACGAATATAACTAATACCAGGGGTTTCGGTTAGCTCAACTACATCACCTAGCAATACATCTTTGCCTTGTGGCGTAGTGATAACCGCGTGTTTAAGCGATGAAAACGCTTCGCGAGTAAGCTTAGGGTAACGCACCATCACCCGTACTTCTTCACCGCGGCGAATAACACGTTGCGCCTCGCCACCATAAAAGCTCGCGCCTACTTGATTTGCAATTGAGGCCAAATCTAACCCTAAGTCAAAGGCGACTGGTTTTAAGCTCATTTGTACTTCTTTGCTAGCAGGGTCAATGGTAGAGCTTATATCAAATAAGCCTTCTTGCTGCTGCAATAACCCAATAAAGCGACGCCCTGCTTCATTCAATGTATCGATATCAGAGCCATACAGTAAGTAACCAAACTCACCGTTACCGCCGCCACCTCCACCGCCAACGTCATCCTGAATAGTTAGTGATTTAACACCCGCGATATTAGGCATCGCTTCACGCCAGCGGCGCGAAAGCTCAAAGGCATTATAAGGGCGTAAATCTTCATCAACCAATGGCGCTAATAACTGCGCCTCTGTACGACCTTGGTTAAATACCAATACATCGCGAATCATCTTTTGCCCTTCTTCGCGCTCGGTTTGCTTATCTATTTCAAGCACCATAGCTTCGATTTGACGAATAGCATTAATGGTTTGGATGTCTGATACATTATCATTCATTTCAACATTAATTTGCGGGAAGTCATGCGGCACTTTAGGCGATGGGATCATTCTCACCTGGTTTGACGATATTAACGCAAAGGTGAAAATTAGTAGCGCAATAAAACTAAACAGCACCGTCCAACGCCACTTTATACAATTAACAATAAACCGCCTATACGGCCCATTCACAAAGCCAAAAAAGCGCTTATTAAAGCGTGCTCGCCAACCGTCAGGGTTAATAGGTGAAAAGTGAGTATGCGCAATGTGTGCTGGTAATATCAGCTTTGATTCAATCAAGCTAAATATTAAACATAAAATCACCACCACTGAAATACCTATAAAAAAGGAACTTTCAGGGCCGCTTGAAAGCGTAAACGGCGCAAATACCGCAATGGTTGTTAGTACACCAAAGGTGGCAGGGGTTGCCACTCGTTTAGCGCCATTAACCACATTAACAACACCGCCGCCTTTTTTTTCTATTTCGGTGTAGGCACTTTCACCTATGACAATGGCATCGTCCACCACAATCCCCAGCACCATAATAAAGGCAAATAAAGACACAATATTAATTGTGATACCAAATAACGGCATCAGCATCATCGCACCTAAAAAGCACACTGGTAAACCAATCATTACCCACAGTGCGAGCTTAAAACGTAAAAATAATGAAAGCATAATGGCAACTAAAATAGCCCCTTGAAACAAGTTAGCTTTCATCATATCTAAGCGTGCATTAAGGTAGTATGTCATGTCCATTAATGGCTCTAAACGCACACCCAATGGCAGCTCTTTATTTTTTTGGTCCATGTAGGCTTTAACAGAATCGGCCACCGGAATAATGTTTTGATCTTCGGTGGCTTTAACCGATAAATAAACTGCGTTTTCGCCATTAAATTTAAAGTAGCGCTCACCTTCAACAAACTGATCTTTAATAATCGCAATATCTTGTAGCAACACTTTGGCACCATTGGCGCCAATTTTTACCGGAATTTGCCTAAACTCTTCACCAGAATAAAACTGATTTTCTACTCGAACCGAAATAACACCCGCATCAGTTTTTAATTGTCCGGCTGAAAAGTTAGCCGAATAACGACGTACCGCGTTCGCTACATCCGATAAGGTTAAATTATATTGGCGCAATGTATCGGGTTCTATTTCTATGGCAATTTCATCCAGTGGCACATCGTTTACCACTAAAGATACATTCGATAACTGCAAGAGTTCATCTTCAACCTGATTTGCGATTGGCTTAAGCTCATTTAGCGGTAGGTCGGCAACGAGCGTCATTCCAATTACATCTTGGCGAAACTCTATTTGGCTAATGGTAACCGGCTCCATTCCTGCAGGAAAAGTCGCGATACCATCTACTCGCAGTTTTACCTTATCGAGAACGTCGGTAAGCTCTGCGTCAGTATTAATTTCAAGGCTGGCAGAACCCCCATTACGAAAAGCGCGATATACCCCTTTTTTTATCTCAGTTATATCTTTTAGCGACTCTTCAATTTTTATTAAGATACTTTCTTCAATTTCTTGTGGCGACGCCCCCGGGTAGTTTGCATTTACAGTAATATAGTTAACTTCTATATTAGGGAACATTTGTCGCTGAATGGTAAAGTAGCTTATAAGCCCCATTACAATAATAAAAAACATCATTAAATTGGCAGCAACAGAGTTGTTAGCAAAATAAGCAATTAACCCTGTTTGTTTGGTTGTATTGGGCTGTTCTGTGATATTCATAACTCACCCTACCTTAAAGTTTTTCAGTGGATGCATTTTCTGCTGCATCTGTATTTTTAGTCTCTGTTAAACCGGCTATTTTTACTGCCATGCCTTTTTGGGGGTATTCCGGTAAGGTGGTAACGAGCTTATCGTTGGCTTGCAAGCCATCGCTAATATAAAAATATTCGCCTTCTTCACGAATCACTTTTACTTTACGCGGCTCTAACTGTTGCTCATCATTAACTATCCACACGGTTTGGTTATTTACTAACTCTTGCGGTAAACGATAAATATTATTGAGCATAGTGCCGGCAAAGTTTACTTGTACATAAGTGCCAAATTTAATTGCAGGCTGCTGATTAGTCAGTCCGTAAGGATCTTCAATTCTTACCACTAAACTGCTCATGCGAGTCGCGTTATCAACAATCCCTAAATCGCGGTCTATTACTGCTTGGCGAGTAAACCCATTGAATCCTGTTTTGACAACGGTTGCCGTTACCCCTTTAACGCGTTCAGGTAAAAACACACTGTCAAAGCCAGCGATCGGAATAATCACTTCAGCGGTTTCAATATTATTCAGCTCGGCAACTTGAGCGCCCATACTAACAAACTGGCCAACCCCCACATTCCGACTAACCACTAATGCATCGTAAGGTGCGGTGATTTCACAATTGTCTAAATCGCGTTGGGCTCTTTTTAATGCAGCTTGGGCCGATTTAACCGATGCCTGCGCACTCAATACTTGTGGTTTGCGTAAAAATAAATCTGTACGTGCTTTATTTGGGAAACGTTTTGCTTCGTCTTCTGCGACTTTGGCTTGCGCTTGCTCTTCAATTAACATCGCTTGAGCGCGGGCAAGTTCAGCTTCAGCTTGCAATACCGCAGCCTCGTAGTTATCTTTTTCAATAGTAAATAAGGTTTCGCCGCGACCCACAACACCACCGGCCACAAAGCTTGGATGCCAGCTGACGACTTCACCGGATACTTGCGCTGAAAGTTGGGTATTTTCTAGTGGCTGCACTTCACCATAACTATTAATGATAACTTGATGATTGTTAGCGGAAACAGCTTCAACCTGCACCGTTGGACGAGTGTCTATGACTTCTTTTTTATCTGACTCTTTTGCAATCGCATTAATTGCAGCAAAACCAACCACACCTAATGTTAATGCTACGAACGGAAAAATCCACCTAAGTACATTACCTTGCATCTGTTTATTACTCCCAAATTACTATTAACACCATGATACCAAAGCTTAATGAAACATTAACGTGACATTTGTAAGCAACTGTTACAAAAAAGTATGGTTAGGTCTTATGCAGTGAAGTATAAATCAATAAAAAGCCTCACTGAGTCGCTTATAAATGTATTGTTACAAATTTTTACCATTATAAATCATAAAGCTAATCACTTTGGGGTAGTATTTAGGAACGATACTGTACGAAATAGCATGACAAACCGTACAGTAAAATTACATTAACAACGACAAAAGACAAATTATGAAATTAACTACACTTACCTTGGCGCTTAGTATAGCGCTTGGCAGTAGCTATACTGTTGCTGCAGAAAAAAAAGAAGAAAAAAAGCCACAAACATTAACTGAAATGATTAAAGGCCAAACCGAATTTGCTGGCATTTTTAATCTTTACCAAGATGAAAAAACCGGTGACCACCTAATGGTAATTAACGAGTCACAGCTCGATACCCCTTTTGTTTATTTTGCACATACCATTGATGGTGCGACTGATGCGGGTCATTTTCGTGGGTCGTACCGTGAAACAAAGTTAATTGAATTTAGAAAGTACTTTGATCGTATCGATATTGTTAGTAAAACCCCGCGTTACTTATTTAACGAAAATAGCGCGCTAGCTAAAGCCAGCGAGGCAAACATTAGCGAAGCGGTACTTGCAAGTATAAAAATAGAAAAGCAAGAAGAAGGTAAAATAGCCTTTAATGTTAACAAGCTATTTTTAAGTGAAGCACTGCATAAAGTATCACCAACGCCTAATCCGAACGATAAAAATGCTAAAAAGCGTTTTAAAGTAGGTAAATTAGATGATAAAAAATCACGTATCATCAAACAGCGTCCTTACCCTAACAATCTAGATGTGGTGGTTGACTATGTATTTACTAATAGTAGCCCAACCGTTCGAGGCTCAGGTGCGATAAGCGATCCACGAAGCGTGTCAGTAAAAGTTCAGCACTCATTTGTAGCTTTACCTGATAATAGCTACCAACCTCGTTTTGATGATGCGCGCATTGGTTATTTCACTAATCAGTTTGATAAAATGACATCAACTGACTGGGCACCATACCAAGATGTAATAAAGCGCTGGGACCTACAAAAGAAAGATCCAAACGCAGCACTTTCAGAGCCAGTAAAGCCGATTACCTGGTGGATAGAAAATACTACGCCTGTTGAGTGGCGAGATACAGTTCGTGACGCCGTACTTGCGTGGAATAGCTCATTTGAAAAGGCAGGCTTTAAAAATGCAATAGAAGTAAAAGTACAACCTGATGATGCCGATTGGGATGCCGGCGATATTAACTATAATGTACTGCGTTGGACTTCATCGCCTAAGCCACCTTTTGGTGGATATGGACCAGCATTAGCTAACCCGCTAACCGGTGAAATTTTAGGCTCAGACATTATGCTTGAGTTTGTATTTATGAAAAACCGCTGGATATACGATACGCTTTATACTCAAGGCACTATGAGCCATACACAACCAGGAAGCAACACTGAGCTTAATTGTTCTTTAGGTCATGAGTTACAACAAAACCTAATACTTGCAAAAGGCTTAGCAAATGGTGCTGATATTGAAGATACTGAAATGTTACGCCAAGGCTTAACTCAGTTGGTTTTACATGAAGTAGGGCATACTTTAGGTCTTAATCACAACATGAAATCTTCTATTTTGTGGGATGAGAAAGAAGTTCACGACAAAAGTAAAACTCAAGGTATAGTGACCGGCTCAGTAATGGACTATGCGCCAGCAAATATAGCGCCAACGGGTGTAACTCAAGGCGATATCTTCCAAACTAAACCCGGTCCATACGATGATTGGGCAATAAACTACGGCTACAGCGCAGCTCTTAAAGATGAAGCAGCAGAACAAGCTCGTCTTGATAAAATACTCGCTCGCTCAAGCGAACATGCACTGGCCTTTGGTAACGATGCCGACGATATGCGTGCACCAGGTCGCCATATAGACCCTCGCGTGATGATTGGCGATTTATCGTCTAACCCTGCAGCTTATGGTGCAGATAGAATGGCACTGATCAATACACTATTTTCTGAACTTAAAGACAAAGCTACAGTAAAAGGCGAGTCTTACCAACAGCTTGTTACTTCTGCTAACAGCCTATTTGGCCAATACCGTGCACAAGCAGGCGTGGTATCTCGTCAAATTGGAGGGGTTTATGTAGAGCGTGCCGTCGTGGGCGATGAAAATGCAGCAAAACCTTTTACACCGGTGCCACTTGAGCGTCAAACTCAAGCAATGGCTATTTTAGCTGAGTATGTGTTTGCTCCAAATGTACTGCAAAGTATGCAGCCTTTGTATAACTTTATGCAGCAACAGCGTCGTGGGTTTAATCATTACGGTAAAAACGAAGACCCTAAACCGCATAAAATGATTTTAGGCATGCAAAAAGGTGTATTAGCGCAACTACTGCATCCTGCTGTGTTACTGCGTATTTCAGATACCGCTTTATATGGTAATGAATACAGCCTTACGCAATTTATGGGGGATTTAACTGCAAGTATTTTTGTTGATAGTAAAAATGCTAATTCGATCAGTCATAATTTACAGATTGAATACGTAAATCAGCTTATTGCAATTGCAGGCTTAAAAAAAGCAAGTAAATACGATAACTTAGCAAAAACAGCTGCGCTATATCAGCTAACTCAAATAGCCGATCAAGATGTTGCATGGGGTGCAGACACCGCAACCAAAGCACATAAAAAGTATATCGATCGCTTAATTAGCAAAGCGCTAGAAGCGTAAATAACACTGAGTAAACCAAGGCCACGTTTTACGTGGCCTTTTTTACATTAACTCAAAGGTAAATAGTACCTTTTAGGTACCTTACGGCATGACCCGTCAAAGTTACTGTTGTATCACCCACTTCACAGTAAAGCTTCCCGCCTCGTTGTGAGGCCTGATAAGCAATTAAAGAGTTTTTGCCAAATTGTTCTGCCCAATAAGGGGCAAGCCCGGTATGAATTGAGCCGGTCACAAAGTCTTCATCACCACCACTGGCAGGCCAAAAATAACGAGAAATAAAGTCATACTCAACACTCGGTGCTGTTGCAACCACATCTAATGGGGCTAATTTTTTTAGTTGTTCATTGGTTGTTTTCAGATCTACAACCTGCTGCTCATTACCATAAATAGCAAAATAAGCTTGGCGGTTTTGCAGCACTTTAACAGGTTGTATAGACAGGCCAGCTAATAATGCATCAGGGATGAGCTGAACCTCTTCAGGGGCTTGTTTAGGAAAGGTCATGGCAAAGCTGCCATCGTTATTTTTATTAACAATCAGTTCGCCCACCGCCTCTGTGCTGAAGCGCACCTGCGTTATATTATGTTGCTCACAAAGCACATAGGCCGCAGCCAATGTAGCATGGCCGCAAAAATCAATTTCCATTAACGGCGAAAACCAACGTATCGCAAAGCTTCCATCTGCCGACTGACAAGTAAAAGCGGTTTCAGACACGTTGTTTTCCGAAGCTATATTCAGCATAAGATCATCACTAAGCCAAGACTCTAGTAGGATCACGGCAGCATAATTACCTTTAAACAGTTCACTGCTGAACGCATCGATTTGATGGATAGTTAATTTCATAGTGGGCACTTTTTATTTATTGGTCACTCAAAGTGCCACAAATGAAATTAACGGTCACTATAATTTTATGCCAACACAGGACGTACGCGATAATACTGCATACACGCAAATTGCAGCGCATTAGTTAGCAATATCATAATAAACATTAATATATGCGAAGTACTTTGCACTGGCATGGCTAGCTCTGCAAACAAACCACAGATACCTGCTATAAATTGCAAACTAAAATAGCGCGCACTAAGGTTACTAATATTCCCTGTGCGAAGTGTTTTATAGGTTTGTGGCATAACCCGTACCGAGCTCATAATTAAGCCCACATAGGTTAAGCCATTAAGTACCACAGCGGTATCTAAGTTGGGGTTAAGTAACAACAAAAATGGTAATAACGAAAAGCTAAGCATGCCAAGTAACTGCAGCTTCTGACGTTTAGCGGCATTATAACGTGCAAAAAAGTATAAAATTAAACCACTCAATAATCCTGTCGCAAAAAATGGCAAGGCAATATAAAAGCGAGAAAAGTAAAGATTGTAGCTAATGAAGTATACACTTTGCGCTAAACCAAATGTCATCATTAACAGTGACACACCTGATACACTGCGGTTTTTTATAATTTTATTGAGTAGCGGTAAAAAACTAAAAACCAAAATAAACACTGACAAAATAGGCAAATAATACGCCAAAGCAAACCTCGCTCGTTACATTGTTGTTAATAAAAAGGAAGAAACAAAACATTTTTTAAACATTTGTTTTTAAAGGCTTTATTTTTGTGCGCGCATTGTAGAGCTGGCTAGGTTTTATACAAGCTTCACACCAACTTTAGTTTCTTCCTGTGGCAACTTGAGTATACAAAAACCGTTGCCATAACTTCACAGTCTCACTATTTTATAATTGCAACACAAATGATAACTGTTATCATGCGCATATCTAAAAATTAACATGCAAGCTTAAGTAATGAGAAAAACACTGTTTAAAGTTCATAGTTGGTTGGCGCTAATTGCCATTATTCCGTTAATTGTTATTAGCATTACCGGCAGTGTTTTAGTGTTTAAAAGTGAAATTGATGGCTTACTGATGCCTGACAAACACTTTGTGGTACAGCAGCAAGCTGCTCGCTTACCTATGGACTCATTAATAGATAAAGCCGAAGCAGCCTTTCCTGAGTATGTAGTAGGAAGCTGGGAGCTTTTTAATAACACCACCGCCGACCGGCTTTATTTGGTTAAGCGTGGCACTGACGATTGGTATAAGTTGCATTTAGACCAATACACCGGAGAGATTTTATCAAAACCAGTAAGCACAACTCATTATTTTACCGACTGGTTTTTAGAGCTCCATTACACCTTTTTACTTAACGACTTAAAAAGTTTACCTGGGCAAACAGGTACCGTATTAGGGTTCTTTTTTGCTTTATTTTTATTAACTCTGGGCATCACCGGCTTAATTATTTACCGTAAATTTTGGCAGCGGCTATTTAGCGTACGCTGGCGCGCAACATTACAAATAGTACTTAGCGACATTCATAAAATGACTGGAGTATTAGGCTCACCTATCCTTATCGTTTTAGCGATTACCGGTGGTTATTTTAATGGTGCAGTGTGGTATCACGAAGTAATAGAACACGCAGAAGAAGAGCACCACACTATTACAAATAAATTATATAGTGACGACATTTCTTTTGAGCGCATTCTTAATGATAGCAAGCTGCAAATACCCACTTTTAACACTACTTTTTTAGTTTTCCCGCGAGAGCCTGATGAAAATATTACTCTTTATGGCGAAGTAAATACCCGTAATCCACTTACCAGTGAATACGCCAATACCATAACTTACAATAAGCAAACAGGTGAACACATGGCTAACTGGGATATTCGAGAGGCTGGTGCGGGTTGGCAAGTAATAGACAGTTTTAGAAAACTACACTTTGGTTATTTTGCTGGGCTTATCAGTAAAATACTATGGTGTATTGTTGGCCTTAGCCCTGTATGGCTCGCTGGTACAGGTTTTTATTTGTGGCTTACCCGCCGTAAACGTAAAAAGCATTCACAAAGAAATCGTGTCCTGCAGCGAAAAAGCGCTAACGTTTTATAATATTAGTACTCAGCTAAGTTACTAGCTTTAGGTAGTAACTTAGCTAAATAGGCTTTTATAATGAATAGTAAAAGCTTAACCACGCGCGCATTTCATCTTCAAAGCTGTCGCCTTCAACACGCGACAGTCCAGCATTAAGGGTTAAATCGTTTACGCCCGCAGGCCCCATACCAAAGCTAAAGTCACCTTGGTATTTTAAGCCGTAACTTTGTGCATAAACGTTGCTATCTAATTGATGTTGCTTGTAATAAAGCCAAGGCATCCCCTCTTTAAAGCTAATGCCACCACCATACCCCTGGTAGCGCTCAGTGGTTGCACTATAAAAAGGTAACTCAGCAGCAAGAATAAATTCACTACTTTGCTGCTGATTAATTAAATTAGAGCTGAATCCACCTAAAGCTAAATCACTATCGTCTCGCTGTTTTTGTTCAAAGCTCACAAACATGGGTATATCAAACGCTTTACCAAATATTTTTGCTGCCAAGTCATAACCTTGCCAATGACTGCTGTGATTCCGCCCATCATAAATACTGGCATAAATACTCTGCCCTATGGCAAATGCTTGGCGGTCATGTTGCCAGCTTTGAGCAATACTCAACCGTGTCCAATTTTTATGACCATTTTTATAATCTGTATAGTTATAAGCAAGTTCTGGGGTTAACTGTAATTGACCAAATTTCAATGGGTGGCTTATTGCAGCAAAGCCACCTCGGGCGTCAATATCGACGTTTAAGCTAGGTTGATATTGATGTGATGTATCCAAATTATAATCAAATAGCGCAAGCTTAAACTTTGTATTCAGCGCATTGTATTTTGCTTGTATAAAGCCGCCATTTAATGCACCGTCATGCAAATCAATGTTATAACCCGCTTGTAAATCAAGTTGCTTTAATAGGTCGCTACTTTTTATACCTACGCTTAGCAAACTGGTTGACGCTGAATAATACTGAGATCCCAAGGCAAACGTCGCTTGCTGATCAAGTACTGCGTAATCGCTTTGCTCTGCTATCTCATCGGTATATATTTTTGCCGGTGGCAGAGTGTGCTTATTTACCATCAACAATGGAGCTTCACTGGTTACAGCGAGATCCGTCACGGCTGCGCGATTTTTTGCTATTGTTAGCGTTTTTACATCAGGGCCATCGGCATTAGTGGAAAAATAAAGTAGTGAGCCATCTTCAGCCTCAATCGGGTATGCGAGCGCTTCTTGGCCGTTAGTTAAGCGGGTGAGGGTGTTATTTTTTATATGGTAATTATAAATATCAGTGGCATTATTTAGACCCGCTACAAAATAGATAGACTCCCCATTTTGACTAAAACTCGGTTGGCTTAAGTATTGATACCCGTTAGGCATTGGGATTAACTGCCTGGCATCACCGCTTAAACCTTGTATATACAATTGCCAATTTTCGTTTAATGACGCTGATAAATAAGCTAATTTTGTTTCATCGGGGCTTAGGGTCGGGTAATCATACGTCGTTTTTAAGCTCTTGGTAAAAAGTGGCGTGATTGTTTGTGTATTAAGATCGACTTTTACTAATTCAGAATACCCAGCTCTTATTTGCTCACCGTAAAGTGTTTCACCATCACGGGTAACACTAAAACGGCGGATACCGGCCAGCTCTGTAAGTTGCTCTATGTTGCCAGTGTCGGTGTTGTAGCTAAAAATGTCAGACACTTTGTTATAAGCTCCCGATCCTTCACTACTGTAGGCATTAAAATAAAGTGTGTTGTTATTTACCCATTGCGGGTTAGCAATACCTGCGCGATTAATTTGATTTAGTACTTGTTTTTGTTCGCGCTTAAACACGATTGGCGGGGTATCAGGAACATCTTGCTTATCGTTCTCTAGGAGCTCCTTTTGCACCTTAGTAAACTTATCTCGTGCTTTGGTGTTGTCTTCTGTACTGTAAATTATTAGTTTTGTTTTACTCTTTTCATCACGTTCAACTATCGCAATTTTGCTACCATCATTTGAAAGAGCTGGATTGCTAGCGTATAAATCAAGTTCTAACCAAAGCTTGCTATTAAGTGGTGATTCGGTTTGCTCTTGTTGCATCGCTTTATAGGTATACTCTGCAATAAATCGACGATATAACCTTGCAGCGCTTTGCCCAAATACACCAGAAAATGCGTCGTCAAAATCTCGAGACTTAACCGCCCGCATACGAGCCCATACATTATCGAGTAGCTGCTCTGAGTTATTTTGCTCTAGCCAGTATAAAAAACGACTTCCCATTAAATACGCCATGGAGCCCGCCATAAAGCCTTCATCACTATTTAGTTGCCCATAGGTGGGAAGCGCTCCTTGCTGAGCAAACTCCCTGAGTATTGCCTCAGCATAGTTATCAAATAAGCGCCCTCGACCTGTCATTTTTGATTCGATTAAAGTGGCGTATCCTTCGGCTACCCAGCGCGGTGTATCATCATAGGTTAAATCGTATATATCCCATACACCGCGAATCTTTTGCTGCCAGTCGTTACGGGTTGGCTGCGCTAAATGGACTAAATGAATGTATTCGTGCAGCACCAACAATTGCTGCCAACCCGATGAATTTGATATCACGGTATCCGACTGCGGTGGCGTAGTAAAAAGCGCCATAACAGGATTATTAGAGGTTGGTAAGGCAAACCCATTCGCTGCATTTAGAGGGTCAAACACCACCACATCGACGATTTTATCAAGCGCACGGTTTTGTTGCTCAAGCACTTTAGTGCGAACAATTTCCAGCTCCACAGCAGTCGATTTAGCAAAATCAGTATGCTCACTACTAAAGTGAACATTAAAATGCTCGGTATGAATGGTTTGCCAATTAGCAGCAAAGCTAGGTGCAGCCAATAATAAGGCTGATGCAATGAGTGACTTTTTCACAATAATCCCTTAAATAGTACATTTGATAATGTTTAGAGTATTATCAAATGGAAAAAACGGGCAGTAAAAAAGTGTAATAAAGCATGTGCAAATGTGTATTTACACCCGCTTTATTATTTAATCTGAGTTTTGAACAAAGGAAGTTACATCCAACTGCGAGGGTCTGACTCAGCCTGCATAAGTGTAAAATCTATAATGAAGTCAGCATCTTGCTGTTTTAAATATGGGATGTACGCACCGCCTGCAGCAAGTTGTATATACAGGCTTTTTAAGCCAGAACGACGCATAAAAAAGGTGCTCACACTGCGAGCGCTTTGTGCTTTGTACAGCTCAAATACCCGGTAATGCACACCAATCATACCTTTGCGTACCACCAAATAAAAACGCCCATCTTGTTGATGAAGGTAATACCCATAACGTTTATAAGATAAAAACACTAACGCGGCTAATACCAAGAATAATGCTAATGCAATTAATACATTAAGTTGCATAAAGCTAATAAAAAAACCAGAAGCAACGCTCGGTAGCAAAGCATAAAACACCGTGTTTTTATATAACAACGCCCTTTCTACCGCATTGAATGCCAGCTTTTTACTGTCAAACCACGGATAAATCCACTGACACACATTATCAACTTGCTCCTGCGTGAGCACAGGCAGCACTAAGGTTTGTTTATTCTTTTTCGCCATGCTTGCAGCACCGCCGCTACTGGCTTGCAAACACTCCACAGTAAAGCGTTTTAATAGCCTAGCAACTAGGTTTTGCTTAATAACGATTGACTGTACTTTGTCTAAACTAATTGATAGTTGATGACGCTCTAACAGCCCTGCAATACGTTTGAATTTATTATTTTTAAAGTAAAGCTGATAGTTATAAAAACGAATGAGCGACATAGCCACCGATAAAAACACCGCAATAAATACCAACATAATAATTAAAGTAATAACCGCAAACACAGCTGCATTAGCCATCATACCGAGCTCTTGTTGATAATAACTCTCTATTTTTGTTATAAATTGCTGCTCTAAAAAGTCGATGGCCACATTCATAAAAGGGGCAATTGCCGCAAGTGCTAAAATAGCCATATTCGACATTAAACCAAACTTAGCTATTTCTTTATTGGTGATAACTAAACTATTTTCGCTCTGCTCTTCAATATGAGATTGCGCTGTATCAGCGAGCTCTACTGATGGTTGCTGCTGCGCTTTATAGTCAAACACTCGTTTACGCATTTGTTGCGCGTAATCTTTAGTTACCCCTGGCAAAACAGCTTCTTGAGCCACACTGCCTGCCGCATCAAAAATACAATTAACTAACCCTATGGGGGTGAAGTAAAATGGCTCCGCTATATTTACGTTTTGCACTCGAGAAAATTTTAAGGTAAGTCGCTCTTTTTTAAATACGCCTTTATTAAGTAAAATTTCATGATCGTCAGTAATACAAAAACGAAAACTACGGTAATACAAAAAACAATAGGCAAGCAATGAAGTCAAAGCAACCGCGAGCCCAACTTGCCCCCAAAATAGTTTATTTTCTACTTGGGTAACAAATACCACCAACACGGGCAGTAAATTAAATAAGCCGTCTTTTATGAAGCGCACACTAAAATGCATTACAAAATAAGCCAGCGCCCAAGGCGACACTTTTTGCCAATTAAGTGAAGGTGACGTTATTTGCGCAGCATCAACATTCACTGGCAGCTACCTCGCTTGCGGTTTCATCGTGGCGATAGCTTTGTACAAACTGACGAATATTTTTGCATTTTTCGTGAGTCAGGCCGCTAATTTGTAAATCGGCACTCATACCGCCGGCGCTATAAAGTCTTAAACTGGCTAAACCAAGCTTTCGCTCTATGGGCCCACGGTGTATTTCAATATGCTGTACACGCGCTAACGGTAAAATTGTCACCTGCTGCCAAATAATGCCTTTTTTAAAAGCAATATCGTGGGTACGCAACGCGCTGCCCTGTAATTTTATGCTGAACACGCTATATAACATACACAGTAAAATTAATAGCGGAACAGCAACCAATAAGTAACCTTGCGCCATAGCAGCAAAGTCTGTATTAAAATAGCAAACAGCCGCTAGTACTAAGCAAAAAGGAATGAAAAATAACAACCAATTCAATTGTGCATGCAACAATGCTTTGTCCGCAAGCGGCTCAAACACTATGCTTTTATGTTGCGGTAGGTCGGTTATTTGTTGATTAGTAAACACACTTTGCTCCATTACGCGTATGGTAGGCTTAGCCAAGCCACTTAATTGTTGTTACTAGGGTATGACTTTGTTTTGGCTCAAGCGTAACCGCATCTTCAAGTACATTCGCAGCCTCTAGGCATAACATGCTTTTATAATCATCATCGGCAAAATTTGATAGTCGCTTTGATTTTTCAATCCATGGATTCCATAACACGCACGAGCGCGAGTTTTCTCTGCTAACGCTGATCATCCCTTGAGGAGTTTCAATGGTTTGCACAGCCGCGGCTTGGGTATAAACCATATCGGTTTCACGGGTAAAACCAACCACATCACTTTGCTGATAAGGCCCTTGGCCAAATTCTATGTATTGCGCTCCTTGCAGCCCTGTTACGCGAGTATTATTAATATCATCAGTTGGAAAGTAAGTATGCAGCGCCTGTGTATAACTAAATGGGGTGTTACCTAAATTACAGGTGGTTAAACGCACCTCTAACTGCTCAGATAAAATAAACTCAACCCTTAAAGAAGATTGATGAGGCCAAAAGGTAGAATCTATCTGCTTCATTGGTAATTTAAGACTAACAGTAATCTCGTTCTCGGTTTCATGCACTTCATCGGCTTGCCATACGTGCGTGCGCGCAAAACCATGTGCTGGAAAGTCTTTATTTTCATGTTGACCAAACCAAGGCCAGCAAATAGGAATACCGCCACGAATGCCCTTCCCTTCACTAAAGGTTTCATCCCCAGACACCCACAATAGTGGCAATTTACCTTTGGGTGTAAACTCAGTTATTTGCCCACCTTGTAAAAATATTTTCGCCTTACATTGGCGACTATTAATACTAATAAATTCCAAACCGCTATGTGTACGCTCAATACATACTGAGGGTGATAATTGCATTTTATTTCCTTTAACACTGAGACTAATTTTTTAGTACTTAACCTGAGTTCAGGTTACTGTACACAAACAATAATGCATGCTTAAAGCATAAGCTACATAGAATAGTTATTTAAATTGAGTTAGTTACTATATTTTTATGCCACACCAACGGCCAAATTACGATTAAAGTTTTACACCGGTGGCTTGCGTATCGCTTTTAACTTACGTAAGGTGCGCAGCCTTAGCAAACAGAGTGTTATTAACTTTTAATAAAATAAAGATAATAAATGCCATTTTAATTACTGCTCAAATTAATAAAAACCAATAAAAACTAATAACATCGGGCTAAAACAACATATATCATTTGAATTCAATTTATTTGATGTGTAACATTTCGTGATTACGGCAACTGATTCGCCTTTCATGAGACAAACAAATGCAAAAATATGACGAGTTACTAGTTTCTTTACGCAAGGTGATCCGTGCGATTGACTTACATTCAAAGCAACTTAATAAAACAGCGGGTTTAACAGGGCCACAACTGCTTATCATGCAGGAAGTATCTCAAACTGATGGTATTACCGCCAGCCGTATTGCGCAAAACGTTAACTTAAGCCCAGCAACGGTTACTAATATTCTTGACCGAATCGAGAGTAAAAACTTAGTAACACGTGTTCGCAGTCAAATGGATAAGCGCCGAGTCAGCTTATACCTTACCGAACAAGGTAAAGAACTACTCGAAAAAGCACCACAGCCATTACAAGAGCATTTTATCGAAAAATTTTCAGCGCTTGCTGAATGGGAACAGAGTTTACTCCTTTCATCAATGCAACGTATTGCCGCAATGATGGATGCAGATAAGCTAGATGCCTCTCCGCTTTTAGAAGTAGGCGCACTGTTTCAAACCCCTAAAGAATAAAACGCAGTATAAAAACAATAAACTAAATTAGCCTGCCATTTTCCCCTTTTTCCACACTAAGAGGCGCATCGTTGCGCCTTTATTTTTTAATCACAATCAAAACGGCTATTATGACTAAACTCTCAAAACTAACACCGCATTAATTTTAAGTGGTGTTGCTAGCAATTCTTATGCATCAAACCTTCAACCTCTCTAAAGCTAATTAACGCAGTTAAAGCAACAAATAGATAAACTCGAAAGCAAACTCGCTGAAAAAAAGTCTCAGCAAGTAGAACAAGTTAGTAAACAGTTGCAAGCTACTTCTACAGACACTGCACAGCAAGAAAAGCAATCATCTGGAATAAAGGTAGGAGGTGCTATTCGCGCTAACTACGGTATAAACTCTTACGATGAAGACAATGAAGATCGCGGTGGTGACTTTGATTTTGATATTTTCCGGTTAAATGTCTCTGGCGAAATTAATGATATTTCAGTCAATGGTGAAATACGCTTTTACGATTATATGACTGTCGTAAAGTACGCTTACTTAGGGTACGAATTTATTGATGGCTGGGAAGCTCAGGCAGGCATAACAGCCGTGCCGTTTGGTAACGGCCCTTATAATTCTCACAGCTACTTTTTTAGCACTAACTACTATGTGGACCTAGAAGATGATTTTGATTTAGGTGTGGTTGCTAAGCGTAAACTTAAAGACAACTGGACACTTGATTTAGGCTTTTTCAAAAATGATGAACTGGGTGGAGTTGATGGCTCAGCATCAGACAAAAATCATCGTTACTCTTATGATATTGTTGGTAGTCGTCCTGCAGATGAAGGCATCTATGCTGAACCAGCAAAGCAGCTTGGTGAATACAACACCTTTGCTGGTCGCGCTACTTATCAGCTTGAGCATAGTAAAAATATCACCACTGGCATCGGGGTATCGTTACTCAGTGGCGGACTTCACGACGGTGAAGACCGCGCTGGTAATTACAGTGCTTGGGCTGTTCACTTAAACAGCAACATTAATAACTGGAATATTCAATTGCAACACGGTGAATATGACTACGACTTAGACGATGGTAATAACCGCTTTGCAGTCGGTGCTTTTGACTATTATGACAGTGTATCGAGCCAAGCCACAATGACCAACTTTAATATTGCCTATGACTACGCACAAGAATAGGGCCCAGTTACCAACCTGCAGTTTTATAACGACTATGGGATCATCTACAACAAGTCAGATAATAGCGCCAATACTTGGATGAATGTAACCGGTATGAGCATTACTGCTGGCGGATTCTTTAGTTATGTTGATTTCGTACAAGCCCGCAATCAACCCTTTATTGGCGGTACCATTATTGGTGATGGCGATACCGAGCGCCGTTTTAATATTAATTGAGGCTATTACTTTTAATAGGTAGTGCAATCAGGAAATTCTTTTCCTTTGCTAACCCTAAATGGCTTAGTTAATAACATGCAACTAAGCCATTTTCTCTTCATTTTACCTTTTAATTAGCTTACCCTTTTACCGTTTAATTAATTAAAAAAGAGCTAAAGTGAACATAAAAAACGTTTTTATTTATTATAAAAATTTCGGCTTTAAATTGCTGGGGCTACTGTGTGTATTACTGGGCATTATTGGTGTTGCCCTACCGGTTATGCCAACCACGCCGTTTTTAATTTTAGCCTTAGCCTGTTTTGCTCGCTCATCCGCGGCGCTTGAGTCTTGGCTATTAAACCACCCTCGCTTTGGCAAAACATTACAACATTGGCGCGCCCATCAAGTGGTTCCTATAAAGGCAAAGTATGCTGCGGGTATAGGTATGCTAATAGGTTTTATATTTTTATTATACAACAGCCCTCCAGCTTGGATTATTGCCCTAGTGGCTGTTGTTGAAGTGCTGGTTATGGCTTACTTAATTTCTAAGCCCTCAGCTCCTCCTAAAAAATAAAGTGTAAAGTTTGGTAAATAAACTTGTAACAGCTAATGCAAATCATTATCATCCGTATAAATTAAATAACCCAGCTCCTTTTATGCCCTTTGTTAATAAACGCACTTTATATAGTACAAGTCGTACTCTACATATCTATATTTCCACCGTTTTGTTTTTTTTACTTATTCTATTTTGTGTAAGCGGTATAGTGCTAAACCATGTTGACTGGTTAAAAAACGATAAAAACAATGGCCAAATTACGGTCCAAATCCCCCAAGATCTGCTTACTCAAGCAAATACACAATTAAATAGCCTGCCTGCTATTTATCCACAAATAGAAGCTTACTTAGCCAAACACTATGGGCTTAATAAAGTGAAAAGCATTGAATGGGAAAAGCAAGATTCACTGGTTATGCTCGACTACCCATTACCAGCAGGCTATGCCTATGCAGAGTTTGATTTTATCAGTGGCGAATTGTTGCTCGATTATCAAACCGGGGGGTTTTTAAGTGTTATCAGTGATTTGCACAAAGGTCGTCATTCAGGAGAAGTATGGAGCTGGGTTATTGATATATCAGCGGTGCTGATGATCTTATTTGCTGTCACCGGCATGATTATTTTATTTCAAAATAGAAAAAAACGCTTAGCAGGAATATGGATAACCGTATTAGGAATCGCAACACCATTGGTTATTTATTTATGCTGGGTTCCACAAATTAAAGGAGTATTTTAATGTTCAAGTTTAAATCTTTAATTAGCACCGTATTGTTGTTAATTGCCGTGTGTTTTCACACTTCGGTGGCAGCGCAATCGCCCCAATTAGAAATCGAATTAACTCTACCTGAGTTAGATGTGCAGCCCTATCATCGCCCTTATGTTGCAGTTTGGCTCGAAACACCAGAGCGAAAACATGTCACAACTTTAGCGCTTTGGGTACAAAAAGCGGAATGGTTTAAAGACCTACGCCAATGGTGGCGTAAAGCAGGTAAAAGTGATGCAAACTTCGATGGGGTTAGTAGCGCAACCAAACGCGCAGGCACTTATGCCATTAATTGGGACGGAAACGATCTTAATGGCAAATCAGTTATCGCAGGAAAATACCTGTTAAATGTTGAAGTTGTTCGTGAAGAAGGCGGGCGTGATTACAGCCGTATTGAGCTTGATTTAACCCAATCAGGAAAAATAACCATTGATGGCAAAAACGAATTTTCAACCAGCTTTGTCACTGTAACCGCTCTGTAGCCCCTACTTATCATCCAAATTTAAAGGAAAAATAATGAACGTTAATTTATTAAAAACAGCACTCATTGGCGCACTGAGTTTATCAGCGCTGGTATCAACAGCTGCAAGTGCACATGGCCGCTGGTTACTACCTTCGCATACCTCGCTATCAGGGGATAAAGCCCATTATGTAATGATTGATGCGAGTATTTCTAACGAAATTTTTGCACCTGATAAAGCATTTCGTCCAAGCACAAAAGGCGCTGAATACGACGATACTCTGCTTATGGCACTTGCCCCAAATGGCGAGCAAGTTACCGATACCATTCGTGCCTATTACCTACAACGCAAAAGCTCTGCTGCAGTAAAACTTCAGCAACAAGGCACCTATCATATTGCGATGACGCAAAAACCTATGTACATGACATTCTACAAAAATACAGCAGGTGAGCGAAGCCGTGTATTCGCCAAAAAAGCAGATGCCAATCTACCTAAAGACGCCAGCGACATCACTACAATTAAAACCATCTCTACTGTTGATACCTTTGTTAGTCATAATGGTACCTCTAAACCAGCACAATTAGGTCAAGGCTTAGAGCTTAGCGGCCCAACGCATCCAAACGATTTATTTGTTGGCGAGCAAGCGCGCTTTCAGCTAATAAGCGATGGAAAGCCGGTTGGCGAAGGCATTGAAGTAAGCATTTTAAAAGGCGATACACGCTACCGTAACGAACGTGGCGAAATAAAAGTAACGACCGACAAAAACGGCATGTTTAGCACAACGTGGAAAGAGCCAGGCCTATACCTAATCGAAACCTCTCAAAAAGTGACAGTAAACGAAAAAGGTGTAGACGCCAGCCGCTATGTATTATTTACCACCCTTGAAGTAGCACCTGAGTAATTATTAAATATTATTTATTAGGCCAAGCAAATAGTTTGGCCTTTTTTTATCACTTAGTCTGCCATTTTCTCTGCATAAATCGGCATATTCTTAATATTTTTCACTTTTCGCTCTATCCTCATTTTAGCCTAGTATTAGGATCACTTCTTTTTATAAAAATAGTTGAATAACATAGTCAATTTAGATCTTTGCGGTGCACTAGCCGCTTCTATATGATGCGCACTTTTCAAAATCTTCAAGGCACGCTTAATGACTTTTCAGCATTTATCAGCTAATAAAAAATTAGCACTTAGCTTGGCTATTACCACCGCACTTAGCGCCTCTTTTTCAGTTGCGAATGCGGCTGAGCAAACTAACCAAGTGGAAGAGAATATCGAAGTAATTTCAGTAACAGGCACGCGCCGCAGCTTACGAAGTATTGCGCAAAGTACCGTGCCTGTGGATATTATTAGCAGCGACGATATGGCAAGCACAGGTCAACTTGAAATCAGCCAAGTGCTCGCTAACCAAGTACCAAGCTTTAACTACCCAAGTGCCACACTGTCTGATGGTACCGATCATGCTCGCCCAGCGGTATTAAGAGGCCTTGCACCCGATCACACTTTAGTCCTTATTAACGGTAAACGTCGCCACTCTGGTGCGTTATTAAACTTAGGCGGTACGGTTGGTCGCGGCTCTACTGCGGTTGATTTAAACATGATCCCCACCTCTGCAATTAAGCGTGTTGAGGTACTGCGCGATGGGGCTGCAGCACAATATGGCTCTGACGCCATTGCGGGAGTAATCAATATTGTTTTAAAAGATGCCACCGAAGGCGGCAGTGTTAGTGTAACTTATGGCCAATACGACAGCCAAATGGCAGGTGTACCGCAACTAAATAGCACTTATGCGGATGATAACGGCAACCTTGCATTTAATTTAGGCGACGATCGTCACGTTAACGACGGTAATACCCGCACAATTAGCGCAAACTCAGGTTTTTCATTAACAGACAATGGTTTTGTAAATGTATCAATTGAATACCGTGATAACGACTCAACTCAACGCTCTGGTTTTGATCCGCGTGAACAATACAACCGCCTAGATAATGGCAGCCTAGACCCACGCGAATTTACAATCAACCGCTATAATCATCGTTTTGGTAAAGCTGAGCTTGAAGATTACGCGTTGTTTTATAACATGGGATACGACTTAGATAACGGCTTTAATGTTTATTCGTTTGGTAGCTATTCTGAGCGTGAAGGTAACTCGGGCGGATTTTACCGCCGTGCAAAAGACAGCCGCAATGTTTTAGAGCTCTACCCCAATGGCTTTTTACCACAAATTGCTACCGACGTAAAAGATTACTCGCTGGCACTTGGTTTACAAGGCGATAGTGGCGATTGGGCGTGGGATGTAAGCACTAACTATGGTCGAAATGACTTTGGCTTAGGGGTTGTAAATAGCCTAAATACTTCGCTAGGTACTAATAGCCAAACTGAGTTTGATAATGGCGCCATGGTTTACGATCAACTTTTAGTTAACTTTGATGCAAATACCAGCGTTGATTTTGGTCTACCTGATGATGTGTTTTTCACTATTGGTGCTGAGTATCGCCGTGAAAGCTATAAAATAGAGCAAGGTGAAGAAGCTTCTTATATTACTGCACTTGATGACAACGGCAACCCAATTGCTGCTGGCGGCGCGCAAGTGCTTCCTGGTTTTGGACCACAAAGCGCAACTAACGAAAGCCGTCATAACGTTGCCGTATTTGCTGAATTTGACACTTATTTAACTGATAAGTGGAATGTAGTTTTAGCCAGTCGCTATGAAGATTACAGCGATTTTGGTAACACATTTACTTCAAAATTAGCCACGCGTTACAGTATTACCGACAACCTATCATTACGTGGTGCTGCCAGTACTGGGTTTCGTGCGCCGTCACTTGCACAAAGCTCGTACCGTCAAATATCGACTATTCTTGAAAATAACCAGCCTTTTGAAGTTGGCCTATTTCCAAGCTCTGCTCCTGCAGCGCAAGCATTAGGTGCAAAACAGCTTGATGCCGAAGACTCGGTTAATGTTACCGCTGGATTTGTTTATACCCAAGGTAACTTTAGTTTAACGGTTGATGCGTACCGCATTGATATTGATGACCGGATCGTACTCTCTGAAAACTTAAGCGGTAACGCTGTGCAGCAAATTCTAGCCAATGCGGGCGAGCTAAATACCGAAAGTGTGCGTTACTTTACTAACGCCATAGATTCGCGCACACAAGGTGTTGATATTGTGGCAACGTACACGCTTGATTTAAATACATTGGGTGATCTGCGCTTAAACGCAGCAGCAAACATTAATGACACCGAAGTGACTCATGTAGATGCAAACCCTAGCGAGCTAAATTCTTTAGGTGATGACTACGTGGTATTTGCCCGTCGTGAAGTCGGTCGCTTTGAGCAAGGCACACCCGATAACAAGCTAAATCTATCAGCCGTTTGGAGCTTTAACCAATGGCAAACAACCTTGCGTGCAACTCGCTATGGGGAAGTGGCAGATATTTCAACCACCAGCGAGGGTGATGAATATTTAGATGCCAAATGGATCACTGATTTAGAAGTTGCTTATCGCCCTAACGATGCGTGGAAGTTTGCAGTCGGTGCAAATAATCTGTTTGATCAGTATCCACAAGCAACGGTAGATAACATTGGCTACTCTAACTTTGGGCAAATATTTCCATACACGCCTTATACACCCTACAGTTTAGATGGGCGCTTTTTATACGGTAACATTACTTATAGCTTTTAAGTAAACATCAATTAAAAATAGAGTAATTACAAAAGGATGCATCGCGCATCCTTTTTATTAACATTTAGTCTTTTTCACCATATTTTGGCATTTTATCTTTTTAGCAATCACTGTCATTTCATATAAAACAACAACTTACATTTCGGCCTCAATTTTGCTCTATACTTTGTATATTAACTAAAATAATCAATATCAAAGGACTAAACATGAGCGCATCAACTCTATTCAACTTCACTAAGCCCGTTTCACTAATTAGCGGCATTTTATTACTCAGCGGTTGTGTATTTCACATATCGCCCAGTGTCGCATCAGTTAAACAAACCCAGCAGCTTTCACTACCAAGCAATAACCTTGAGTACCTAACGATATTAAGTGGTGCCGGTTCGCTCGATATTCAGGGCTCTAATACTGCAACCAATATTAGCGTTGATGCCATCATTTACACCGCCGACATTGACGATGAATACGAACTCACCCTTGAGAAAAGCGGTACACAAGCAAAACTTGTTGCACAAAATAAAAGTAATAATGGGATTAGCTTTTACAGCGGACAATCACCAAGTATCAATTTAGTTGTTACCGTACCTAACACCCTAAATTTAGATATTAACGACGGCTCAGGCGATATTGTTATTAACGAGATGCAAAGCAATATTGATGTAAAAGATGGTTCTGGCAGCTTATCTATCAATGGTGCTAAAAACCTAAATATTGACGATGGCTCGGGCAGTATTTACGTAAAAAATGTGGTCGGCGACTTAGCATTAAATGACGGCTCAGGCAGCATTGATATTGATAATGTCAGTGGTAATGTCGCTATTGAAGATGGCTCGGGCGGCATAACTATTAAACATATTAAAGGCGCAGTCACCGTAGACGATAACTCAGGAGATATGTTGATTGAACATATTGGCTCAAGCGTGACGATTGAAGATGGCTCTGGCGATATTCGCGTTAATTACGCTAAAGCGCTAACTATTACAGAAGCAGGCTCGGGTGATGTCAGTATTGATAATATTTCAGGCACTGTAAAATTAGACCGCTAATACACTAATAAAGCGAAATAAATGGCTGTTCACTACATCAGTTATTGTATTTTACTAACACCTAAGCCATGCTAAATGTCTTGAAATTATTAGGATAAACGCATGTTATAAATTGCTTTAATTTATTTAGCCGCCGCCATTGTGGCTGTTCCTATTGCCAAACGACTTGGCTTAGGATCAGTACTGGGTTATTTAATTGCTGGCATACTGATTGGTCCCTATGCATTGGGAGTCGTAGGGGATCAAACCGATGTAATGCATTTTGCCGAATTTGGCGTAGTGATGATGCTATTTTTGGTCGGACTGGAACTACAACCCTCACGACTATGGAAGCTTCGGCACTCTATTTTAGGGCTTGGTGGCTTACAAGTGGTGCTAACTGCAGCGGTTATTTTTGCCTTTTGTTATTGGTTTTTTAGCATGCATTGGCAAACCGCATTGGCCATTGGTTTAATGCTGGCACTTTCCTCTACCGCAATTGTATTGCAGAGCCTCGAAGAAAAAGGCTGGTTAAAGCAAGAAGCTGGGCAAAATGCATTTTCGGTTTTATTATTTCAAGATATTGCCATTATTCCTATTTTAGCGCTACTCCCCTTACTGGCCTTTGCTGCACCAAGTAGCTCAAAACAAATTAGCGATTCAATCATTGCAGGCTGGCCTGTTTGGCAACAAGTAGGCGTCTCTGTTGGCGTTATTGCCGCTATCATTGCTGGCGGTAAATATGTGTCGGCACCACTGTTTAGATACATAGCACAAACTCACATGCGTGAAATATTCACTATTTTTGCATTGTTTTTAGTCGTGGCTATTTCGCTTGTAATGCACAGTATTGGCCTATCACCTGCTTTAGGTACTTTTTTAGCCGGTGTAGTATTGGCCGAAAGTGAATTTAGACACGAATTAGAAGCCGACATAGAGCCCTTTAAAGGCTTATTACTGGGGTTATTTTTTATCACGGTTGGCGCATCAATTAATTTTGAATTGCTGTTTAACCAGTTCAGTATCGTGATTGCCTTAGTGGTGTTATTAATTGTCATTAAAGCCTGCATTTTATTTGCCCTTGCTGTCACATTTAATATCAGCTCAAAGCAAAAACTCTTGTTTACTCTAGCACTCGCACAAGGTGGAGAATTTGCGTTTGTACTTTTAAGCGTGACCACCACATTAAGTATTTTAACTCCAGAGCAAACCAGCCTAGTGACCTTAGTGGTTGCGGTATCTATGCTAGTAGCCCCTTTACTCCTGATGTTTTATGAACAACTACAAAAACGAAGTAGTAGCACTAAGCCCGAGTTTGATAAACCAGAACAAATAAGCACAGCAAAACATGTGATCATTGCCGGATATGGCCGTTTTGGGCAAATAATGGGACGTTTATTACATGCGCAAGGCTACGAAATTACCGTACTTGATCACAGCCCAAGCCAAATAGAACTGCTGCGCCGCTTTGGTAATACCGTATTTTATGGTGATGCAGCACGCCAAAAACTGCTTGAAGCAGCAGGCGCGCACACAGCACAAATGCTGGTTGTTGCAATTGATAACCCTGATAAAACCATTGAGATTATTAAGCTGGCGCATAAAAACTATCCACAATTAAAAATAGTAGCGCGTGCCATAGATCGCCGCCATGCATACCAATTACTTAATTTAAAAGTAGATGCATTTAACCGCGAAACCGTCGACTCAGCCATAAACTTAGCCATAGAATCATTGCAATTGCTTGGTAATAGTAAAGAAGATGCTGAGCGTGCGGGTAAATTATTTAGAGATCACGACCGTGCTGCGGTACTGCAACTTGCCGAGTTATGGGGTGATGATGCCAGTTATGGCGTAGCCGAACGCCAACGTATGGAGGATTTAAAGCAAGTATTACAACAAGACAAACAAGCACGGCAAAACTTAAATACCTGTGACGCCAACGATTATGAAAACGACTTAACCGAGAGCACGGTTAAGCCAAAAAATGCTAATGATGATGCCCACCTTGAATAGCCTCGCCTTGCTGATTATAAAAACCAGTAGCGCCGTGCTCTATAAAACCAAGGTTAATCATTTTAGCTAAAAATGGATCGCTTTCATTATCGCCAATATCCGCGTAATCGGTGGTTTGAAAGTTATCCCATTTTGCAAACTGAGCCTTAATTGCAGGTGTATCACTGTTTACATCATTTAAGCTAAGCAAGGTTTGAGTATCACTTTTTTTATTGGTCACACTAAAAGTTTTAACTAATTTTGCTTGCGGGAGAAAAGCCAGCTTAAATTGGTTATCGCCCTCATTAAGCACATAATTTTTTACCTCATTACAACCCTCACCTTGTGAACTTACTAGGGTCATTTTTGCAATTAAATGGTTATCCACCAACTGACTTTTAGCACTCCAATTTTGCACTCCACGTACCTCCGATGGTTGGTACTCAATACCGCGTTGCTCGGCATTAAAGTAGCGAATAGGACGAAGCTGGTTATTACTTAGCTGCTGCCAAAGCTCGGTTAGTGTTTCACTTTGATGCGCCACCTGCTGATTGTTTCGCCAAAGAGTAAGTGACTGGGTACTGTGCTGCGATTTGTGCTGATTGGTAATTTTATAGTCGGCTTTTAGTTGCGCAGCATCAATGTCGCACTGCTGGGCGAGCGCACTCGCGCTGGCCAGTGCTGAGAATATAAATAATAGCTTTTTCATTGGGGTAATCTCTTAGTTAAACATTACTTTATGACTCTAAAATAACGCTTAATAATGGCATTTGTATGACACAAAAAAGCCCGCACAGTGTGCGGGCTGTTTGTTTAGCAAGTTAATTTATTGCGCTACTTTTTCATCCGCCGCTTTTACAAAATCTGCGGCAAAGTCCATAACATGGAACAAAAAGCTTTGCTCATTAGTTCCGGTCACTAAGTGGGCACCAGGTCCGGTTGCATACACACCCACATCTTCACCCGCATGGGTTTCTGATGATAGTGGCACAAGTGCTTCTTGGTGAAAGCCCGGCGTTGTAGTATCAACATTGCTTAAATCAACACGCCCTGTAACGGGTGCAAAGTTATATCCTTCATCTGCATCGGTTTCATTACCTAAGTCTCTAAAGCCACCACCATTAGTGTAGCCAACCGTAGTATAAGGCATATCATCGGCCGCTAAACTTGGCTCTGTTTGGCCTACACCCACTACCTTACCCAATATTGGGTTACCACGCTTAGGGTAACCAGCAATAGTAAACACATGGCTGTGATCGGCCGTGACCACGATTAGTGTTTCTTCTGGGTTAGTATTTTCCATCGCCACTTTTACTGCATTCGCTAACTCAATAGTGTCGTTTAATGCATTGTAAGCGTTACCCGCATGGTGGGCGTGATCAATACGGCCCGACTCAACCGTTAAGAAAAAGCCTTTATCATTGTTATCTAAAACATTAATAGCTTTTTCGGTCATTTGCGATAGCGAAGGCTCACCAGCGATATCGTTACCGCGATCAGCTTCGTATTGCATGTGCGATTCGTTAAATAAACCAAATACCTTTGTGGCATCATCGCTAATGGCATCAAACCCAGTTTGATCCATTACGTAAGTACCAGTCGGGTAAGTTGTTTGCCATTCTGTCACTAAATTACGCGCATCAGTACGGTCGCCTTCAACAGCACTCACTGCGTCAGCAGAGTTAAACGCGGCATCTTTTGGTAAAAAGTGACGACGCCCGCCACCCATAACCACTTCAATCCCGTCTACATCAACACCACTAAAACGTGCTTCTAGGTTCTTTTCAAAGTTAACCAGCTGTGAAGCAATATCTTCACAATTGGCTGACTCTGAAGCAGGCATATCTGAAATATCTTCCCAGTTACGGTCTGCCGATTTAGCGTAGGTTGCCGCAGGCGTTGCATGAGTAATACGTGCCGTAGAAACAATACCGGTAGATTTACCGGCAATTTCCGCAAGCTCTAATGACGTAACAAGCTCATGCCCTTTGCCTGATGCACAATTACCACGCTCAACCGCTTCATCAATACCAATTACACCCACATCGGTTTTTACACCAGAGGCCATTGCTGTCATCGTACCGGCAGAATCTGGTGTTTGTGCATCTACGTTATAAGTTTTTACAAACCCAGAATACGGCATAGTTTCAAAGCTTAATTGATGATCTTCACCCATTTCACCCTGTAATTGCCCCGCTAAAATACGGGCAGCTGTCACAGTAGAAATACCCATACCATCACCAACAAACAAGATCACGTTTTTCGCTTTACCTGACTCTGTTACTACCTTACTTGCTGCATCTTGCGCACTAGCAAGTTTAGTTTGTGCGTCGCTAAACCATACGTTATTACTAAGAGACGCCAGCTGTTCACTCGTTAATGAGGTAGCTGGGTCGTTACATACTAAGTTAGTGTGCGTTACTTCGTTGCTCTCTAATTGCCCATTAGTATTGGTATCAACACCGCTTTGTGTTTCTACGCCGCCATTAACACATTGTGCTGAGCCTACTGCGATTTGGTTATCTACCGCTAAAATATTATTGCTGTTTTTGTCGTCATCACTCGAACACCCCGTTAATGCGACCATTACTGCTAAAGAAAGTACTGTTAATTTATTCATGTGAGCCGCCATTATTGCTGAGTTAGTTCAAGAGCTTGATTAATTAAATGAAATACAACGTTTTGCTCAATAACACCTTGAGCTAGGTGAGCACCCGGTCCGGTTGCATGCAGTGAAATATCTTCACCTGCGTGTGTTTCAGAGCCAAGTGGTACCGTGGTTTCTTGGTGAAAACCTGGCGTTGTTGTATCAACACCATTTAGCTCAACACGTCCTGCAACCGCAGCTGTTTCATAGCTTGCGTCCGCATCCGTTTCATCGATTAAGTTTCTAAAACCGAGGCCATTTGCATAACCTACTGTGGTGTATGGCATGTTATCAGCAGCTAGCGTTGGTGTAGTTTGCCCTACAGCAACCACTTTACCTAAAATTGGGTTACCACGTTTAGGGTACCCTGCAATAGTAAATACATGGCTGTGGTCAGCTGTAACTAAAATAAGGGTTTCTTCTGGATTGGTGTTATCAACGGCAGCTTGTACTGCTTTTGCAAATTCAATGGTGTCATTAAGTGCATTGTATGCGTTACCCGCATGGTGAGCATGGTCAATACGGCCCGACTCAACCGTTAAGAAAAAGCCTTTTTCGTTTTTATCCAGTACATCAATCGCTTTGGTGGTCATATCGGTAAGCGACGGCTCACCAGCTATATCGTTTGCACGGTCAGCTTCGTATTGCATGTGCGATTCGTTAAACAAGCCAAATACTTTAGTGGCGTCATCGGCAATAGCATCAAACCCAGCTTGATCCATCACATAAGTGCCATTTGGATATTGTGTTTGCCACTCAGTAACAAGGTTACGCTCATCGGTACGATCGCCTTCTACGGCGCTCATAGCATCAGTAGAATTTGCCGCGGCCTCTTTTGGTAAGAAGTGACGACGGCCGCCACCCATAACAAAATCTAAGCCATCAACATCGGTTCCGACAAAGCGTGCTTCTAGGTTTTTTTCAAAATTAACCAGCTGTGAGGCAATATCTTCACAGCCAGCATTCACTGCTGCCTCAGGCATGTCTGAGATATCTTCCCAGTTGCGATCAGCCGATTTAGCATAGGTTGCCGCAGGCGTTGCATGGGTAATGCGGGCAGTAGAGATAATCCCTGTTGCTAGGCCTTTAATTTCAGCAAGCTCAGTGGCTGTAAGTAACTCATTACCAGCCACCGTTGAGCACTCACCGCGCTCAATTTCTTCATCAACACCAATAACACCTACATCGGTTTTAACCCCTGAGATCATCGCAGTCATTGTGCCTGCAGAATCCGGTGTTTGTGCATCTACGTTGTATGTTTTTACTTGTGCTGAGTACGGGAACTTTTCAAAGCTTAAATAACCTTCTTCACCTAAGTTGCCCGCTCTTTGCCCTTGTAAAATACGTGCCGCGGTAAGGGTAGATACACCCATACCGTCGCCCACAAACAAAATAACATTTTTAGCTTTAGTGTTTTTAATTGCCTGCGCTTGCGTTGTTTTTGTTGTTAGTTTTGCTTGGGCAGCGCTGTACCAGCTGCTGTCTTTTTGACTTTGCGGTAAAACATTGGCATGACTAACGGCACTAAACGCACAGGTTAGTGCGATTGCCGCAGCAACTTTTTTAATTTTCATCCGTAATTCCCATTATGTAGTGGTTATTTTTGCTTGAAGCCTAAGCCTCAAATAAGTAACCGCAGCACTATAAAAAACAGATGTGACCTCTAAGCGTATTTTTAATTAAAAAAAAATGACTAAATCATTACAAAATTAAGACACAAAAAAAGCGCAGCGGTTAATCGCTCAAATAAAGGTAACCATGGCGAGTTGCCAAAAGTACCCGGATTTTAATTGGCTTTATTATTTTAACCTGAACTCTGGTTAAGGGATTTACTAACGTATTGAGTCAAAATTGATATTTATGCTTATTCTCTCTAGCCAGAGATTTTCAGTGAAAATAAGGCGAAATTACGCGTCGAAAGCTCGCCTATTGCAAGTAAATTCAACGAAGTTAGCGCTGAAAATAGCTGCTTGAGATAGATTTATTATCCAGAGTTCAGGTTATTTTAATGCTTATTAACAGCACCTTTAACCTACCCGCTATCGTGCTCGAAACCGCTAACGAGCTTTCTCGATTCTTTTTAATTGCCGCCATAGCCGCTATTGGTATAAAAACAAACTTAGGCAAACTCACCGAGGTGGGCTTAAAACCAATAATAATGATTGTTGCTGAAACAATTTGGATAGCACTGTTAATACTTGGCTTTGTATTGTGTAGTTAAACCTTGAGCGTATTGAGTGGATTGCCTACAATAGCGCATCACTTTTTAATAAAGATTAAAATCATGACCGATTCAACAAAACCAGCATTACCTGATCAGCTTTCTATTAATCCACGCAGCAAGCATTACGTAGAAGAAGTGTTTGAACACGAAATTGGCGTAAAGTTAAACGGTAAAGAGCGCTTTGATGTAGAAGAATACTGCATTAGCGAAGGCTGGATTAAAATTGCCGCACCTAAAGCGCTAGACCGCCGCGGCCAACCTTTACTTATGAAAGTAAAAGGCATGGTAGAGGTATTTTATAAGTAAAATAAATATATTGCTTATAAAGTAAACTGAGTAAAAATTATTTAAATATCCAATATTTCTAGGTAAATTACTTAAGTAAATGTGGGTATTTATTTACCTTCTAATACCATATTAATACGCCTCTCTTAATAGAGTCATATTGACGCTCGCTATTAAAAAACGAGTCTTCTACGATTAGAAGTTGCTTTATCTAACAGCGCATTTTTGTACTTTTACTACATTATTGCTTATTTATGTAGCACCCACACAAATTTGCCTACCTAGCAAAGATACAACAGGAGATTCAGCCTCTAAGATAAGCCATCTCTAGCCTTTTTTACCCTTATTAGCTATTGCTTTAAGTGCAGAAATATTAGCATTTTCCCCCTCAGCTTCTTTCAAACGGCGGCGTCTCTTTGCAAAATTATCAAACTCCAATTTTGCTTTATCATCTGCCGCTTTTTTAGAGGTTGTCCCTGCGCCACTCAAAACTTCACGATCATTAAAGCTCAAAAACTGATCAAGCTTATCAGCCCAGTCTTGTAAAAATACTTGCTTGCGTCGTAGCGCTTGGTCTTCTGCAAAATCAAGCCACATATTTACAATTCGATTCAGCTCTTTAATTTCATCTTCCCGCAGATAATTTTTAGCAACAGTGACGTCTGTTTTACGCACTTCATCACCTTTATAACTGGTTAAGCCCATATCTGGCTTATTAGCATCTACACGGCTAGAAATAAGCTCAGCAGCCGTCATCTGCGTACAAGCATAGTGCAGCTTGTTCTGTATAGTTTGAAAGAATCGATTAGTCTCTTGATTAGAGGGCTCATAGTCGGCAGCCATTGTAAAAATTTCTTTAGCCCGTAAATATACACGTCGTTCACTAGCTCGAATATCGCGAATGCGTTCAAGCATTTCATCAAAGTAATCAGGAACGGTAGAGTCTCCCACAGGAGGGTTTTTCAAACGCTCATCATCCATGACAAACCCTTTAGCTAAATATTCTTTTAATATCCTAGTTGCCCATTGTCTAAATTGTGTACCTCGTTGCGAGCGAACCCTGTAGCCTACGGCTAAAATCGCATCAAGATTATAGTGATCGATTTCGCGAGATACCTGGCGAGTACCTTCTAACCGAACTATCCGGAATTTCCGGATGGTTGCGTTTTGTACAAGCTCACCTTCTTTGTATATATTGATCAAGTGCTCATTTATAGTACGAACATCTTTGTCGTAAAGCTCCGCCATTACAGCTTGAGATAACCATAAGGTATCTAACTCAAAGCGACATTCAACACGCGTCTGACCATCTGCGCCAGTAAAAAGAACAAACTCTCCTTGTGGAGCTTGAGGGATATGCTCTGCCATTCACTTAACCTTCTACATAATTAATATAACTAGGCCTTTCACGCCATGACGGTTTCGAACACTTTTTTAAGTTCACCATAGAGTTATACACCAACAAATACGTTACGATTGTTAGGTGTTTTTTACCAAATAGGACTTAAATCTTTGTAAAGCTCTAAATTACCCTGAATTTCATCCCAATGAGAAATTTCAGGTAAACGCTCTGCTTGAATTAGTTTAAAGTTGAAGTGCTCTTCATAAGGCTTTGTAATAGTATTATGTAAAAGCACTGGCGTACCAGAAAACTCAAACACCCAGTATTTTTCGATAGCATCACTATTTTTTCCTGTTATTTCCTTATCAATGTCGCGCCTAGGTAATAGCTTTACGCTTGCCACTGAATATAAATATTTTCCTAGTTGCTCTGTATCTTGATTGCTGTCGCGCACAGTGAGTACAAGGTAACGTATTTCACGCATAATATTTCTGTGAACATTTTGACGATTAGTCGCAATAAGCCTTGTATGATAACCCTTTAAACTACCTGTTTTGGCTTTTTCCAAATATGTTTGATCACGATCTAACTCATTTACTGGTGCTACAAATGTCAAACCAGTATGTCTAGTCACATTTACGCCGTAAGGGGCAATACGAACGGCATCTTCAACAAAATGATAATCATATGACGAAGATTGTTTGTATTCCAAAGCCTTGCGCGTTTTACCTAGTTTTTGCGCTAAATATTCTTTTATCCAATAGTTAGTGGAGTCTTGACTCCCTGCACTTGGCAATAATGGAAACGCGCCAATACCAATTTCATTAATAGCTTCGGCATAAGGGTTTTGTTCAGATTTTTGTTCCGGAAAAAAACCTGGGAATAAAGCGAATGCGCCAAGAACAGGGCGACTTTTTAATGGCAATTCGTATTCAATATGCTGTTGGTGAATAATCGCATCACGGTATCTATGCATCTGATTTATAGCATCTTCAGGTACAGCATCTTTACCACCAAACTGCGTAGTATCTATACGATACTTTGCATCAAATAAAATAAAGAAAGCTTCCCCATTTTCCAAGGTAACACGCAGCACAATATCCGGACGGTGGTTTGCAAGCCAAGTTCGATTAACTGAGCCTTTAGGTGTAAATGAAGGCTCATGCGCCAGCTCAATCTGCATACCATCACTTTCGTGTTTGTATACAAAAGCAGCAGCCATCTCATCCTTGGGAAATTGCTTCTCAAACTGCACTTGTTTAAGGTGGCTTAGCGTCTCTTTTTGTGGCTTAAAACCCAAAGATTCAATAATCGACTTCACCTCTAAAAAACACCAAATTTCGTAAATTTCTGCAACAGATTTCATCGATAAACGACTTTCTCCAAAGCTTCCATTTAAGTAGTATTTCAATTGCTGCCAAACTTTATAAACTTTTGAATAACCAGCTGCTTCTTGTAGCACTTTAGACTCGGTATATTGCCCTTTATAAACACCCACCTCGTGCCATAACGCGTGCTTTGTATACTGAGCAACTTGGGTACGCCACGCGTCTAACTCGCTAATAAATGAACTAGATACTTTTGAATCTTTATCTGCTTTTATTTCTAATAGTATCTGAGATAAGTTCGCTTTAGTTTTCGCAAGCACCATTTTAATAAAGCGGTTTTCTGGGGTATCAATATTTAAGCGCTGCTTTTTAATAGCAATTCGAGATGAACGTTTTGATGCTATTAACTCTTTTGCTTTTTGCTCCTGCTTAGCCCCTAATCGTTTATTTACTCTCTCTAAACTCTGCTCAAAAGTGTAAGACTGCAACCGATTATGCGCAGCGTTTAATACTCTTTTTACACCTTGATTAAACTCGTCAACTAAGCGCTCAAATTGCGCTAACCAAAAGAGTTCAAATCTCTCTGGTTGCCTAGTTGATTTACCTTGAGTATGCGTTGTTTTTCCACTAATACTGTACCGCCACAGCGGATAAACACGATCAATCTCATGGTTCATAATGCTCAAATCTTGAGCTTGTATCATTTTAGTGGCAAAGACGGTAAAAGCGACGGGTACAGATTGCCAAACCCCATTAACACTGTACTTAATTTCAAAATGACATAACCCAACATCATTGCCAAAATCAATCACAGCATTTAATGATTTTCGTTTAGGATGAGCAAAAAAACTTCGATCAAGCAAAGCATATTTGTGATTAACCGAAAAAGAGTCTTTATCAACATGGTCATTAAATTCAATTTCAAATCTATATTGGCGGTTTTCAAAAAAGAACGGTTGAATATGTGGAGGCCCTTCACAATCAAAGCTAAGCAACATTGGCTGAGAGCCAACCAAAACAAGCATTTCGTCATATTTTGGCAGCTCAACAGAGCGTGACACATATGTCCGTTTTAATTTATTTCGAGGAGAATCTAAGCAATCAGTAGATACATGAATATCAAAGTCATCATGTTCATAGCTTAACAATTCGCTATTTTTAGCCATGGTCCATTACCGCCAAAGTTTAAAAAGTGCTGTTTATTTAAGGCCAAAAAGAGGTAAAACCACGCACAAGTTGATCATTCATCCAACTTAGTTTTTTCTTAGAGCGACAATCCACAGTAATAGTTTCACCTTCTGGATCTAGCTTTTCACGGTACAAATCTGGTCGTCCATTTTCCCAAGCCCCAGCCAACTGCTCTTCTAATACTTTTAATAATGCTTCTAAAATACTATGCTGGCTCTGCCCTACTAATTTATCCTCATCACCTTCAATACGCGGTAGTACTTTACACATCATAAAGTCATCCCACACAGCTTTAAGAGTTAAATCATCTTGTGTCTGGCTGCTGGCAACAGCAAGTAGTAATTCATTAAGAGCGCGGAAAGCCAATTCAAACGGCGTGTTTTTTAGCACCGCATTCACCGCCGATAAAAATGCTACAGTTTTAGTGCCATCAACATCAAAGGTATTGGCTAAATCCGTTTTGCTGGCATTTGACCAAAGAGGGTAACTAAGGCGTTTATTACGGTTAGTTGGGGTGAAAAAGTCTGCATAGTCGTTAGGAAAAAACTCACCAAAATCAAAACTAAGCGCACGATCGATCACCTTTCGTGAAAAGCCATGAGTCGTTTCATCCATATTCACTGTACCAGCCACCAGCAAATTAAACGGAATACCTAAACCATATTGGCAAATTAGCGCCCACAGCTCATCGTATTGTGTACCATTAAAGCCCAGCGCTTCGCGTAGCTTTTCTTTATTGGCCACGGCTTTAATGGTAGCGGGTTTTAATAGTGCATCGCTACTGTACGAAAAGCTGTCACCCGTCCAAGTCCACTCACGAGTTTCAAGTACCGACAAATAATCGGCAAAATACTGCTCAACGGGCGCAAGGTTCATTTCATCTAAGCACAGCCAGTAAGGTAATACCTGTTCAAGCGCATCACGCTCGCCAGCTACCACTAAGCGCTCGCCTAGCTCGTCACTATCTTGCACTTCCAAGTTTAGCCTGCTATCGGCAATTGCACGCCATGCCTTAGCTATAAAATCTAATACATCGGTGGTGATATATTCAGCGCTGCCATCTTGAGTGAGTCGCGAAATATACCCCAACAAGTCACTTGGCTCATGCCAATCTGGACGTACCGAGGTAAGGCAATAAGTTTCTGAAAATTGCTTAGAGGTTTTTGCTTGCTCACGCACAAATCGGGTTTTACCCGTTCCTGAAATGCCAGCGAGAAGGAGGAAGGGTTTGGAAAGCGGGACACCCTGAATAGTAAGTGGCTCCTTTATTGGCTTAGTCTGCCTAAAATCTTCTTCCTCTAATAAAGGCTCATAATTAAATTCTTCTATCTCTTTGTATATTTGTAATAATTCTTTTAGGTCAGTTATTAATGCTTCGCTTTCTGGAAGATCAGAGCTGCTATAATATTTTGCTGAAATATTTGGCTTTTCATATGACTTTCCAAGAGCTGTTTCCGCTTTCAAGTCAATTTCTTGTACCCCCCAGCTTTTTAACCTAGGAAATTGTGATAGTAATATATCCTTTATTTCACCAGCTCTTTTTTCTGCTATTTTCTTACCTAAGTTTTTGGAAGGTATCGTAGTTCCTTGGTTCAAAGAAAGGTAGAAACCTGAACCATCTGCGTTAAACAGATAAACCGGATAAATTCCATCTTGTGTAGTTGCGGTGATCTTTGGATTAAGAATCGATAGCCAAGGGACGTTTGCCCAATTCCCAGCCCCAACACTAGCTTTAATCTCAAATGAATCAAAGTCTTGTTTTACTAATTGTTCGATTTCATCTTTTAAATCTTGGCGAAAAAGATTTGCAACCGGATGCCCTGTAAATTGCTCTTTTGTTGCTTGTACCCAACCGTTAACAAATTTGCTTAACTTCTCTTTAAGACTCATAACTATCCTTAAATTCAAACAAGCACTAAAAAGTTCGCGTGTATTAAAGAAATGCTCTTTGATTGAGTGCTGTTATTAGATTTCACCAATTGAACGATACCTGCGCCTTCTAATGTTTTCAGTGTTCTCGACACATTACTGACAGCCCGACCTGTGAGCGAGGCAAGTTCAGTCACAGACTGCGGCTGTTGTTCGGCAATCACTTTTAACAACTGCTGGTTTTCTTTCAACAGCACATTGGCCACCGATTTCAGTGAGTCGAACCAAATATCAATGGGGTAATCGGGATCGGGCACTTGACCTTTAATCCCAATCACGCAACGCGATTGTTTTGCGTTTTTCATTTACTTACTCGCACAGCTTGCTCAAATTATTCCTAAGCTTATGCGAGTGCGTAAAGCGGCGCTTAGCCAATCAGAAAACTGTATGCTTATACATGTATTACGCATATTATCAATTACTGATAATAGCGCAAGGGCACTTTATTTTTTATAAGCTTAACACGTTGATATATATGATTTACTTTTTTATTCTTGCAGCTATGGCAATATATATTTTAATGCGTATAACCTGAGTGATAAATATGCTTTTATATTTGCATTAAAAGCATTGAGCTTTTTTCATGTAAATAGTGACTAAGTTTCATTATGATTTTATAAAAAACATGGTTGAATAACGCCATATTGCACAAAGACACAAAGACTTGTTATGAATAAACTCACTGTTTTAGATGGCGTCATGGGTCGTGAACTTAAACGCATGGGCGCGCCGTTTACACAGCCACGGTGGAGTGCACAAGCTCTAATAGAAGCTCCGCATTTTGTAACGCAGGCTCACCAAGGTTTTATAGATGCAGGCGCTGAAATTATTACAGTAAATAGCTATGCGTGTGTCCCTTTCATTTAGGTGAAACGCTTTACCAAGCACAAGGTGCAGCCCTTGCACAGCAAACTGCTGTAATTGCAAAAGAAGCAGCTTAAAACACTAATCAAAACATGCTAGTTGCGGGTTCATTGCCACCCGCATTTGGATCGTACCGTGCTGATTTTTTTCAAAGTGAACGCGCATTTACTATTTTAAATACCCTGTATAAAGCACAGGATGTATATGTAGATGTTTGGATTGGTGAAACCATATCAAACATTGAAGAATCGCGGGTTATGGCAAGGGTACTTAAAGGCTCAAACAAACCATTTTATTACGCATTTACCTTAAATGATGAAGTAAGCGAACAAGCGACATTGCGCTCTGGTGAATTAGTATCCGACGCTATCTTAGCATTACTCGAACATAATATAACGGGCATACTCTTCAACTGCTCTATTCCCGAGGTTATTGAACAAGCGCTGCGCGACACAAATACTGTACTAAAACAGCAAAATAAACATCTTGATTTTGGGGCCTTTGCGAATGGCTTTACACCAATCGCCAGCGACTATAAAGCCAATGAAGGCTCGCAAGGTTACCGCGACTTATCACCCGCTGAGTATGTAGACTTTGCTAAACAATGGCACAACCTTGGCGCAACAATTATTGGTGGCTGTTGTGGTATTGGCCCTGAATTCATAGCAGCACTGGTAAAGTGGAAAAGCGATATTGAAGCGCTTTAATATCATTTATTTAATTACAAAAGTATCGAGAACCCCTTTTAATCTTATTGACTGGTTCCCAATACCCAATCGAGCCCTTGTATTACTTAGAACGGCCTCGCCAGCCACTCCACACATCATTTTCTGGGTTAGCTTTATTTTTTTTCTTTTTCTTGCCGGTGCCTTCGGGCTTGGCCATGGGTTTATCGTTTTTAAGCGCATCAGCTGCATCAAGATTCGCTTGGTTTACTGCAAAGCCTGCTACCTCTTCGCGCTCTAAGCGTAGTTTATTTTTCTTTTCGATAATTCTAAAGTGATGGAAGTCTTCATAATCAATTAACGATAACGCTAGGCCAACTTCACCGGCACGGCCGCTGCGGCCAATACGGTGCATGTAATCAGCGGGGCTGCGCGGTAAGTTAAAGTTAATAACAACAGGCAGTTTGGCAATATCTAAACCACGGGCTGCTATATCGGTGGCAATAAGTACTTCTATTTCGCCCGCTTTAAATTTTTCGATTACGCGAGTACGCTCACTTTGGCCTTTATCACCATGGAATACTTGTGCATTCACGCCGCGCTTTTCAAGCTTGCTGGCTAAGTGCTCACAATCTTTTTTAGCGTTGACAAATATCAGCGCTTGGCGCCATTTGTGCTGCTTAATTAAATGCGCTAAAACCGTGGTTTTTTCGCCTTTATTAACTGTAAATACGCGCTGTACTAAGGTGCTTTCGTCTTTACTCTGAACTTGTATTTCAACCGGATTATTTAACAGCTCTTGCGTTAAAAGCGTTACTTGCTCTGGGAAAGTAGCTGAAAACAACATGGTTTGCTTTTTAGCAGGCATAAGCGCTAATAAGTTAGCCAACTCTTCGGTAAAGCCTAAGCTTAATAAGCGGTCGGCTTCATCAAGCACTAAGGTATTTACTTTATCAAGCTTAATGGCGTTGCTTGAGATTAAATCGAGTAAACGCCCTGGGGTTGCTACGATAATATCAGCACCACCACGTAGTGCCTGCATCTGGGTATTAACCGACACACCACCAAATACCGCCACCGTTTTAATGGCGCCATTAAAGTGTGCAGAATACGATTTAACATTATCAGCTACTTGCGTTGCAAGCTCACGGGTAGGTACCAAAATAAGCCCTGAAACAAAGTTATCTTTGCTAGCAGTTTTTTTAGCACCTTGCGCTAAAAATAGCGTTTGTAGCATAGGCAAGGCAAACGTTGCTGTTTTACCTGAGCCGGTATTTGCCCCCGCAATTAAATCGCTCCCAGCAAGTACACTTGGGATCGCCTTAGCTTGAATTGGCGTAGGCTGGCTATATTGTAAATCAGTTAAACGAGCAATTAGCTCTGGAATAAGGCCAAGATCGTTAAAAGTACTAGGGCTTGCGGCTGAGGTCATATTTATTACGGGCTTATTGCTAAAAAAGTAGCCTGTAATTTTAGCGTATTTAGCAGCTATTAAGTAGAGGTTAGTGATTTAAATGTATCCGTCCGGTGATCACCGCCTAGCCTTTAAAATTCCACGGTAATAGACTATCGATATCAGGTGTTGATTGGCACAGCTCATCTAAACACGCGGTGATGTAATCGTATGGCGCTAAGCCGTTGGCTTTGGCTGTTTCGATGATGCTGTAAAGTATCGCGCTTGCGTTAGCACCTGTTGCTGTTTGGCTAAACAGCCAGTTCTTACGGCCTATCACAAACGGTTTGATAGCCCTCTCTGCGCGGTTATTATCAATGCTCAGTCGCCCATCGTTGATGTACATGATGAGTTTCGGCCATTGGTTTGCCATGTAATTGGCGGCATCAATGAGTTTGCTGTTACCCACTAAGTTTGGCTGGTGTTTTTCAAGCCACTGTTTGAGTTTATCGAGTATCGGTTTACTCTGTGCTTGCCGAGTGTAATAAATCTCATCCGCTGACTTACCTTTCAACCGTGACTCTATCCCATACAGTTTTTGTATTAAGCTGAGTACCACATCGGCTTTACCTGTCTTATTTTTCCCTTGCAGTCTTTTCGCTTCAATGAATTTACGACGTGCATGAGCCCAACAACCAACCAGTGTTGCTTGTGTCTTTTCATAGGCTTGATAACCATCAACATGTAAGTACCCTTGATAGCCATCAAGATAATCCATCACGCAGGCGGCTGCGCGACTGTTATGGTAATCGTAAAGCACGATATTAGGGATGGGGCTGTCGGGTTTAGGTGAGTCAGCGCCTGAGCAGTACACCCACATGTAACTGTTCGCTTTATCTGATTTCACCACATTGACCGTAGTTTCATCAGCGTTAAGTACCGGTTGCTTGAGTAATTCTTCTTTTAACCGTTTAACCAGCGGGGTAAACAGCGCTGCTGATTTTATCACCCAATCGCTCATGGTTTTGCGGCTCAGTTCAATGCCGTATTGCTTAAACATGCTCTCTTGGCGATGAAGCGGTAAACCATATTGGTATTTACTGGTGATAAGTTGGCTGAGTAAGCTCGCGGTGGCAATGCCTTTGTTAATGGGCATGGCGGGCATAGGCTGTTGCTTTATCGTTGACCCAGTGCCTGATTTTTCACACTCACGACAGGCGTATTTAGGGCGAATATGTTCAATCACTTTGACGTGTGCTGGAATGAACTCAAGCTTTTCAGCTGTATCTTCACCGATTTTATGTAACTCACCACCGCAACATGCACAGCTTTTATCTGCTATGTCGTGGATAACTTGTTCACGGGGTAAGTCTTTTGGCAGTGGCTTGCGTTTAGGCTTGTTGCGGGTGTAGCTAATTCCTTGCTGCTCAGGCTCAGCTTTCTCAGCAATCTCTTCAACTTCATTAAATAATTCACCTTGCCCTACAAACCCTTCAGCACTTTTGCCGAATTGCTTTTGTTGGGCTAAACGGAATTGCTCATATAAATAGGCGATTTTAGCATCTTTCTGTATAGATACTTCGCGCTCATATTTAAGCTGTTTTTCAAGCTCAGCAATGCGTTGTTGTAAGGTAAATACATCGTTCATGCCGTTTATTTTACGGCTTTTATGCACAATGAATAGGGTTAATAACTTAAACCTTGATGATCATCAATTGATCTAAGTAATTAAGTCACTGTGTGCTGACTGACGTTGATTTCTTCATGGCCAATAACGTCATACCCTGATAATAGCCAATGTAATTGTTGCTCATTCAGTGTCATGGTGTCACGTTTAAGCTTAGGCCATTTAAACCTGTGCTTATGTCGAGTAGCCAGACCCGATTACTCGAGCCCAGCCCTCTAAGAACGGTACGTGCGAGTTTCCCCGCATACCGCTCAAGTCGTTATAACGCCATGTAGGATGGCGCAGCAGTATTTTGACTCCTATG